>Ga0315905_10006522_pt1 | contig 11868 bp, 13 predicted proteins | sample LakEriMetagenome_5_FD_203522 | JGI IMG/M metagenome (GOLD analysis project Ga0315905, IMG submission 203522) | Freshwater fungal communities from buoy surface, Lake Erie, Ohio, United States - Buoy 4 MA121 | ecosystem: Environmental > Aquatic > Freshwater > Lake | place: USA: Lake Erie, Ohio...
TATGTTCCCAATAAAGCTCTCTCTCTCTCACTCTCTATCTCCCCCCCCCCCCCCCCCCCCTCCTTCCCTCCTTTCAATGAATTCAGGCGTAATTACGCCTGAAAAGGAAAGGGAAAAAAGGGACGTGTACAAATCCAGCGAGCTACATCACACTTTGATCGACATTTGATTTCTAGGAATCAGCCCTCACGCATCCGCAGTGTGTAAATTTACTTGAGCACGTGCATAACTCTCGTTTCTGTGAGTTCAAGGTGAGTTCAAGAAGTTCACATCCGGGAGTGCCTGAGCGCGCCTTCTTCTAACTCACGTCTTGTTTTGCGCGCATCGACAAGTCATAATCCCCTGCATCGTCAAATATATCCTCGTCTGGCACCACCACCTGGCATCCCCATCCCCGAAACGTCAGAGCATGCGGTCCTTGCACACCAACACGCAATGAGCCGGGCTTGCAGACACAAATGTTACACACAACGATGCCCACAGAGCATGGGCGGTTGCAGATTTGAGCTATTACGCAGTAAAGGCTCTTACCGGGGGCTTCTGCGGAGCCTTTACACTGTCCCCTTCCTCATGACTTCCCCGGCGGTCCTTCTCCTTCAGTTTGATCCGCTTTTTGGTCGCCGGTTTACTCCCTTGACGGAGGTAGCCCATGATGGTCGAGATGGAGGTCATGATGGTCTTGTTGATGTTTGCCGTCTTTTTGTCCCTGGTCGTGAACTTGAGGTCGTCGAGAGAGCTGTGCAGTGCTGCAATCTTAGCCCGCACCTCCTGCAGCAATCGAGTCGAGCACACAACACAGAGCTCAAGACAGACGGAGACAGGGCAACGCACCGCGAAACAGCAGTCGGCATCTCAGAGCCAAAGTCGTCGTCGAGGTCAAAGACAAAGGTGGTGCGCCCCGGCAGGAACATGTCGATACTTTTCCGCCCACTGCGTCTCTCAGTCAGCACCGCATTGCGCACAGTCTTGCCGAGCAAGGTGGTGGCCTCCAGCTTTGTCAGGGCGTCGTCCAGAGCCTTTTCGAGTTGCTCGTCGCGCTTCTCTTCCTTCGCGTCCATTTCCGAGCGCACCTTTGCCAGCAGCGCAAAATCGAGTCCCTTCACCAAGTGCGTGTGCTCCATGTCACCTCCGAGGTATTTGCTCTCCTCGACCGTGAGCGACTTCACAGTCTCCTCGGAAATCTGGTACTCCTTGCTTGTGCCAAGGCGGCGCTCCTTAGCGCGGTCGCGGAACTGCTGTTTCTCGAGGTCGGCCGCGTCCTGCATCTTTTTGCTGTGCGGCTTGAACTTCTTTGCGGGACCTCCACCGCCGCCGCCGGACTTACCTCCGCTTCCTGCCTTGCGCTTGCCATCATCCTGTGCCGCATCCTCCTTGCGCGTGGTCGCGAAGATCTGCGGCAGGCAGCACGTCAGGGTAGCATCGCGAGTGCACGCCATCATCCGACACCCCGGACACGCTCGCGCGGGAACTGTGCGGGGCCACCTGCGCGAAGTCCTTGTTCGATAGCCCCGCCATATCACGCTCAGAGGATGGTCTTCAAAGCAAACCACCACATTTGGGATCAAGCGGCCGCCGTTCATGGGAGCATTCGCGACCATGGTGGCGGCGTACGCGCTGTCATGTTGCTGGGCGATCGGCGCCGCCTCGCCCACGCTCGCTCCGCAGCGCTTAGGGTTCTTCGAGTCGCAGGCATGCGCCTCTCAAAGCCCAAGTGCTCTCAACCGTGAGCGTGTGCGGCGTGCGAATACGGGGCCCGCGCGGCACACGCGTTGCCTGATTGCACTCGATGCTTCCAGGCATGCAACTATGAGGCCCACGTGCTTCGCCGAAAGCAGCACAGCTTCCTTGTCTCAAAGAAAGAGGTAAAGTCCTTGCCGCACATGCCGAAAGCGATGGCCGTTGGATGCGCCCCGGCACGCGTGAGCTTGCGTGCACACTGAGTGCGTCCGCCCGTGCAGGCCCAGACTCATGAGCCCTCGGTCCTTGAGAAAATTGGCAATGGCGTCAAAGGAGCCACCGGATTTCTTCAGGTACGAAGGACGTGTTTAGACTGATTATTGTTAGAGTGCTTCTTTGGGTTCATCGTCGCCCTCGCCAGCATGGCGATCACCAGCTGACACATCCAGCATAGCGATCAGCAGCTGGCACATCCATCACGCACACACGCACACCTACACATACCTCTTCCGCTCCCCCTAAACTCTCCTTGGCCTTTTCCCCCGCCGCATTCCCACGACCTCTGGCTCTCTTCTCTCCCGAACTCTAAGCTCGCTCCCTCTCCAACGTCTGACCACGAACCACCCGCATCATACACCAGGCAGCAGTGGCCGGGGGATTTGCAGCAACCGTGATGTTCCCCGTTGGTATGCCTATCCTCGCTCGCTGGCAGCGAGCGAGGGGGATTGCATTCGAACGAGAGCGAGAGAGAGAGAGACACGGATAGAGAGAGAGACAGGGTGATACAGATGCGAAAGAAGACAGAGATACTGATATGCAATGAGACGGCGAGAGAGAGGCGAGAGCGAGAGCGAGAGAGAGATGCAGAAGTTCAATGCTGCATTGTTAGGGACATTGCTGTCTAAATCTGTCACTCTCTTCCTCACTCCCTCTCCCCTCTCCGACCCCCGCCTTGCCTCTCCTACCTACCTCCCTGCGCCTTGCTCGCGCGTGCTCTCTCTCTCGCACACACAGACATGGCCAAGACACGAGTGCAAACAAGCGCGGCAGCATTTGCTAGCCCACGCGCGCGCGCCAACTTTCCGAGCGCACCAAGCTACAGAACCACCTTGCAGACCCTGACCAAGGTGATGGAGGAGGAGGGGGCAAAACGGTGGTTCTGTGGCCTCGGCCCCGTGCTCATTGGTTCTGGCCCTGCAATGGTCGCCCAGATCACCGCCTATGAGGCCGCGCGCAATTTCCTATCGCGGGACGGCCAGGACCCGAAAGATCTCAAGATACAACTTGCGGCGGGCATCGTCTCAGGCTTCTCTCACGGTGCCGTCTCCGCCCCAATGGAGGTTCTCAAGGTCCGCGGGCAGGTGCTCGGCAAGGCTGCTGGAGGGCTCGTCGAAAGCGTGCAGGTGGTGGGCTTACAAGGCCTCTTCAAGGGCGTCAGCGGTTGCTGGGCCCGTGACATCCCATTTAGCTGCATATACTTCCCCACGTACTCATATGTCAAGGACCGGCTCGAGGCGAAGGGCCAACCACCGTTTGTCTGTACTATGGGCGCCGGCATTATCGCTGGTGTGCTGGCAGCCGCGCCGACGACGCCATGCGATGTTGTTAAGACCCGTTTGCAAAACCCCAGCGCCGCCTCACGCGGGCTCTTGCAAACAGTCACGCGCATGTACACAGTTGAAGGGCCTGCATCTTTCTTTGTTGGAGTTAAGCCGCGCGTGGGCAGGGTGGCGCCGTTTGTGGCGCTCTCGCTTACGGGCTACGAGACGCTCAAGGCGCTCGGAGCGTCGGAGCCGGTCCAGAAAATGTTAGGCCTCTACAAGGAGCCCACGTCAAAGACGGGCAAGCGCTAGAGACGACGACGAGGAGGAGGACGAGGACGCAGGAGGGAGACTCTTGATAGTCTATCAAGAAAAGAAAAACAAATGCCGAGGTAGCGCAAACGTGGAGTCCTCCCGCTGTGAAGAGGTCTCCTCGCAGTGAACGAGGTGGACGCTGAGTGCGAATGAGGAGATGTTGGTGGAAGAGGTTAATAAAAGCAAACGTAATGAACGAGGTGGATTCTGTGCGCAATCAGGGCAAGAACACCACCAGGGCCGTGATGTCGTCAATCGTGACACCAGGAGAATTCTGCACGAGTCTCTCCCATTCTGCGCGTGCCTTGAGAGCCAGTGCGTCAGCCGCCGCCGCTGCATCTTGCGTTGCCGCGTATTCGAGGCACAAATCAACCGCCTCCTCAGACATTCTCAAAAGTCAGTGCCCTAGTATATTTACTGTGTAAAGTCACTATATTGGGGACCTTTGATAATCCTTTCTCGCCTCCTGATTGTCCATGACATCCCATACGCCGTCTGAGGCTATAATGAGTACCTGCCCAGTGGTATTTTGCGGTCTTTTCCACCCGCCCGTCACGGCAGCTTTGAACTCAGGCAAAACGCTCACACCAAGCTTCTTGGCATAGTAGTCGCCAAATGCCCTGGAAACTGCCAGCCCCGGCGACCACTCCCCGGCCACACACACGCGAGCTGCGGCAGGAAATATCGACTCCCTTTGAACAATCTCAGGAAACCTTGTCGACTCCGGCCCTTCCTTTGTGATGACTCGCACTTGGCCCCCACTTTGCTCAATCCGTTGCTTCTCCTTGGGTTCTGATGGGCTGTGCGTGGAGGTCATGACCCGGATTTTGCTGCTCTTCTGCGGGCCTCCGAGAATGGCGCGAGTGTCGCCGAGTCCAGCAACCAGCAACTGCCCGCCCTTATAGAGGGCAATGGTCGCGGATGCACCACTCTTGTACATTGTTGAGTGTCTTCCGTCGCCGGTTATCGTTCCCAACGCGCCTGCAGCGTCTGCGTCGAGTTTTACTGTTTACACAACATCGTGTACACAACATCGTGTCAGCTTTCGTGCACGCCCACCTTGTGACGTGCACGCCCACTGGAGGCGTCCACACTCAGTTTGGTTTGGAGGCTCGAGAGGCGTCGGGTTTGGAGTTCAGAGTTTAGGGTTTAGGGTTTAGGGTTTGGGGTTTAGGGTTTAGGGTTCAGGGGAGCACAACCGAAAACTTTGGTGATTGCATCCATGTACCCACCACCGCCTTCATCGCCGGCGCCGCTAGCCAGGGCCAGGGCATTGTCGAGCTCTGGCGGCAAGGTCTGCTGGAGCCACTTGACCTATGATATTTAATGATTACAAATAAGTGCCGATTTTTTGCTTGTTTTTTGATAGTTTTCATATTTATTCATTATTATTTATTATACCAATTTGTCCCCGTTTACGCCGTGACCATCGAACACTAAGTATGCTTCAATTCCGGTAGAAGGCAGGACAGAAACGAATGCCAGGTCTTGATTTGTTTTCGGTAGGCCCTTTTTGAGGCCTGGAATAGTTGCGCTTGACGAGATTGCTGTTGTTGAAGTCCTCTGCGGAAAAGTGAGCAAACCTGGGTTCCAATCCATTTTCGTTAAACCTAATCATATTATATTCCGTAAAATCAATCTATATATAAATATACATACATACATACATACATACATGCATACATGCATACAATATATATACACACACACACATATACATATATACATACATACATAAATACATACATACATACATACATATATTATATTTCGTTAGACCTGGGTTCAAATCAACGTTCGTCTCCTCTCCTTGCTCTCGCCAATCCGCAGTCAGCTCTTGCAGCATATCCATTCCTCGCTCCAGCGGTCTGTCCGCCTGCACCTGTGCTGCCACAGCAGCAGCTGTGGCGCCAGCATCTGATGCGACTTTCTGAAGGATTGGCATAGCGACTTCGGCAGCATCTGTAGCAGCTTTCCCAGCCTGGTTTAGAAAGGCATCAAAGGTCTTGAACATGTTTTCCGCCTTTGCTTCAGTGATGTCGTCGATGCGTGGCTGCTGGACTTGCTCGAGCTTGGACTTGGGCGCCTCCTTGGCCGCGGACTTCGGTGCCTCCTTCTTGTCCGCGGGCTTCAGGGCCTCCGCGCTTACAGTCTTGTTTAGAAAGGCATCAAAGGTCTTGAACATGTTTTCCGCCTGTGCTACAGTGATGTCGTCGCTGCGTGGCTGCTGGACTTGCTTGGGCTTGGACTTGGGGGCCTCCTTGGCCGCGGGCGTCGGTGCAAATCCCTTGGGCTTGGGCTTTTGCTTGAGCTTGGGCGCCTCCTGCGGCGCCGCGGGAGCGACAGTAGCGGAGGAGGATTGGAAGTCCCTCCAATGGCGGGCATGGTAGGCCTCGGCACCAGAGCTGTACGGAGCGACAGCTGCCGGCTTGTCCAGCACGGCGTCGATCTTGGTGTTTTCCCGGTTTGATCTTTTACCTGGAGCAGTAAAAGATGTGACAGAGCTCGGTACTTGCTTCATAAAGCCAGAGGCAGCGGCGGAGACAGCGGGGGAGAAGCTCAGCGGAAACGGTCGCAGCACCTGCTTGACCACCTCGCCCGGCAAGTTCGCCAGGGAGATAACGCCGCGTAACAGCTGTCTCGCAGAGTGTGAGCTCTCCCCCCAATCCAGCAGCTTTTCTGCAGTGACATTGTCTTGCTTCATAAAGCCCAGAAGCTTTCCTGCAGTGACATTGGGCTCATTGCGCACGACGACGGTTACAAGAGCGCATGACGCTCCCGCGACAATTGCTGTGCCCATGAGCTCTGTCTCGGGATCCCTCTTTGCTTTGGGATCCTCCAAGTTGCGTGCAGCTTTTTGGCGTTCGACCTGAAAGATGAATGGTGCGTCATCATAAACCAGTTTACATTCCACACGTGGAACCGTCCACGCGAGCGAGACATCCCGCCTTGCTAGTTCGTGTGTGTCCTCAGCTGGCGACGAAACGCGATCACTCCCAAAGGTGCACGACGATCCACGTGCAGACGGGGGTGAAAATATGGACACCAACACCAGGGCGGCGCCAGAGAGCAGCTTTTTCTTGAGCCATGTCGACGCGGGGCTCACTTTCGCGACAGGTGCTGGCAGCTGTTGCTTTCCCGCACCCTGCTCCATCTTGACAGTCTGTTTCCAATGGAGACGCCATCGAGGCGCAGGCCGTGGGGACAGTAGCGGCGCTGGTGTTGCGAAAGCGTCCACATGCCACAGGCACGCCGCAAGGCACAAAAGGACTAACTTGAAACCCGCCATGATGAGTTACCTCCGGACAGAGCTTTTGTCTTTTGGAGAATTTGGACGCCGCATCTCAAAGGGAAAGTCAGTAGTAGTACTAAGTGGACAAGCATATTTCGCAGCTTTTCGGTCCGGTACTCCTGTTTTTGTACCAGATTTCAGGTACCTTTCCAACGGGGTGACAACACACACACATGTACAAAAGCATTAAGGGCTTGACCCAGGGCCTGAAAGGCCTGAACCTGGGCCTGCATCCGGGCCCCTGCTCTGCTTAGCAGGCGAAGGGTGAGTGGTGTCCCAAGGCCTCCGTGCCTTGGGACCCACGGTGCACGTCTGCTTGTGCTTTCGGGTCTGATTGCCAGGTGGCCCACAGTCCACACAGACACTTCCTGAAACTGCGTAAACTCAGGCTGGGGTCAAGTGCCTGGTTGTTGGCCAGCAAAAAGTGCGAACTGGCCGTAACAAGGAGCAAGGAACAGACAGGAAGAACATTTAGAATGTACGAGGAGGGCCTGGCGGAGAAAATCGCCACCCTCAAGCTTCAGCTGGCTGCGAGAAATGAGTTGCGATACCCAAAGAAACCGCTCACCAACCCGGCCCATAGCCGGAGTGAGAGTGAAATGTATGAAGACATGGATGACGGGCCTCCCCGCTGGGTGAGCGAGCTCAGCAAGATGGACGGTGAAGGAGATGGCAAGAGGACAGAGATGCCAACGATAGCGGGCGCTGCCCCCAGCGGTGATGTGCAGGAAAGCTTTGGCCAGCTACGCGCCAAGGTCACAGCGATGGAGCAGCAGCTCTTTGGCCGGGCAGCAGCAGCTCTTAGAGCACGGGTCTCCCCCATGACAGAGGAAAGCATCAGTGCGATGCAAAGCCGCCGCGCATTCCTGGAAGCCCAGGTGCATTTCGCTGCGAGCAGTCCCGCCTTGGCTGCGCACCTGCCGGTCCATTCCCGCTGGCGCTGCAGCTTGCTGACCAACCTCTTGTGTGCAGATCGAGATCAGCCAACGGAAACAGGAGTTCAAGAAGTTCATGAACTCCTGCCGTAGCCTGGACTCTGCTACCAACCCAGCAGAGACTCTGCGCAGGACTCGTAGTGTTGAGACAGTCGGAGAACAGTGGAGCAGTGGAGGACACACGCCGTTCGATTCAGGAAGCTTTACTGAAGAGTGTGCGCATCGGCGTAAAAATCGATTAGAATCGCAGTCCGCTCGCGCCCTGGCACAAGAACTGCACACGCGACTACATCCCGAGACAAAACAACTACATGCCGAGAGAGCGATGGGTGATGATGATGGTCTTCATATCCAGCAAAGACGACTGAAACCAGATCATGAGACAGAATGCCCGCCAGCTGTGGCGAACGTGGCCAAAGGTGGACGACAACCTTTTAAAATCATCCTCCGCACACGTTCACTGCCAAGCATCCATGACCATGCAGCGATAGAACAAACGCGCAGTGTAGGCGAGACGTTTACTCATTCTGTGCTGCCGTCAACAACGCTGGAACGAACGCGCAGTGTAGGCGAGAGGTATGGTCATTCTGTTCTGCCAGACATGGACGACATGTTCAAAATGATAAGGCGCAACTCGCTGCTAAGCAAGGCGGACTTGAGTTTCCAGAGTGCTTCCCTGAAATGCATTATGTCAGCCGCCGACGGCATGATTGATCAACTCAATTACTTTCTGGTGGCACAGCTTGCGAACGTGAGTGGGATTGTTTCATGATGTGCAGAACGCATCTGAAAGGCTTGTGTGTGCGTGTGAGAGAGTGTGTGCGCGCGTCAAACTGTCTATCAGGGCCATGAAACCATACTCACGCAACACCGTACACGTGCAGATACTGCAGGTGGCAAGAGCATCATATATTCGTGTTCCAATGTGCATATGAATGCACACTACAGGTGCCGCGTGATAAGCTGCCCCAGAAGATCTACGAGACTTTCACAAAAATGGATCTCGATGGCTCAGGGCACCTGACCAAAGATGAGGTGGGCGCGGCTTTTGAGAAGTTGGGGAAGCCCCTCTCGGGCGATGAGCTCGACAAGTGGATGGAGAGCGTGGATGTGGACGGAAACGGTGAGAGGAGTGAAAGATGGAGAGGTGGTGGAAAGGATACAAAGGGCGCTTAGACTCAGAAGTAGCGTTTTGCCCAAACTCGGGGCACACGTGTTGGTCTATGGATGTGTTCACGCGTTTGTCGTGCATGTGTGTGTGTGCATTTCAGGGGCGTGTGTGTGTGTGTGTGTGTGTGTGTGTGTGTGTGTGTGTGTGTGTGTGTGTGTGTGTGTGTGTGTGTGTGTGTGTGTGTGTGTGTGTGTGTGTGTGTGAATGATTTTTGTTATACTGGGTTTCATGTTTTTGCACATACTTGTGACAAAGATTTACTACATCTCGTCTGGGTTCCGCGAACGACCTGCAACAAAGTTCCGCTAAATCCACTGGCCAGTACGGCTGGGGTGCATATTTGTGCCCATACGTGTGACCAAAGATTTAGGTGCATTTGTCATGGGTGTATGCTGAAATAACTACATATATGGATGCTGGAATGAATAAATGCATTGATGTATGCTTGCAATGGCTGCAGGATGGGTCGATGCTTTTGAATTCGAGCATATGACACGTTGTCTACTCGGGGTAGAGTGCGAAGTGTCGTGCCCCACGTGCCGCTTCTTGCACCAATCTGCTCATGCCAAGAAAACGGACAATTGGGGAAAGAATAAGGAGGCCGCCATCGGTACTTTAAAGAAAGATGCCTCTTCTAGCAGGCCTGGCACCGCTTCGAGCCCTCTGCGGGAGCACACCGCTTTGAGCTCTGTGCGGCAGACTACTGGCCAGTCCCAGTCTGCCGGAGCTGCAAGCCCGATTCGCCAGCTTGTCCGAGTCAAAACAGCATCCGCAAAAGCCGTGGACCTGCTGCAAGTGGAAGTCTCCCCGCAGGGTCCAGCCAGGCGCAACGAAGGGGTTCAGGAGCAGTCAGCACCGTCCACAACCGTGCAAACGGGTGTGACCAAGAAGCCCCAAAAACGAGTCACGGCGGTTTGGAGGAATTCGAAATCAGGCTCTGGCGGGGAGGACGAGACAGGCACAGGCCGTGATGCTCCGAGGGGGGAGGCTGCAGACCACTTCTCCTCCCGCTCACCAGCTCCCAGCCCGGAGCCCGAGACGCAGACCGACCACGGATCTTCCCTTGCCACCTTGCCTCTGCCCGTCAAGGCCAAGACACGGAAATTTGGGCTTTCGGTCAAGCCCAAAGGAGGCAGTGAGAAAGGGGGCGCGGTCAAGGGGCTTCAGCAATCCGTTGCGGCTATCGTGTCGAAAGGGGCAGCCGGGAAAGGTTCCAAGCGAATAGGGGAGGGCATCGAAGAACCTGGAGCTACAAAGCAAATTCAACTGGAAAGAGAAGAGCTCAGCTCTTGGTGACTGTCTGACTTTTGTGGCAGACGGGTGGGAGCTGGGGTGGGCATTGACCGATGAAACTAAGCAGAAGACATTGTCTGGCGCAGGGCGGCGCGCTCATGGTTTCGCACAGAATGCAAAAAGGGAGAGGGGGTGAGAGAGGCAGAAGAAAGGACAGGCCACAAAGTCACTGTGACAAATCCAGTTGGACGGAACATCATGTAACCGAGAAGCGCAGAGCTCTTTGGCAACGCCCCCCGTCAAACAATCTGTAGTCTATTAATAATTTTTATGCATGCTGTCACCGAACTGTGGCCATTTAAGTAAAGTGTTTAACAATACCCTCGGGGCCCGAGTCGCCCGACAGGCAGCAGCCGCATCAGTACCTGACTCCAAAGTCCAAAGTAGGGACCCGGCGGGTCGAGCCTGGATTGAGCGAGACAGGGTGTTTAAACCCCCGCGATCCATATACGAACAGATGCAGACAGTGCAAGGGGGGACATTGCAAGGGGCCCGGAAGGTGGGGGACTGGATGGCGAGGTTTGGTGACGCTTGCGCCGGAAGATCGAGGAGGAGAAAAAGGGGCCCTGGGGGTGGGTAGTGGGACACAGTCGAACTGTTCAAACTTTAAGAAGGAAGATTGCATGTAACGCCTGCGGGTCTGTTTAACTGCTAATAAACTATTTAGCAGAGTCAATAGCATGCACGCAACGAGAGCCAATGTGAATCTGCGTTGTCTCCTCTGACGCTTCTGGTATTTAAGATGATGACATCCAGTGAAGTGAAGATAAGACAGTGTCATCCAGTGTCGTAAAGATGCTTGACGACATTAAGCTGGCCGCCTTTTTAGTGCTCGGCGTCGCCTGTGTGTATGTGTGTAAGATCATGATAAACATCATGAACATGATCTGCCGTCATGCACATCATGATGAACATGTTCTGCGGGCTTTTGGCCTTCCTGTAACTTTGCTTGCCGCCTTGCTGTCTCCTGAACTGCGTGCTCTGCAGGACGCCCGTGAAGCTCGTGAAGAGGCACGTGCTCGCTGGATTCTTCTTGAGAACAAAGCATATGACGATAAGAGTACGGGAGGATGGGGGTAGGTGTGTGTGTGTGTGTCTGTCTGTCTGTCTGTCTCTGTGTGTGTGTATCTGTGTGTGTGTGCGCGCGTGCTGTAGAGGCCTCCCAACTTCTCCTCGTCTGTTCGAGTGCGTAAATGTGTCAAGATGATGACGCGCGTGAGGGTTTACTATGGGTGATTCTTTCACTCTAAACCTTAAACCCAAAACCCAAAACCCAAAACCCTTGTCACGGCCCTCAGCGCTGGACCCAAAACCCTATCCTAAACCCTAACCCCTAAACCCTAAATCCTCCCTAACCCCTCGTGCTCAATCCCTAATCCCAAAATTCTAGACTCTGAACCCTAAACCCTAAACCCTATATAGGACGAGAATGAGAAGATCAATGATGACGCGCTTGATCCAAGAAGTGCTGCATGCAGGGCAAGGGGGGTGGTCAGGGTTCAGGGTTCAGGGTAGTGATTTTTGTGTCTTTTCCCCATGTAATCACATCATAAATATGTAAAAAAAAAAATCTCTTTCCGGCGAAGCAAAAGACAGCGCAATTTTGCCCTTTTATTTTTTGCTTCATAAAAGAGCTAAACCCGC
>Ga0315905_10006523_pt1 | contig 11868 bp, 19 predicted proteins | sample LakEriMetagenome_5_FD_203522 | JGI IMG/M metagenome (GOLD analysis project Ga0315905, IMG submission 203522) | Freshwater fungal communities from buoy surface, Lake Erie, Ohio, United States - Buoy 4 MA121 | ecosystem: Environmental > Aquatic > Freshwater > Lake | place: USA: Lake Erie, Ohio...
GCTGACGCTGGTGTTGCAGCGCCCCGGCACCAGGTCCAGCTGCCAAGCCGCCCCCCGCTGCGCCGCCAGCGGCCCGCAGTGGCTGTGCACGAAGGCCTCCGCATGCGCCGCCAGCTGCGCCTGCATCCCCTCCTCAGGGCCCAGCGAGGCGGCCAGGTTGTAGCCGCCCAGCTGGCTCATGGTGGCCACCTGCGTGCGTGCCCACCGGGGGGGGGGTCAGGCCGGCAGGTTCTCTGTTGTTGCAGAAGGGGGGGGGGCAGGTCGGTCGCAGGCCCCAGAGCACGACGTGGCAGCCTGGCCCGGGTGCTGCGGGGCGCCCACCTCTGGCACCACGTGCAGCAGGTGCAGGATGTCGCCATCCCGGTACAGGTGGTCCAGCGTCCACCCGATGGCGCGGTAGGAGGCTGCAGCACAGGAGGGGGGGCGGGGGGCGACCGGGGTTGTCGGTGGGTTGCTGGCATGGCGAAGGGGCACATCGGGCACATCGCCGCCCCTGCTGCTCCCACCCCGCGGCCCCCGCTGCCTGCCCCCGCCAGCAGGTGGAACACACCTTCCTCCCCGTCTATAGCGACCACCAGGTTCCGGGCGGCGGCCAACGCCTGCGCCTGCGCCTGCAGCAAGGGGGGGAGATCCGGCATGCATGCGCTTTATCGTGCGTTGGTGAAACATGCCACCGCCCTCGCGCCAGCCGCCCCGCAGACCTGCCCGGATGCTTGCAGCGTCGCACACGTACCGTAGCTGGTGAAGCTGTGGCCGTGCTGGCCGTTCGCTGCGTCTCGGCCCGGCTGCCTTTTTTTCTGCTGCTGCCCGCCCGGCAGGCGCCGCTGCAGGCACCCGATCTACGGTTGCACAGAGACATCCGCTGCTGCAGCATGCTTAGAGCGGTGAGCGACGGGGCGCGTGGTTGACTTGCGGAGGCGGAGCTGCAAAAGCCAGAGGCGTGTGTCGTTGCAACCTGATGCTCAGCGAGTAGCCCTGCAGCGCAGCACTGGCCGGGAGAGGCCGCGGCCGCAACCACCGGGGCGGTGGCGGGGAAGCTGCGTCGCCCAGCTGCGCCCCCACCCGGCCGCCCCAGCGCCGCCCCCACACCAGGTCGGCCGAGCGGCGCCGCCCCCGCATCACCACCAGCACACAACCCAATGTTACAGTCGGCCTGGCGCCGCCGCCGCCGCCGGCGCTGCCGGTGCCGCCGGCGCTACGAGGAGCTGCTGACCTCGGAGCTGCTGACGATGGCGCCCACCCCCGCCTCGAACGCCGCCGAGGTCAGGGCGGCGCCGTAGGTGTAGAAGGGGTTGCTGGTGGCGTCGCAGTACAGGTGGTGCAGCTGCTTGAACACCTGCGGGCGGCAGGCGCGGCGTCTGACCCCAGCCGCACCAGCCCGCCCGGGGCCGCGGCCGGCCGCTGCCGCAGCGCGGCGCGCAGCAGCGCGCAGGCCCCAACGGGGGTGGGAACAGGCGGCTCCCGCCCAGGGGCGGCTGTGCTGCTCAGCCGCGGCTGCTGCTGCGGCGCCCACCTTGATCAGCGCATCCTCCCGGGGGCTGAACTCATCCAGGACCAGCACGAACTTCACCTGGCTGTTGGTGATGTACCTGCCCAAGGGGGGAGCACCAGTCCAGGTCGTTGGCAGCGGCGGCTGCGGCAGCGGCCTGCGCCATCAGGTTGCAGTGCCTGCTGCCCAGCAGCAGGCGCGGCAGAGCTGTGCATGGCAGGGCGGTGGCAGCGCATGGCAGCAGCCGGCAGGCAGGCGGTGGGGGTCCGCGGTCCCGCGCCCGCCGCCGGTTGCCGGCAGGGCCCGCAACGGGCGTTGCGCCACCCGCAGCCAGCCGCCCCACCCGTGCACTCTGAAGTCCTCTGTGGGGTACAGCAGGCCCAGGTAGCTGTCGGCAACCTCACCAGGCTGCCGTCTCAGCAGCACTGCAGGGCCAGGCAGGTGCATGGCAGGGGTGGTGGTGACTTCCCGGCTGCATGGGCGCACCCGGCCCGGCTGCGCACGCGCCGCGCAGCCGCCGCGCCCCACCCTTCTCCTCCACAGTGTCCAGGGAGCAGTGCACGATGTAGCTGAACTTCACCAGGTCGTCTGTGGGCACAAAGGCCTTGACGAAGAGCGGGTTGTTCTGCGGGGAGGAGGGGGCCGAGGCCTGTGTTTTGCATGGGCGCAGATCGACGCCGGTCGGTCAGCACCGCCTCTCATCACCTGCTGGCCGACGATGGCCGCACACACGATCATCGGCTGCCCCGAGTCGTCACGTTTGGCTGTGCCAGAGGCGACAACACGGATCTGACTTTTCCGAAGTCAGATCGCAGCGGGCGGTGATCGTTTCCAAGTTGTGGTCATTGTTGCATTGAGCTCAAAGCAAAGCCGAGCCCGGCCAAACCGCGGTTGGACCACCGGTCCACCTGGATTCCTGGCAGCCTCTGACCGTTCGGCCTGCGACGCTGGGGTGTGCGCGACCCCTCCCGCCGTCAGAATTCAGTCAGTGCCATCGCTGGCAATCAATCCGCACCGCCTGCAGCTGCGACGCGTCAGGCCCCACGCCTCTTCGCCAGCCCCCGCCCTCAAACCAGCAGCGTGGGGCGTCAGCGTGGCAGCTAGTGCACACCAGTTGTGCCAGTATGATGCGCACAGCGCTGGTGCCAGCGCTGCTGTGCTTGGCGTGGGCGGCGGTGGCGGCTGGGGCGCAGGCGTCCTGCCCTCCGCTGGGGCCTGCCATCGCTCCCACAATCGCAGGGAATCGCAGATGCGTGGAGCTCATCCCCGGCATGTACGCGCACTGGTCTGTGACCCCTGCCAGCGGCAGCAAGGCTGGCAGCATCACCTTCGTGCTGGATGTGATGCCCAGCAAAGCAGCGGTCGCTGGCACCTCCGGCGGCGCCATGCCCGGAGGCATGAGGAATTTGAAATGGTTTGCGTTGGGGCTGAGCCCCACGGGGTCCATGAAAGGCGCTGACGTCTACGTGTTGGAAAAGTGAGCCCTGTGAATGCTGCGCGGGCACGGCAATGCTGCCGTAGGCATTGGGCCACGCGCTCACGGCTGGATGCTTGACTGTCACCAGCGTGCTGCCAGTCGTGCAGCAGGTCAGCAGCGTGCTCGTGATCACTGACCACCATGCAGGGCTGCTGGCGGGGGGTGGAAGGTCACCGACATGCACGCCATTGGCTTCAAGCCGCCCCTCAAGGACGCCTCGCAGGACGCCCAGCTGCTGAGCGCCACATCAGCAGGTGCGTGCGGCCCAGTGGACCAACTGGACTGCACCGAGCCGGCTGCTCCGATCCATGCAGCTGCTGGCAGACCAGGTTCGCCAGCGACTGCTGGGGACAGCAGCCTGCCGCTGCCCCGTGGCTGGTCCGCAGAAAAGCTGCGTTGGGCACCCTGCAGGCGGCCGCACCACCATCGCATTCAGGCGCCCCCTGATTGCCTGCGACACCAAGCATGACCTGTCCATCCAGCCGGGCGTGCCCGACATGCTCATCTGGGCGGCCGGCGACTCGCCGCGCGTGAGCTACCACTTTGCGCGGCGCGGCAGCGTGTCGGTGGTGCTGGACCCGCTGCCGCCCTGCCCCGCCAACGCCAAGGACCTGACAGCCAACTGCAGCCTGTTCCCTGCCGGGGCAGCTGCCACGGAGATGCCACGCAGCCCTGCTGCAAAGACAATGGACCTGACCTTCCCCAAGATCACGGTGCGCATCAGGCAGCCCCCGTCAGTGCTGCGACATGTTGACAGGCGCAGGGCAGCAGCAGACTGGGGCTGTTGACTGGCGCACCCTCAGCAGTTGACTGCGCGGCGCTGCCCTGTGTGCCGCGGCTGCATGGCATTGGCGTGCCCCGTGGTCCAGGGCTGGCACGCCAGTCCACCCCGTCTTGCCTGTGCGGCTTGCAGGTCCCCAAGAAAACCACGTCTTACATGTGGTGGGCAAAGAGGAGCTGTCTGCACCACCCACGGCCGCGCCTGCGCTGCATGTGCACAGCATCAGTCCCTGAGCCTTGACCCACGGGTGCCTGCGGGACCACCAGTGACCGAATGCTGTGCCCGACCACCAGGGACGGACTTTTCGGCCCGCCAGTAGCAGCTGGGCCAGCTCCTTGCTGTGTTGGGCCACAAGCAGGCCTCGCCTCTGCCCCTGCAGCAAGTATGTCAAGCTACCATCCGACAAGAAGTACCACATGACCGCGTTTGAGGGCTTGATTGCCTCACCCAGGCTGCATCACATGGTGCGCCACTGCCGGCTGCTGCACGCCTGACCTCCATTGCCTGGGCCCGGGCGGCTACACAGCAAGCTTGCATGCACGGCCGTGCCTGCCTGCCTGCATGCCTGGCAGCCGCGCTGCCCTCTGCTGCACGCCACAGCATACCGCTTGCCGTGTCGTCAAGCTGACAGAGTACACCTGCCCTTCCAACGCAGACTCTGGGCAGGTGCCCGCCGAGCGGCCCGGGCGTGCCTGCCACGAAAGCCCAGCTGGCGGGAGAGCCCTTTGACTGCTCAGAATATGGCACCCCCTGCTATGAGTGTGAGACCAACGACCCCGGATCCGGCGGATGTCCCCACTTGTGCTGCGTGCTGTTGTTGTTGTGGCTTGGGGCCAGTGCATGTTGCTGGTGTCAGGCTGGGCCACCGCATGCTGCCTTTGAAGGGGCTGGGCCAGTGTGTGCTGCTGGTGTCAGAGGAGGGCTGTCTCCATCATCACAGCACCGCCCTTCCCCTCTTGCAGTCGTGATGGTGTGGACGCCTGGCGAGGGCGTGGTGAAACTGCCGCCTCAGGCTGGCTTCCCCTTTGGCAAGGGCGAGGACGTACTCTTCGTGCTCAACGCACAGTGAGTTGCCATGTCCACATTGGGGGGGCTCTGGTTGCTGTGTTTTGACACCTGCTCTTGAGTGTATTTGTTGCGCACACATGCGTTGGTGCTGTGCTGCCCGCAGCTACGACAACCCGGAGGGCACCCCCGGCCTGGTGGACAGCAGCGGCTTCCGCGTCCAGTACACAGACAAGCTGCGCCCCCACGACATGGGTGGGTGGGCGGGGAGGGGCAGCTGCTGCGTGCTGGCAAGCGGGCAAGCCTGCATTTCAGGCTGCAGCACTGGTCTTCCCGGTGACTTCACTGCCTCCCTCCATCCCCCGTGCCCTTGCCCTTGCCAGGCATCTTCACCCTGGGCTCCTGGGACATTGAATTGCCCCCAGGCCAGACAGCCCGCAGCACCCAGCCCAACATCTGCCCCTCCTCCTGCACCAAGAGGTTCCCTGGGCCCATCAACGTCTTCATGAGCACACCACACATGTGTGTAGGCTGCATGTGTGCGCATCATGATGCTGGCATGTTTGAATGTGACCTCGCAGCTGACTGAATGGTAGACCATGGCAACGCATGCCTTGCCCTGCAGGCACATGGCTGGGTCGGGCTACAAGACGCAACACGTGCGCGGTCGCAGCGAGCTGGCCCCTCTGGTGACACTCAACGAGGGCGCCTTTGAGTGAGTGAATCCTGGCGACCAGCACTGCAAACGCATCACAGGGGTCCGAGTGACCGTCCGCCATGGCTGGCCAACAGTGCCCCTCCACCCTTCCCTCTCAAGCCCGGCTGTGAGGCAACGCACCCAGCGTGCAAGGCACCACACATCTGCCCTGGCATCGCAGGGCAGCGTCAGCTTCCAGGCAGCTGCTCACCCTGCTCTTCTGGCACCACCGGCTGCAGCTTCAACTTCAACTATGGCAGGGGCGGCGTGCCGTCCACCCGCGTCATCAAGCCCGGTGACGAGCTGATCACCACATGCACCTACAACACGGTGAGGCTCTCCTCAGGGCTTGCTTTTTTCAGCCTCCAGCCAGCTCTGGTGCGCGACGGAGGGTGTGCCGTGCTGGGCGCCTGCAGAAGGACCGCAAGAACGTCACCAAGCTGGGCTATGGGAGCCAGGACGAGATGTGCTTCAATTTTCTCACCTACTGGTGCGCTGCCTGCCCTCCGCAGACGTGGACAGCCGCACATGGGAAACATGCACTGCTGCGTGCGTGTGCCTAGCCTGGGCAGCGATCGTGCCTTGGGCCGCTGGTATCGGCAGCTGCCATGCAGCTGTCTCATCAGCTGGCACCTGCTGCTGCGCTGCAGGCCCCGGCTGCCCACCCCGCTGTCGGCATGCATCGCCCTGACGGATGGCGGACCAGCGGGCTATGCTCTGTGTGGTGACGAGAATCAGGCCAACTTCCTGGACTGGTCTGACATGCCGGCACTGATAAAGAAGGTGTGTGGGCAGAGGTGGACAGGGGCGAGCCGGGGAGGCATCACCCGCGTTGCCCTGCCGCCACTGCAAGCCGCCCCGCGGCGCCTGCCCTGGCCCTGCTACCGTCTGCCTGGCATGTGTTCCCCAGCACCGGGGGGCTGAGGCGCCTGCCTGGCGCCCCATGCTGCGCTGCTGGCAGGGCATGATGGAGAACTGGATGGTGGAGGTGCCCAAGCCAGCGGAGTTTGGCGGCTACAGGCAGCCACAGTGCTCGGCTGTGGCGGCTCCTGCCGGGCAGCAGGCTGCAGCCACATCAGGTTGATCAACCCCCATTGTGCTACACACACCGCACCATCGTGCAAAGCCTGATAGCAACAGCGTGCTGCCCGTGTAAGCACTGTTGGGCGTCAGGTGGCTGGACGCCAGCCAGCTGCATTCGGCCGTCACCCGGTCAAACGCACCTGCCGTCACCCGAAGCCGACTGCTGCCCACCTTCCAGCACGAGTGCCCCGCGCCGCCCGCACAATGCTGCCTCAACATTTGCATGTGCATGTTCATGCCTCTGCACCTTCCGACGGCCAGGCAACGGAACCTGGCGCCAAATCCGTTTGATCTCGCGCCCGTGCGCGCCGGAATCCTGCGGCAGACATGACCTTGGTCACCCAGACCTGGATGCGCGTGGCCCTGGCGCTGTGCCTGGGCGCAGCGGCTGCGCGCGGCGTCGCATCGGCGCCCCGCGCGTGCCCCGCCCTGCCGACCGGCGGCTTCGCCGCCCCCCCGCCAGCGGGCTGTGTGGAGCTGCTCCCCGGTTTCTATGCCCACTGGTCCGTGGCTCCCGCCGCCAATGCCACCAGCAGCGGCTCCATCACCTTCACCCTGGACCTGCTGCCCAACGCCACGGCAGCAGCCAGCAATGCCAGCGGCGCAGCGCCGCCCCCCCTGGCGCGCAGCAGCTGGCTGGGGCTCGCGCTCTCGCCTTCCGGCAGCATGGTCGGCGCTGACTGCTGGGTGTTCGAGAGGTGAACGGCCGCCTGGGGGTGCACGATGCAAGCAGATGGGTGCTGGGGCGCAAGATGCAGTCTGCCATCAGGGTCTGGCATATGCATGCAGAGGCGCATGCGTGCCCTCCGCCCCCGCCCCCTCCATGCGATCCGCCGCCCGCCCTGGCTGGCTGGCTGGCTGCAGGGCTGCTGGGGGCGCGTGGACGGCCCAGGACATGCATGCCACGGGCTTTGAGGCGCCGGTGCCGGACGCATCCCAGGACATCCGCCTGCTGAGCGCTGTCTCTGCGGGTGGGGCCCTTCTTCGCAGCTGCGGACGCCCGAGCCCGCCTGCTGCCTGCAGCAGGCTCTGCCCGCCCCCGCCCCCCACAGCCATGCCAGCACCCAGCAGACCTGCATGCGACGCAGCTGCAGCCACGGCCATCAACGAATCCTGGTGGCAGCACTGCATGGCTGGCCGTGGGCACACCTTGCTGCCCAGCTGTTGGTGGCCTTCCCTGCAGCGCAGGTGATGCCTGACACCCGCCCCCACAATCCCTGGCTGCAGGCGGCCGCACCACCATTGTGTTCCAGCGCCCCCTGGTCACCTGCGACACCGAGCAAGACCTGCCCATCCAGCCGGGCGTGCCCGACATGCTGATCTGGGCGGCCGGCGACTCGCCGCGCATGGGCTACCACGGCACGACCCGCGGCGGCGTGTCGGTGCTGCTGCACGACCTGCCGCCCTGCCCCGACAACACGACAGACTTCACCGCCAGCTGCAGCATGTTCCCGGGCGATGTGGCAGCCACTGAGATGCCCAGTGACCCCAGCGCGCAGACGTTGAACATCACCTTCATCGACCAGCAGGTGCGGGGTGCCGCCAGCAGCAGCCTGCTGCCGCTTTATTTGCACATGCCTGCAGCCGTCGGCGGACCGCTGCTACCAGTGCTGCGGCTGTGCACATGCCTGCAGTCGCCAGGGTACCGCTGCTCCCCACGCTCTGCGCACCCACTGCCATGCATCAGCTGCCTGCACCACCGCTCAGCACCCAGCTGCACTGTCGCTTGCCTGGTGCCTGTCTGCAGGTGCCCGTGGCGCCCACCACCTACATGTGGTGAGCGCAGCCTCCTGCCTCCTCCGCCTCCGCCTGGTCCTGCTTGCATTGTCTGGCTGCCCATGCCACCGCTGCGTGCTGCTGCATTACATCGCAACACCACCATCCTGCAGCTGCCATCCGGCATGCACGGCAGCCACGGCCTCTGCTGCCCACCCCTGCCCTGCAACCCGCAGCAAGTATGTCACCCTGCCGGCGGACAAGAAGTACCACATCACAGCTTACGAGGGCATCTCCTCCCCCAGGCTGCACCACATGGTGAGCGGGACGGCTGCTGGGGAGCGAGGAGCTGCTGCTGGTGCAGGCAGACTGAGGGCCCCCTGTCCTTCCCTGCCCTGCGCCCGCAGCTGCTGTTCAGGTGCCCAAAGACCAACACTTCCAGGCCTGCCACGCCCGCCCAGTTGGCGGGGGAGCCATACGACTGCACGGACACCGGAGGTCCCATGTGCAGCGAGAGTGGGTGGCGCAGCATGATTGCCTGGCCACATGCCCCCACACACCCCTGCAGCGCCACCGCAGCAGCAGCAGGGCAGCAGCGGCTGCTTGGTCCATGGACGGTGCTGCGTTGCATCCTCTCGGCCTCCTGCATGTCCTAAGCCGCGTCTTGCCCAGCAGCTTGTGCAGCAGCCGCAGTGCAAGCGGATCAACTTGAGCCCCCCTCCCCCCTTCTTCTGGCCTGCAGGTGTGATTGGCTGGGCGCCGGGGTCAGGTGCTTCCCAGCTTCCTCCCCAGGCCGGCATCCCCTTTGGAGCTGGGGAGGACGTGTATTTTGTGTTGAACGCACAGTGAGCTGCTGCCAGGGGCATGGGGCTGGGGTGTGATCGTGTGCTGCAGCTCAGCCTGCTGGGCAGGAATATATACTGTTTTGCAGGAGGTGTGTGCCCGGCCTTGATGCGCGGACCCAGCGTCCTCAGGCTCTCCCAGCCTTGCGCACCCCAGCATGGTCCTGTGCTGCGTGCTGCCCTGCAGCTACGACAACCCAGACGGCACCCCCGGCCTGTTGGACAGCAGCGGCTTCCGCATCCAGTACACAGACAAGCTTCGCCCCCATGACATGGGTGCGTGTGTGGGCGGGCCGCCACGTGCTGACGCCGCAGCTCTGCTAGTCCCTCCTGCCGATGCACTGCTCTGGGTGCAGCGTGGGCTGTGCCAAGGCTTTGTACACAGATGCTGCCCCTGCTGGTGTTCACGCTGGGCCTGCAGGCACCCTGACGCTGGGCACCTACGACATTGCGCTACCCCCGGGGCAGGCCGCCCTCTCCACCACCCCCAACCTGTGCCCCGCCACCTGCACCCAGCGGTACCCTGGCCCGCTGAATGTCATCAGCACATTCCTCCACATGTGGGCTGCGGGCACGCGGGCATGGTGCATTTGCCTGCTCCTGCACTGAGCTTGGCGCGTGTCATGTGTGCCAAAGGCATTCCTGCAATGTCCCTGCTGCGCATGTTGACCAGCAACCCTCTGCATCGCCCCTGCACACGCCTGCGGACAGCCAGCCGCCTGCACACGCCTGCGGACAGCCATCAGCCTGCGCTGCCCTGCCTCGCAGGCACATGACGGGGTCAGCCATGCGCACCCAGCACATCCGTGGCAGCAGGGAGCTGCCGGAACTGGCGGCAATCAGGGGCTTTGAGTGAGTTGGGAGCAGCACTCCGTGCATGACACGCTGCCCTGCCTTGAGGCTGGTGCCAGGCAGCCTGCAGCCGCCTGCTGCAGCTGCAGGCGCAGCCATCCCTGGCAGCGACGCGCCTGGTCTGCACCGCATTGCCCCTGCAGCTTCAACTTCAACTACGCGCGGGCCTCCGTGCCGGCCACCCGCGTCATCCTGCCCGGCGATGAGCTGATCACCACATGCACCTACAACACGCTCGGCCGCGCCAACGTCACGCAGCTGGGCGAGGGCTCCCAGGATGAGATGTGCTTCTCCTATGTGTCTTACTGGTGGGTGCCTCGTGCTGGCTTGATGACACTCGCCGGCGGCCGGGAGGCTTGCCTGCCACCTGCACGGTGCTTGGTGCAGGCGGCCAGGCGGTCGGCGCGCGCATCCTGGCTTGCACGGCCCCAGCGGCCCCATCCCTGGCAGCTGCCTGGCAGCTGATGCACGGCATCCTCTGCCTCTGCAGGCCCCGCATGCCCACCAACCTGTCGGCCTGCATTGCGCTGACGGGAGAGGGCTTCGGGGAGCAGGCCCAGTTCGCCGTCTGTGGCGACGAGACGCAGTCCAGCGTGGCCGACTGGTCTCAGCCGGAGGCCACGGTGATGCAGGTGGGCTGCTGGGGTGCCCTGGGGTGCCTTGCGCTTCCCGCTGGGTGATGACAGGGTCGAGGGTTTGTCAGGCGCTGTGTGGTGTGCTGCCCTGCAGGGACTGGTGGACGGTTGGCTGGTGGAGATGCCGACCAACACCTCATCCAACTTCACGCCCTATCAGCAGCCAGAGTGCAGCGTGCCGCAGCCGCCGGCCCCGGCACCGGCACCGCCCGCCCCGGCACTGCCAGCGCAGCCCAACCCGGCACTGCCAGCGCAGGCCCCAGCGGCCCCAGCAGTGGCGGCCCAGGCCACAGCGGTGCCTGCTGTCGCGGCCCAGGGCGGGTGGGAGTGAGCCTTGACGTGTGCAGCAGGAGGGCTGCAAGGGGGCCAAGCGCTGGCTGCTGGAGCAGGACTGTGGGGGTGAGGGTTCGACGCGGCTGCCGCCGGCAGTGCGCTGCGCTGTGTGTACCACCATCCAACACCGAGAGTTGCGCGCATTTCTTGGATCTCTGGACACCATTTAAGCAGGCTGCCACGCTGCTGCTCAGCCCCCAGCGCGGCAGCCCGCCAAGGCGCGGGTGCAGGGAGCACCTGCTTGCTGGAAGGCGCCCGCGGCAGGCGGAATGCGGGTGGATGCCGCCCGGGAGCTGCCGCGCAGGTTACGCACACATGCGCTCAAGTCTGCCTGCTTTCAGCGCTTAGATCCAGCTCATTCCTGTGCCGTGATCGCAACTTTGCGCGCGCGACCACCGACGATCTTGCTACATCAACGGGCGTCTCCCCCCCTCCTGCGATTACACGACCCAATGGGTGCACGCGCACCCATGTGGCTGTGCCTGTTGTGCCTGGGCTCGGCGCTGCTGGCTGGCGCGAGCGTGCCAGCCTGCCCCGCCCTGCCGACCGGCGGCTTCGCCGCCCCCCCGCCCGCGGGCTGTGTGGAGCTCTCCCCCGGCTTCTATGCCCACTGGTCCGTGGCTCCCGCCGCCAACGCCACCAGCAGCGGCTCCATCACCTTCACCCTGGACCTGCTGCCCAACGCCACGGCAGCAGGCAGCAGCAATGCCAGCGGCGCAGCGCCACCCCCCCTGGCGCGCGCCAGCTGGCTGGGGATTGGCGTCAGCCCCTCTGGCAGCATGAAAGGCGCGGACCTGGCCGTGTTTGAGAGGTGAACGGCCGCCTGGGGGTGCACGGCACAAGCAGATGGGTGCTGGGGCGCAAGGCGCAGTCTGACATCAGGGTCTGGCATATGCATGCAGAGGCGCATGCGTGCCCTCCGCCCCCGCCCCCTCCCATGCGATCCGCCGCCCGCCTC
>Ga0315905_10006524_pt1 | contig 11866 bp, 8 predicted proteins | sample LakEriMetagenome_5_FD_203522 | JGI IMG/M metagenome (GOLD analysis project Ga0315905, IMG submission 203522) | Freshwater fungal communities from buoy surface, Lake Erie, Ohio, United States - Buoy 4 MA121 | ecosystem: Environmental > Aquatic > Freshwater > Lake | place: USA: Lake Erie, Ohio...
CCTGGACCTGGACCTCATCGAGGCCGCGATCACGCCGGCGACGCGGGCCATCATCCCGGTCGATCTGGCCGGTCTGCCCGTGGACCGGGACCGCCTCTACGCGATCGCAAAAAAGCACGGCTTGCGGATCGTGGAGGATGCGGCGCAGTCGATGGGCTCGACGTGGAACGGCAAACGCATCGGCGCGACGGGCGATTTCGTCTCGGTGAGTTTTCACCCCAACAAGAACATCACGACGATCGAGGGCGGCTGTCTGGTGATGACCACCGAAGCCGAGGCGAAACTGGCCGAGCAGTATCGCCTGCAAGGCGTGGTGCGCTCGGGCCTCGACGGCATGGAAGTCGAGGTCGTGGGCGGAAAATTCAACCTCACGGATGTCGCCGCGCGCGTGGGGCTCGGGCAGTTGCCGCGCTTGGAGGAGTTCAACGGCCGGCGCCGCGAACTGGCGCGGGCGTATTTTGAGGCGTTTGCGGCGCACGGCGCGGCGGCGCTGGGGCTGGGCTTGCCCGTGGCGGACTTGGTGCAGAGCAACTGGCACATGTTTCAAGTCGTGCTGCCGCCGGGCGTGAAGCGGGCCGAGGTCATGGCGGCGCTGCACGCGGCGGGGATCGGCAGCGGCGTGCATTACCCGGCGATCCACCTGTTTGCCTTGTACCGGCGGTTCGGCTGGAAGGACGGAGATTTCCCGAAGGCGGAAGCCGTGTGCCGCAGCATTCTTACGTTGCCGTTGTTCCCGACCATGACACGCGCGGATGTGGCGCGGGTCGTGGAGACGCTGACCGGGATTTTGTTGGGTTACGGGAAGTCATGATCGCGTTGCCCGAGCCCGTTTATCGCCCGCCAGCGGGCTCCTGCTTCAAGCCATGAGTATCGCGTCCTCGATCCCGCTCTCCATCGTCATTCCCGTCTACAATGAGGCGCTGAATTTGCCCACGCTCTTTGCGCGGCTCTACCCGGTGCTCGACGCGCTTGGCCGCCGTTATGAAATCATTTTCACGAATGACGGCAGCGCCGACCGCTCCATCGAGCTCCTCCGCGCCCAATTCGCCGCGCGGCCCGACGTGACGCGCGTGATCGATTTCAACAGCAACTACGGCCAGCACATGGCGATCATGGCGGCGTTTGAGCGCGTGCGCGGCGAGGTCATCGTGACGCTCGACGCCGATCTCCAGAATCCGCCCGAGGAAATCCCCAAGCTCCTCGCGAAGATGGAAGCCGGACACGATTATGTGGGCGGCTATCGACTGAACCGGCAGGATTCGTTGTTCCGCACCTACGCTTCGAAGTTGATCAATTTCGTACGCGAGAAGACCACGAGCATCGAGATGACGGACCAAGGCTGCATGTTGCGCGCGTATTCACGCGGCGTGATCGAAGCCATCGTGCGGAGCGGCGCGATCAACACCTTCATCCCGGCGCTGGCTTACAGCCTTTCGTCCAATCCGGCGGAGGTCGGGGTGAAACACGAGGAGCGGCACGCGGGCGTCTCGAATTACTCGTTCTACAGCCTGATCCGGCTCAACTTCGATCTGATCACGGGCTTCTCGCTGGCGCCGTTGCAGTACTTCACGATGTTCGCCGGCGCGTGTTCGGCGGGCAGTTTCCTGCTGGTGATCGTGCTGGCGCTCCGGCGACTGATTGTCGGCCCGGAGGAAGGCGGGTTGTTCACGCTCTTCGGGATTCTGTTTTTCTTGGTGAGCGTGACGATGGTTGGTATCGGCCTGATCGGTGAATACGTGGGCCGCACTTACCAAGTCGTGCGCGCGCGGCAGCGGTATCACGTGAAGGAAATCCTGGAGACGAAATGAACGACCGGCCCCGGATTCTTTTTTTTGGCTACAGCGAGGTCGGCTACGCGTGTCTCTCGCTGCTCATCGAACGCGGGGACAACGTCGTGGCGTTGATCACCCACGAGGATAATCCCAGCGAAAAAATCTGGTTCAAGACGCCGGCGGTCGCCGCCAAGGAAAAGGGCATCCCGGTCTTCACCCCGGAATCGGTGAACACGCCGGAGTGGCGGGAAAAAATCGCGGCCATGCGGTCCGATCTGATCCTCTCGGTCTATTATCGGCACATGATCGGAACCAAGATTCTCGCGCTGCCGCCGCTCGGCGCGTGGAACATGCATGGCTCGCTCCTGCCAAAGTATCGCGGGCGGGCACCGATCAACTGGGCGGTGCTGCACGGCGAATCCCGCATCGGGATGACGCTGCACCGGATGGTGAAATCGGCCGACGCCGGCGCGGTGGTCGACCAAGAAGGCGTGGAGATCGGCCCCCGCGACACGGCGGAGCAGGTGTTTCGCAAGGTGCTGCCGTGCGCGCGCACCGTGCTGGCTCGGCAGATCGGGGCCCTGCTCGCCGGCACGGCCAGCGAGATGCCGCAGGACGAAGCGCAGGCAAGTTATTTCAGCGGACGAAAGCCCGAGGACGGCCGGATCGTGTGGGCGCAGACCTCGGGGCAGATTTTCAACCTCATCCGCGCGGTGACCGATCCGTATCCCGGGGCGTTTGTCGATTTCGGCCCGGCGCGCCTGATGGTGTGGTGGGCGGAAACTGATTCGCCGGCAACCCGTGGGCGCACGGGTGCGCCAGGTGAGGTGTTGTCGGTTGCGCCGCTCGTGGTGGCGACGGGCGACGGTGCGTTGGAACTCACGAAGACCGAGTGGCGCGGCGGGGTGGCGGCGGAGTTGCGCGTCGGGCAGGTCGTGTAGCCGCGCCGCGAGCCGGGCCGAATTCACCCTTTAAGCTCTGCGATCTTTCAGCCTCTCTCTTCTCTATGCCCATCAAAGTTCTCATTCTCGGCGCCAACGGCTTCATCGGCAGCTCGCTCACGCAGGCCATCCTCAAACAAAAAGACTGGGAAGTCTACGGGATGGATATCGGCTCCCACAAACTCACGGCCAGTCTGGGCAACCCGCGGTTCAAATTCGTCGAGGGCGATATCACGATCAACCGCGAGTATATCGAGTATCACGTGAAGAAATGCGACGTGGTCATCCCGCTCGTCGCGATCGCCAATCCGATCCAATACGTGAAAGACCCGCTGCGCGTCTTCGAGCTCGATTTCGAGGCCAACCTCGCGGTCGTGCGCCATTGCGCAAAGTACAAGAAGCGCATTATTTTTCCCTCTACCTCCGAGGTCTACGGCATGAGCACCGATGCGAAGCTCGACGAGGAGACGACGAACCTCGTTTACGGCCCCATCGAGCGGCAGCGCTGGATCTATGCGTGCTCGAAGCAACTGCTCGACCGCGTGATCTACGCTTACGGCGTGCGCGACAACGTGGATTACACACTCTTCCGGCCGTTCAACTGGATCGGGCCGCAGCTCGACGATGTGATGGAACCGAAGGAAGGCAGCTCGCGCCTGTTCACGCAGTTCATCTCAAACGTGATCTTCAAGAAGCCGCTGCAGCTCGTCGACGGCGGCAAGCAGAGCCGGTCGTTCACGTTTATCGACGATGGGATCGACGCACTGCTGCGGATCATCGAGAACAAGGACGGCTGCGCGTCGCGGCAGATCTTCAATATCGGCAATCCGCGCAACGATGTGAGCGTGGCCGATCTGGCGAAGCACATCATCACCGCGTTCAAAGACTATCCCGACTACGCCGAACACGCCAAGGTGGCGAAGACGGTCGTCGTGCCCTCGGGCAAGTATTTCGGCAAATACTATCAGGACATCCAGAAGCGCGTGCCCTCGATCGCCAATGCGAAGAAACGCCTCGGCTGGACGCCCAAGGTCGGCCTGAAGAAGGCGATCAAGCTCACGCTCGATTACCACCTCGCGCACAAGGATTATCAGCTGGAGTGAGGGTAGGGACGCCTCTCCGAGGCGTCCGCGCCCGACGGACGGCTCGGAGAGCCGTCCCTACCACGGAAAACCATGCGCCTCGCGCTCAAAGTTGATGTCGATACCGATCGCGGCACGCGGGAAGGCGTGCCGAATCTCGTGGCCGATTTGCAGGCGGTAAGCGCACCGGCGGCCTTCCTCTTCTCGCTTGGGCCCGACCAGACCGGGCGGGCGATCACGCGGGTTTTCCGGCCGGGATTTTTCCAGAAAGTTTCGCGGACGAGTGTCGTGCAGATCTATGGCGTGCGCACGTTGCTCAACGGCACGCTGCTGCCCGCGCCGCATATCGGCCGGCGCAATACCGCCGTGATGCGCGCCGTGCGCGGCGCCGGCTTTGAGGTCGGGATTCACTGCTTCAACCATTACCGTTGGCAGGACTACGTGCACACGCTGCCGCTGGAGGAGGTGCGCGCGGAATTCGCGGCGGCGCGAAACGAGTTTATCCGGATTTTTGGCGTGGCGGCGCGGACCGCCGGCGCACCGGGCTGGCAGAGCAACGCCAAGAGCCGGCAGATTTACGACGAGGCGGGGCTGCTCTACGCGAGCGATACCCGGGGCGGCGCGCCGTTTTTCCCGCGGGTCGAGGGACGGGTTTTCAAGACGGTGGAGATTCCGAGCACGCTGCCGACTTTTGACGAACTGATGGGCCGGCCGGAGTATCCGGACGACCGGATTGTGGCGCACTATCTGAAACTCATGCAGGCCGAGCCGGCGCGGCCGCACGTGTTCACGTTGCACGCGGAGATCGAGGGCATGGGGCGGCGCGGCTTGTTTCAGGAGTTGTTGAAAGCCTGCGTGAAGGCGGGCGTCGAGTTTGTGCGGATGGATGATTTAGCGCGGGAATTCTTGGCCGACCGAGCGGCGATTCCGGTGCGGGACCAAGTGATGGCGGAGATCGACGGCCGCTCGGGCACGGTGGCGGCGCAGGAGGCGTGAGGAATTGACGGGAGTAGGGCGGGGTCTTTGACCCGCCCTTTCGGGTTGGCGTGGCGAAACTTGGAGGGCGGGTCGGAGACCCTGCCCTACGTCCTTACCGTGCGGACGGGCGCTCGATGCGCAGAAACAGCCACACGCCGAGAATCAGGAACACGGCGTTGGGCAGCCAAAAGAGCAGGTCGGGGCGATACCCGGGGTGGCGGTCGAGCCATGTCACCGCCACGGTGAGCATGTAGTAACCGAGGGCGAGGAGGACGGCGACACCGAGGTTGGCGCTCGTCTCACGGCGGGAGACTTTGATGCCCAGCGGGACCCCGATCAGCGCGAAGGAGAGGATGGCGAGGGCGGTGTTGAATTTTTCCTGCACGGTGAGGGTCACCTTCATCACGGCGCGGGCGTGGTCTTTCGGGGCGTCCGGATTGACGGGGAGCGCGGCGACGCGGGCTTCCTCGGCGCGGAGTTCGGGGTAGGTCATCCACGAGAGTTTTTGCCGCACGGTGGGCGCGCCGAAGAGGCGGGTGAGGGAGAGCCGTTGCGGCTCGGATTGCTCGAACGAGCCGATGCGGGGCGACTCGGCGAAGTTTTCCGGATTGGTCGCGGAGCGTTCCTCGATCTGGGCGCGGGTGAGGGTGAGAATGAGTTCGTTCGTGACGACGTCGTAGTCGAAGCGGCCGGATTCGGCGCGCACGAGCTGGGTGGTGCGGCCCTCGCGGTCGAGTTGCCAAAGCCAGAAGTCGCGCATGACGGTGCCCTGCTTGTCGCCGACGTAGACGACGAAGCCCTTGAAGTTGCGGATGAAGGTTTTTGGGACGATGAAGCTGAGGGGATTGGCGCGGATGGTCTCGTCGAGTTCCTTATGATACTGGACGCGGGCGCGGGGCATGGACTCGAAGTTGACGTAGAGCCCGAGGGCGCAGCCGAGCGCGCCGAGCAGGAAAATCGGGCGGGCGATCCGGGTGAGGCTGAGGCCGGCGGCGCGCATGGCGGTGATCTCGCTGTCGGCGGAGAGGCGACCGAGCGTGAGGAGGACTCCGGTGAGCATCCCCATCGGCAGGGCGTAGATCGCGACCGCGGGCACGAGCATCCACACGAGCCGCAGAAAGGTGCCGGTGGGCAGCTGCCCCGAGAGCAAGTAGGGCAACAGATCGCGGATGAGGTTGCCCAGCATCAGCACAAACGCGAAGAGCGCGACGGCGCCCGTGCAGGTGAAGAGCACGCTCTTGAAGATATGGCGATCGAGGAGGTTCACGCGGGCGGTCGGAAAGAAGAGGCTGAGCAATCGCAGACAGACCGCGCGGGGACAAGGCGGTTCGCGGCCGGAATCGGGATGGGGCGGAGTGCTACAACCCGGCCGACCACGTCGACAGCACGGCGGGCAGCTCGCGCACGGATTGAATCTCGAAGAAACGGCCAACGGCGCGCGGCGGGTGTTCGACGCGCTCGGCGGCCCAGGTCAGGTGGTAGGGCACGTGCACGCCGGCGCCGCCGAGCGCGAGCACGGGCAGAATGTCGGATTTCAGCGAGTTGCCGACCATCAGGAAGCGCCGTGGATCGATGGCGTGGCGGCGAAAAATCGCGTCGTAGGAACGTTCGTCTTTCTCGGACAGGATCTCGACGTGTTGGAAATGGTCCGCGAGGCCGGAGCGGGCGAGTTTGCGCTCTTGGTCGCGGAGATCGCCCTTGGTGATGACGAGCAGCCGATGGGTGCCGGACAACGAGGCGAGGGTTTCGACGACGCCGTCGAGCAGATCGACGGGGTGGGCGAGCATCTCCTGGCCGAGCGTGATGATCTGCTTGATTTCCTCCGCGCTGATCTGGCCGGCGGTGAGCTGGATGGCGGTCTCGATGGAAGAGAGGGTGAAGCCCTTCACGCCGTAGCCGTAGAGTTCGAGGTTGCGCATCTCGGTCGCGAAGAGCGTGCGATCGACGGTGGCGGCGTCGTGGTAGCGCGAAAGGAGGTCGCGGTAGCGTACGTGGACCTTTTCAAAAATGTTTTCGTTGTGCCAAAGGGTGTCGTCGGCGTCGAAACCGAGGGTGAGCGGGCGAGTGGGAGCAGCGGACATGTGAGGGGCGAGAGCTGAGCGGAGAACCGGGCGCGTTTCTAGACCAGATTCAACGGCTTACCGAGTTGCAGTCGACTTTCGGAGCTTGAGTGGGTGGCAGAAGGCAAAGTCCACCGGTTCTTACCCGAGCTATCTCGGCGCCGACCATGTTGACCACGATGGCGAACACCACTGCGCCCCGATCCGTTGATGATTGTCCTTAACTGGCGCCGTACCGGCCGGGCCCTTTTTCCTCGGCCCCCGTTTGGGCCTTATCGTTCATTGCTTGTTGCGGGTAGTTTCTGGCTTGAGCGGGAGTGCGGCGACCGCGCGCACGCCAGCATCGGGCTGATCGATAAAAAATCCATCGATGCCGGCGTGGACCAAAAAGAGCTCGAGCAATCCGGCGATATCCGAAATGCCGGCCGGCAAAGTGTCGGCGCGAAACGTGTAAGGGTGAACCAACAGTCCTTCACGATGGGCGTCGGCAACCAATGACGTGAGCTGCGGTTTTCCATCGGCCGTGCGGCCGGATACGATCTGGCCAAGGTGGGGTCCGATGCCTTGGGCGTAGGTCGCGATCTCTTTGAGACCGGCCGGAGTGCGCATCGCGTTGTAGTCGGCGGGAGACTCGCCCCACGCGTTGTCGCCCAGCAACTGGACCAGGGGCAGGCGCGTCCGTAATTCGGTTCGCAGCCGCTTGAGGGCGACCGGGTCGAAACACTGCACGAAGATGCGGTCCGCCGGATCGTCGTAGCCGTGCCGGCCCAGGACCTCGAGCAACGTGGCACCGAGATCGCGCCCCTCTTTTTGGTGAAAGGCGGGGTCCTTGAACTCGACGTAGAGGCCGGTCGTCCGGCCGGTTGAGCGATTGAGCCCGGCGATCAGGGCGATCTGCTCCTCCAAGGTGCACAAGCGGAATGCACCGGCGGCGGCGGGGAACCGGCGCGGGAAAACCGCTGCGCCGGTCTTCGGATCGAAGCGCTCGCTGACCCGGAGGGAGCGCAACTCATCCCACGTGAAATCGAGGGCGTAGAAGCGCCCGTCGGGGCGTTTGCGGTTCGGGAAACGCGCGGCCACATTAGTCGTGGTTTCCAGATGGATATCGTGGAGCACGACCAACGTGCCGTCGCGGGACATGACGATGTCTTGCTCGATGTAATCCGCGCCGAGCGCGTGGGCGTAGGCGGCGGATTCGAGGGTGTGCTCGGGCAGATAGCCCGAAGCCCCTCGGTGAGCGATGACGAGCGGCTTGGCCGCCAAGAGGAGGGCGGGCAAGCCGAGCAGGCAGGCGACGGCGGTGAGGGTGATCGGTTTCATCGGCGCCGCGCGGAGGGATCAGAAGCGGTAGGTTGCGCGCACGCCGAAGAGCCGGGGATCGCCGGCGATAAACGTCGGGATGCCGAAGGCACCGCCGGTGTTGCCGGCGTCGATGATGTACTCCTTGTCGAACAGATTGTCGACGTAGGCGACGACCTCCCAACGATCACCCTTGGGTTGGAAAGCGGCGCGGACGTTGAAGAGCCCGAATCCGTCTTGGCTGAGGATGCCGCCGAAGTTGGCGTTGTTGTCATCGAAGAAGTGCTTCGACTTGTATTGGTAGCTTGGCGTCAGCTGAATCCGACCTGCGGCGCCCAAGGAGCCGGAGAAGGTGGCGCCGAGGGAATAAGTGCGGCGGGAGGTGAGCCTGAAAGTATTCCCGGCGAGCTGTTGGCGCTGGCCGCGGTCGTTGACGTCGTCGAAGGTCGCGTCCGTGTAGCCAAAGGTGCCGAAGGTCGTGACGGCGGGATTGAGCACGCCTTGGAAGGTGAGTTCGAAGCCTTCTCCGGTCGCGTTGCCGGCATCGACCGTCGTCGTCAGCGGGGGAGGAGTCGGATTGACGGCGGTGCTCTGGAAATTGGCGTAGTCGTAGTGGAAAACCGAAGCGCTCCAGTTGAGCCGGTTCTGCAACAACGCGCCTTTCAGGCCGACCTCGTAGTTCCAGACGATCTCCTCTTTGAGTTCGACCGGCACGTAGCGCCCGCCGACGAACGAGATGAGCAAGGTGTCCGGCCGGCGGCCCCGCGAGGCGCTGGCGAAGGCGCTGACGTCGGAGCTAATCTTGTAACGGGCGACCGCGCGGGACACCCAGGAATTGTAGTCGCGCGTCGCCTGAATCAGACCGTTGGTCGGGGCGAAGAGCGTGTTCGGGAAATTGGCGGCACCGGTGGGGAATCCCGCCGGCGTGAGGGCGTTGATGACCTGATAGCCCGAGGTGATGTCTTCGAACGTGGCGCGGAAGCCGGCGGAAAGCTCGAGACGGTCGGTGACGTTGTAGGTGCCATCGACGAAGATGTCGTAAGCCTCGGTCGCGCCGGTCTGGGTGTATTCCTCGCGGTTGTAGGCACGGAGCGGTCCACCGGTGACCGGGCTGACCGTCACGCTGGTGTTCGGCGTGCCATCAGGATTGAACACGGGCACGCCTGAGCCGCGCAGGAGAAACGCGGCCAGCTGACGTTCGTCGGTGTAAAACGGCACGCGCGCCGAGCCTTTTTCGTCAAAGTAGCTCAGGCCCGCGAAACCCCGAAAGCGGCCGCGGGTGTCGTAGCTGATGCGGAGTTCCTGGCTGAGTTGCTCGCCAAGATAATCCTCGGCGAATTCCAAGATGTTAAGCCGGGTGCCGTCGGCGTCGAAAGCCTCGAAGGAGTCGAAATCACGATAACCGGTGACGCTGGTCAGCGTGAAGGCGTTGTTGAGATCATGCGTCACGATCGCAGTCAGGCCGACGACGGTGCGGTCGATGCCGAGCTCCTTGCCCCGGTTCAACTCGGCGGTTTCGAAGGCCCGGGTGTTGCCGCCGCGAGGAGCGAACGTGCCGCTCTTGAACGCGGTGCCGGGCGGTTGGTCGCGCTGGTAGTTGATGATGAAATCTGCGGTGGTCGCCGTGCTGGGTTGCCACCGGAGGCTGGTGCGGAGGCCGAGCGTGTTCTTGCCGTTGAGGTCCGAACCATCGGCAACATTTTCGATCGAGCCCTCGCGGTCGACGTAGGAAAACGCGACGCGGGCGAAAAGCTGGTTCGGGGCGAGCACGGTGTTGTAGGTGCCCGAGGCTTCGATTTTGCCGAAGTTGCCAAAGCCGGCGGTGAACTGACCCAAGGTGCCGTTCTGCGCTTTGTTCTGGATGATCGAAATGGCGCCGATCTGGGCGCCGCGTCCAAATAGCGTGCCCTGCGGGCCCTTCAACACCTCGACCCGTTCGAGGTCGAAGAGCTCAACCACGCTGCCGCGGGAGCGGCTGATCGAAACGCCATCTTGGAAAATGGAAACACGGGTTTCTTGGCTGGGATTGCCGCTGTCGGTGGTGACGCCGCGGACATTGATGCCCGGATTGTTGGGCGACTGCTCTTGGATAAAAAGGCCGGGCACGTAGGGGGCGAGGTCTTTGAAAGAGCCGATGCCGAGGCGATTTAGAAACTCGCCTTTGTATGCGGTGACCGAGATCGGCACATTCTTGATTTCTTCGGTGCGCTTCTGAGAGGTGACGACAAACTTCTCGAGCGCGACGACTTCTTCGCCGTGGAGCGCGAAGGGCGTGGCGGCAAAAACGGACAGTGATAGCAGCGTGGTTAATTTTCGCATGGTGGTGGGAAGAGCAGCGAAGGGAGGCGTCGCTCTGCGCTCCGTCAACGCGCCGGGCGATCTGTAACCGCGAGTTAACAATCGTGTAACCGGACGGCGACCCAACCGACCAAATCAGTGATGCAATTCGAGGAAAACGAGGCGGTTCTCCTCGGCCGGCCACGCTACCCCCGTGAGCTGTTCGCTGATCGCGCCGGAACGAAACTTGGCGGAAACGGACCGTCCGGCGCCCTCGGTCAATTCGAGCCGAGCCGTTGAAACTCCGGCCACTCCCGTTGGAATACCGGCCGGAGGATTTTTTCCGTCCAGCACGACCTCATCGCGGGGCAGACCAAAATACCCCCGTGGCCGGGTCAAAATGACGACTGCGGCGGGACGGCCCTCGGCCTTGAGGGAGCGCTCGGCGCGGAGGTGGACGAGGTCGCTCGAGCGCGAAAACGGCGTGCGGTAAATATGGGTGATGGCGTGGCCCGGAGCGGTGATCACGAATTCAAGATACGTGCGAGCATCGGTGGAGAAGGGTCCCCAGCGCCCGTCGTCGCCCACCGTCGCCCGGTGTTTCGCCGGGCCGATGCGCGCACCGGTGGTGGGCTCGACCGCGAAGATCTCCACCGTCGAGCCTGGCACGGGTAAATTGGTCTGGCTGCCGCCGGCGAAGCCCGTGACGGTGCCGTTCAACGTGGGGGCGGGCTCCTCGGCAATCTCGGTGCTGGCCGGGGAACGACCGGTCACAAAACGGTAGGTCTCCGTGAAGGCTTCGGCGTGGTAGCTGACCTCGCGGTGATCGCGTTCCCGCAGGATAACGTTGGTCGCGCCGCCGAGAGCAGGCCCGTCGTAGGTCACTCCGGTCGGCATGCCTTTGGCGCCCATCCAGACACCGTCAGGCTGCGCAAATTTGTCATTTTGATCCGAGCGGATGGTCAGCCAGCGCACGCCCGGCGTGACTTCAATTCCCGGGGAGGCACCCGGCGGAGAATTCAGCGCGGTGAGGAACGGGCCCGCGCCGTTGAATTCGCTGCCGGGACGCAGGGCGGCATTGGCCCATACGCCGTGATTGGGCGACCCGCCGAGGATGGCGTGCGAGACGAGAGCCGCGCCCCCGAAGTTTGCGATGTAGTTGCGGATGGCGAGACCGCCGCGGGAATTTCCGACCATCACGACTTTCGCGCCGCCGTGGAGGCGCGAGACGCGCGCGACCTCGGCCTGGAGGCGGAGGGCCAGCTCGGTCGCGGAGCTGCGGCCGGGCTGCGCGACGCCATCGTCGTCCCGGGCCAGCGGCAACGGGAGATCGAGCGCGTGGAGACGATCGCGGGGCCAGCCGTTGGTCTCGAAGCGCCAGACCGTCGTTAGCCAAAGCGCGGCGGTGTCGCCGTTCCCATGCACGAAAACGATCGGCGGGGGCGCCTCTGCGGCGG
>Ga0315905_10006525_pt1 | contig 11866 bp, 10 predicted proteins | sample LakEriMetagenome_5_FD_203522 | JGI IMG/M metagenome (GOLD analysis project Ga0315905, IMG submission 203522) | Freshwater fungal communities from buoy surface, Lake Erie, Ohio, United States - Buoy 4 MA121 | ecosystem: Environmental > Aquatic > Freshwater > Lake | place: USA: Lake Erie, Ohio...
TCTCTCTTTTGTGGAGCCTCTTTTCTCTTAACAGAGCCTGTTTTCTCGTTTTTTGAGCCTTTTTGCTCTTTTTTAGAAAGAGAAAAAAGGCTCAAATGCTGTGTGTATGTGTGTTTATGCGTGTGTGTGTAGTAATACTATCTTACAATATAGACACCTCAAAGGATTCCGCTAGTAGCGTGCGCTAGTAGCCTGCCTGTCCAACACATGGTAAATATATAACTCCATAAACACACTATACAGACTCGTTTCCGAGACCTACTATTTACCTCCGAAACTTTGTCAACCAAACCCCCGACTTCTCCCTTATAATTGACCCGACTCCTCCCTTGTAATTGAAGCAGTGCTTACACACGCACTGTGCGACACACAAACGCACCAAAAGGGAACACTCACACAAACACTGGTATCTCGAAGATACTCAAAAATCCGCGCAAAGCGGGCACCTTCCCCAATATCTAAGTCCCCAACATCTAAGGAGGCATGCATCTAAGGAGCATGGCTCCAGGCATGGCCTCTGGATTCTCGATTGTGGCGGGCTTCAGTCGGCAGTATATGTTGTGGCTTGACCACGGCAGTAACAAACAACAAATCTGAGCGAGGACTCCTTAGCGTAGGAAGCACCCACCCGCACCCACCCACTCCGATATACCGTATCTCGGAGTGTGTGAGTGTGGGTGTGTGCTTCCTAAGCTAAGGAGTCCTCGCTGTAAGGGCCGACGTAGTGCATTATAATACACACACACACAAACACACAAACAGACAAACACACACACACACACGCAAACACACACGCACACACACACACGTGGAAGAAATGAGCAAGGGGGAGATACAGGGAAAGTTGAGGGGTCGCTAAAACAAACTTGCGCTAAAACAGCGCGTGAAGAGGACGTGACAGGCAGGCTGACTCATTGACAGCAAGTGCGTTTGGCGATGAGCGAATCTCTTCGGAGCACAAGTTCTATGCAGAAGCAGCAAGAGGAGACCAAGAGAAAGCGTCCAACCGCTTGTGCGTGTGCATGTGCATGTGTGTGTGTGTGTGTCTTGCGTGGACAAGGGAAGATACTAAATGAGGAAGATACTGAATGAGATACAGCGTGCACAACTCCGCTGTTCTCGAGAATGAACTTGATCTTGAATATACCGGTATCTCGGAGATACCGGTATCTCGAAGATACCGGTATCTCCCGAGTTACCGGTGACTCCAAAATCGGCTGCGGCGAGCCCACCTTCCTCAAGATCTGAGGACCCCAAGATCTAAAAAGCATGCTTGTGCCGGCTCCGCCTGCGTGGACATTCCACCGACAATGACGGCCCGCTGTAGCGATAAATATGCTAAAACAAAACGTCTTCGGGCGCTTGAATACTCTGTTGCGTTGTTCTATTGAATCGAGAGTGCGGTGTTTCGTTCCCGGGGTTATCCACTCAGTTTCCGCGAATCTTAGGGTTAAGGGGCCCGATGTTGAAGCTGGGCGCCGCGTCCGCGCGCCGCTGAAGGTGCCCCTGTCACCGTCGCTCTACTCGCGCCTGTGCGCAGCAGGCTGGCAGCAGTCTGACGCGGGAGTGCGATTAAATTCAGTTTCTCCTTCCCGCCTTGCTTCACAGACTTCTTGGTCTCCGAAGGGTTGACTTTGTTGTTCTTGTTCTGTGGCGCCGCCGTGGACTTCTCTTGTGAACCCTTCTGCCTCGGGGACTCACTTCTGCCCCTATCGGATCGAGAAGTTGTAACATCCTGGGTCTGGGTCATCGACGATGGTTCCAACAGAGTTTGGTGGAGGGGATCCTGGAACTGAACAGCTCGATTTTCTTTGGCAAAAGGGTCTGTCGCGTCATCTGTCATGGTCTTCTGCATGTCTGCGACGATGCTTGTGGTGGTTCTGTCATACATTTCTGAAATGGACAGAAGAGCTTTCCGCTGCATTACCTGCAGAAGCTGACCGATGGACAATTTATACCATTTCTCTAGAATCTGCGATAAGTATTTCAGCCGTTCAAGATCCTTCCAGTATCCGAACACCCGGCGTTTATACCAGATTTGGGTCCTGATCAATACATGGTGTTCAGACGCCCGCAGCCTGTGCCTTTGGTCACGATATGCGATAAATGATGCGAAGACACGAGTAACTTGCTCTTGTCTGGCCTTCCGCGAGAGGATCTTTAAAGTTAACATCAGTCTGTCAGTGCGGCTTTCTCGCAATTCAGCAGCACAGTGCCATGTAGCAAGCTGACTGTGCGTGAAACGTCTGTGAAGACTGGCAGAGAAGACATCTTTCAACCGATTCAAATGATGGCTGTGATACACTTCCCTGGAGCAATAGCTCTTAAATCCAGTGAAGATTCGCCGCACGAGACCATACTGGCCGCTCTGTAGCAAGGATTGGCAGATGCGAAGCCGTCGATTTTTTTCACTGTTTCTCAGCCTCCATCCTGCAAATATCTCATTCAAAGAGTTTGCGTCTCGAATCCACACCAACTCCCCGCAGCGTCGAAGGAATGAGATTTGCCGAGGTGGCAAGCTCTTTTGCATAGGCTTGGGGTATTGCATGTGCGTGTGCGTGTGCGTGTGCGTGTATGTGTGGGCACGACCAAAAGCCAGTTTTCGTCGTGCGAGGAAGCAGCAGTCCACACACATGTTGCCCTGCCACACAGGTTGTGATGATGTCAGATCGCTGACAGGCGAACAAGGATCCAACAGGAATATTTCACAGAGTGGATTCAGACAAAGAACCAGTAGAAAGTGGCTCACCATGCGAAGCGCAGAATACTTCCTGGTGTAAGCAACCCACACACGTACAGCGTCTCGTTGCAGATGCAACTCAGCCCTCCTAGATATGCATTCCTCCTTGGTGAGATAATCCATTTTGATCATGCGCGTGTAGTCTTTCAACTGATGCCATCGTGTAAACAAGCAGCGCGACCATCGTTCGCAAAGTCTCTCCCTGAATCTTGCTATAGTGACATAGTATTGGTCAACCAGCTTACTCCAGGCCCGCAGGATTCTGGCTGTGGTAGTCATTCGCTGTTGTATGACAGCAATTAGGCTTTCTGCGTACCACTCTGGAACAGGCCCGCGCCAATCATCCCAACGACTCGCGTCAAATTCCAATGCTGTCACTTCCTCCATCAGCAGCAGCCAGGTCGAGAACATCGACCTTTGCAGATTCCTCAGCCGCCCATGTTCAAAGCGAAGGATCGTGGATCTATTTTGTCTTCTGTCACACACCAATTCCACCCAGACTTGGAATCCCGTCTTCAGGGCGGCATATTTCATCCTAAGCACTGCTCCGAAGGAGGTCTTATCCAAAAAGGCTTTCAAGCTTTCATTGCAATCTTTCCATATTTGCAACGCTTTGATGAGAACGTTGTCGTTGTGGCTAATATGCTTGGCAGCGATTTCTATCCACAGTAGGGTTTTATGTTTGACCTGACTCGCTCCCTCAACGTGCCTGGCCCACTTGCAATAAACAGAAAGAATTGTCGCATGCTGCAGTCTGTTTTTCAATGTTCTCAGGATATGCTTACTGTTCTTGATAACCCGTGCCGATTCACGCCAGAACATTACTTTCTCGCGCAAAACTCTTCGGAACCATAAATTCGCGCCGCGCTTCGCCTTGCGTCGATTTTCCCATGTGTGCAAAGCCTTGTAAAGAAGATTTTCGTTGCGCATAAGCTTGATGCCAGCAAGGCGAATCCACAATGTGGTTTCATTTTTGATGACAATCTGACTCGTACCTGCAACATACCTGGCCCACTTGCAATAAATAGAAAAAAATGTCGCGTGTTGCACTCTGTTTTTAAATGTCCTCAGAATATGCTTATTGTTCTTGACAACCCGTGCCGATTCACGCCAAAATGAAACTTTCTCGCGCAATAGCCTGCGGTGCCATAGATTCGCTCCGCGCTCCGCGTTGCGTCTGTCGACTCTTTTCTGCTGCACAAACTCTGTCCATGCCACAGCGCTCCTGTACAAGGCACTATTCCGCGATTTGTTGAGAATGTGGCGCAAAGTATTCCTACTTGAAATGATAGTTTGAGCCTTTTCGCGCCACCTGTTCAGCAATGCTCGCGCTCTGATCTTGTACACGAGTATGGCTGCACGCCGCACGTTGGCAGCTTCGATTCGCCGAGATTGCATTGCAAAAGTCCACCGCATCCAGATCACCCGTTTCAATTCGACAAGGATGTTTTTGTCTGCCAAACGAGTCTGCATTCGAGAGGATGTCGGATTCCGTGAAGTCTTTCGCGTTTCTAATTTCCATGCAGAAATGCACTTTCTGATTTTCCTCATCCATAATCGATGAGCAAAACTGTCTTCCCTTTCATGCCACACACCTTTTTTGAACTTGACATCGATCCACATTCGGAAGTGAGCCACAAGCAGGACCGAATCCCTTTTAGAGTCCAAGGCAAACACGATCTCGCCGTTCTGAATTTTCTTTTCCGTTAAATTGTGCCACGCCCGGACGACAGCTCGCAGGCGCCTGCGTTGAACAAGAACAGCTGCCCGCTGCAGGCGCACACGGTAAAGAGCTTTGAACTGTTGTCGGTACAGCCACTCTAAAAGTGTGGTACGCTCCAGTGTTTCCTCAGCAGTCTGCGTCATACGTCGACCCTGGGCTCGTACCAAGATGTACTCGGCATCCTTCGAGTTTCGGCAGAACTGTGACCATGTCCACAGAGCCCTGTGCATGACCGAACCAATGTATTTAGTATAGAGCCAGGCAGCCTTACTCTTGCCACTTGCGACCATTCGGGTGTGATTTCGCCAGGACATTGTCGCTACCCACAACTTTCCTTTCAGTACAGAGTGCAACATCTGATCGACTGCCTTGTTTCTCGAAACTTGTTTCACCGCTTGCGAATGCCACTTCGAAATCAGTATCCTCACGGTGTTTCTACGGATTAACAATTCCGCTCGCCATACCTTTTTAAGGCGCATGTTCACTTCTACAAGCCGCTGATGCCAAGCAAAACATACACGGCGAAGAAGTTTGACATCCATGACTTCTGCAATGTGACTGAGCATCTCTTCAAATTCCGACAAGGTTTTCCAATCAGTAAGTACTTTCTGCTTGACCCGGCGATTGGCACGCCCGCAGAATGAAGAGATTTTGTGAGAGACCTCGCTGCGCATGCGAGTGAATATGTTCCACGTGGAAAGAATCTGCCATCTCAGTGCTCGGTTCCACCGCTTTATAATACGGAAAATGACATCTGTATTTCGCTTTCGCTTTTCGATGCCTCGTGCCCAGGCGAACAAGTATTTTTGAACCATCCTGGAATCGGACAGACTCTCAACCTTATCATTGAATTCTCGGCCGCTCGATCTCCATTCGCAGAATGCACGCCAAGACTCAAAGGCGTCTCGCTGATTCTTCTGTACGATCGTTAGACCCATCTCCTTTGCAAATACTCCACATGCCTTCAAAGCGCGCCTGCGCCCTTTCAAGCACGAGAATTCATTTTGAAGCCGATGCGTTCGTATGTCTGAGACGAAAAATGTGGACATAGCGAGCACCTGGTCTTGAAAGCCATTCCAGAGAAGCACAGCCACGTGGGCATTGCAGAACCAGCTTCTGAATGAGGATCGCAAGAGTGTGACCTCTCGGATTCTCCCATGTGTTTTCGTGAGCACACGCTTCCTCCACGCTCCAAATACGTGCCCTAGCAGTTTTTTTTCGAAAGTGGCCGTCATTCTCAACACTGCCAAAATACGTGCCATTCCCCTTTGTTTGTCTGTATGCGCTTTCCATTTCTGCATGATACCACGGGCTTCCCGATGGTTCAATATCGTTGCCGTTTTCCTTAACTGCCAATTCTGCTGAAGGAATTTCCACCAGGCAGCGATGAAATGCTGGAGGACAACACAGTTGCGCATCTTGAGCGCGCCATCAGTGAGCGCCGCAACGTTGAACTTTCGCTGCCACCATAACTTGAAGCACATGTCCAGCTTACCAGCATTATCTCGTTTTGATCGCCGTAGCAACAGCTCAACACGCCGTCTGTTCATTCTTTGTCTGGTAGCACCTTTAGACCAGCACAACATGATAGAGCGGGCCCGGCGGGGTGCCATAGGCTCTGGGCATAAGATCCTTCCAAAGATGTCTTGCACGGCACTAACTGACTCTGCAATCGAAATTTGCGTGAGAATCTTTACAGATGTCGCCTGACTTGTATACCTGCCCTGTTTTAGCTTCGACTGGCTATCTCTGGCTTGATATTCGAGGTCACTCGCCACAGCTCTGAGTGAGCGCCCGTCGTCACATACGCCTTCCTGAAGGGCGAATGTGACAATGACTGATCCGGCCTGAATGTTGTGGATCTTAATTCTGTCTGGCTTGCCAAACGTTGCCTGGGCAATATCAATGATCAATAAAGCCTTAAAATCCTCCTCAATACCAGCGAGCTGCTCCATTCTCATGCTCAGGACCAGCTCGATCATTATGTCTTCTTCTCCAAACATATTTGCCGTGGACTCATGCTGGTCTCGGCCAGAGAGACTCACGTCTGTTCTCGTCCTAGGAGACTCATACGTCGCCAGCGGCGGGCTCATGCCCATTACCCTTGGCGGAGGTGCGCCCATTCTCTGAGGAATAGGAGACAACGTGATGGGCACGTCGTACATCTCCTCTCCTGCTACTTCGTCTCGTCCAGGGGTCTCGAGAGCCTCAGAGCGGAATCTGGCTCTCCGCTGCCCTTGCATCGTCTGCTTGCAATGCGAGATCCACACCGAAAATGCCCAAGCGTATGTGTCTCGACGAAATAATTTTGACAGCCACAATTCCATCGGCTTGACAATGCTATTTTCTACCTCTGACACTTGCTCCAGCCAAAAAAATAACACATTTTGTAGCGTCCTATACGTTCTGGCAACGTGCGCTCGTCTGCAAGTCTCCTTCTGTTTCCGTTTCTTGGAAAGATACAGACGCCAAGCAAAAAACGGAACGTTGAGCGTTTTGCGCTGCACAAAATAACTCAACAACCTTGAATACTTGTCCAACAATGGTGGTATGTCCTCGCCCACTTGTTTCAGTTCCACTTGCACTGATACCGGGTTTTGCGACTTGCTTGTTTGCACGGAGACCGTATTTTTCGACTTGCTTGTTCGTTGCTCTTCTGGCACGGAATCTGTCAGTGCCCGATCAATGTGCAAGTGCATCCATGGTGGCAATATGTCTTGTGCAGCCTGTTTCGTACAGAAGAGAAAAGGATCAGTAATTGATGTCTTGCAAAACCGCAGGCAAGTAGAATATTCAAAGCATGAGTTGTTTGCCTGCTTGATCACTTCAGCTCGAGAGGCTGAAATACGATCCACATTAGAACTCGCTACCCAACTTGTCCTCCATTCGGCGAACATATTCTTCAAAAGAGATTTGTCAAGGCGCAGCATGATTTTCAAATAGCATTGCTTCAAGCGCTTGCATGCGACTGCTGCGCGATGCCACTCCGAGAGCACAGATAGGCGCAACCCCCGCACATGCCTTCGAGCATTCTGCGCACATGAACAGTCAGAAGGGTCTGGAGCACGCTAACGCATCTTTTAAAATGGAGTAAGGTTTGAAAGCACACAGATCTCTAGGAATCGTACCGCGCGTACGATAACATCAAACACGTTCTTGGGAGTCTCATGGACAATTTTGATGCTTCCACCGTAAACGTCCGGCGCCATCGTGGGCAAGAAATCCTGAAAGTCCTGAACGTCAAGGGAGGACATAGCGGCAGTTGCAGCCCGGAAAGACCGTCGCACCTCTGAGCTTTTGACATGCTCTGCAGCCATTTTTCCTTGGACTACTAGCTTTTGCCACTGCAGCAACGAATCTTGTACAAGGGCGCGACCAGATTGTTCAAGGAAGGCGTTAGCGGCGGCGCGCAAGGCGCGGGTGGTCCTCGCGACCCTCGCCCACTGCAAAATAACAACGCGCCGCAACCTCCGGCTCTTGCGCCACTCAAAGGTGAAGAGACTTTGGTCCAGCCTCTTTCTGCGCTGGGTCCGTTGCCTTATGAAGTGCAGCACATGCAGCTTTTGCCGCCGTTGCAGTCTCGAAGCCATCCACATTCGCGTTCGATCCATTCCCTTTTTGCGCCTGTACCGTGCCGTCCAAATTGCCAAGTACTTGCCCCTGGTGTTTTGAACTCTTTCGTCTAGTAACAGCTGCTGTGCAAGGCTAAAATCCCGCAAGCTGCAAAGTTTTGCAGTTTCTATACCCGATATGCGAATTGCACACTTCTCCTTAAAATTCTCAAGTTCCTTGTTCTTTTCCGATTCCTTCTCGAGCAGGCCCCTTGCTTCGTTCAGTCTCTCCATGAGCTTTGACTTCTGTGCCTCACAGTCTGCTTGCATCGTCAACTTCTGTGTCTCACAGTCTGCTTTCACCTCCATGAGCTCTCTGGTAATTCGCGCCACTTCCTCTTTAAAAAATGCATTCTCCAACAGAGCGTCCTCAGAAGCAAGGTGCTGCTGGCACTCGAGCAGGTCTTTTTCCAGACTCCACACGCGCTCCTGCAGCATGTGTGCCTGCGCGTAGACAACGTCATAATTGCGTTTGTATGCGCGCCCTTCTTCAGCGACCCTGTCCGCAGCGACCCTGTCCTCATGATCGCCCACGCGCGCCTGGTACTGCTGGACTGACTCTAGCCTCAGCTCCTGTTCCAGCCGCGTCCTCGCCAGCTCCATCTCCTGCTTCTGCGCTTTTGCAGTTGCTTGTAGCAGGGCAATTTCAGCTTTTAGATCTTCACTTTCTCTGTGCATCTGGCCAAGGAGGGCGTCATTCAACCTTTCGAGCTCGCGATTGGCTTCTTGCAGACGCGCGCTTTCTCGCTCTATCTCCAGGTTCCTCTCTTCGCTCTGCTGTACCCTGGCGCGAAGCGAATCGTTGCTCTGTTGGAGTTCAGCCACCTTTTCTGTCAGCGCGTCATTGTCCTCCTGCAGCCCAGCTGCCTCAATCTGCACAGTCGAGTACAGCGAGTCTCGCGCGGCGCGCGCTGCAGACGTGACAGCGCCCGATTCAAGGTCGCGCAGCGTTTGGTCTTCCATGCGGAGAGTCTGTTCGAAGAATTCGACGAACCCGCTGCCCGCGCCAATGTCGCAAGCAACCATCTCGCCATCGCGAACGTCCACGCCCGCGGTTGCGAGCAGTTCTGAGAGCCGCTGGTTCGCCCCCCCCGTCGTGGACCTGGGCGTCGCAGCGCCCACCGTCCTGGGCGTGGGGATCGGGGACCCGTGGTCCCGGCCCTGTTCCTGCAGCTCCCTGCACACATGGGCACGCACGTGTGCATTACCGTGCAGGCCACAGCAATAGCAGGGTTGGTGCGGGGTGGAATTGCACCAGACCGCTTCAGCGTGCCCACCGAGCTGCCACGCAGGACCGTCGCGTGCAAAAGCAGACGAGCGCATGGCCCTACCCATACCTGATGAGCTCGCTCACGGTGCTGCTCTGTTCGCTGACCACCAAGGGCGGGTTGGACGGGCCCGAGTTCCCTGGAACCGAGGGCGCAAATCGCTCGCTGTCCTCGTAATACACAGATGAACCCGGCACACCATAGTAAGACATAAGGCCTCACTCCTCACCTCCCTCGCCCACGTCCCGTGTTTGGGTGGCGGGCTAACGACATTGTCGTCCTCGGCAAGTACCAAGCATCGGGCGATTACCTTGGAAAAACGGAAACTTCGAAGTTCATGACGGAAATCATCAGCCTTAGAAAAAATTAACCGATGGTGCCCATGGCATCGCGGGCCCGCCCGTGTGTGCGGCACTGAGTAGGCGCTAGAGGACGCGCTAGAGAGCGCTGGAGCTTGGCTCTAGCCGCGAGGATGCCCGCACCGGTCACCCCGGTGGACGACGAGCTCACAGAAGAGAAGAAGGGAGTAGCTGGGGCGGCCGCTGGAGGCAGCAGCCTCTGGCAGGCTGCGAAGCTCGGCAAACTCCAGGGCGTAAAGGAGGCGCTGGACGCACAGACGGTGGCGCTCGATGACATCGATGCAGACGGGAACACGCTGCTCCACATGGCCGCGGGGCAGGGCCACAAGCTGCTGGTCAAGGAGCTGCTGCGCCGAGGTGCAGACCCGCAGGTCATAAACTTTGGCGGGAAGACGTGCTACGACGCCGCGCACGAGCTCAACTATTGGGAGCTCGGCGATTACATCCGCGGCAAGCTCGGCTTGGAGACGATTGGGCCGAGGTAGAGTATTTGCATGTTCTGTGTGTGTTCATGCGTGTGTTCATGCGCGTGTCCGACTACGCACACACAGCTGGGAGTAGAGGTCGTGCTGCAACATGCTGCAACACCCTGCGGCAGGCTTTATCTATGTGTATATCTTGCAACACACATACACACATACTCATCTTCTGCAACTCTCTTTCTCTCTCTCTCTCTCTCTCTCTCGCTCGCTCTCTCCTCTCTGCCTCTCTCTCTCTCTCTCCTCTCTCTCTCTTTCTCTCTCTCTCTCTCTCTCTCTCTCTCTCTCTCTCTGCACCCACACCCAGCAAAAACTGGCGTGGCGAGCCGGGCGCGCCATCGCTGGGCGGGGAGATGAGCGACGGTGCCATACGCGAACTCATGGAGCGGAGGGAGCGTCAAGGTGTTTGTTCTCTGTAGATAGAATGTGTTCTCCATAGGATGTGTCCTCTAAAGAGAGCGACGGCGCCATGCGCCAACTCATGCATCGGAGGGAGCGCCAAGGCAAAGAAACTACAAAGTCCCTTCTATTAGTGAAACTCCAAAGGTCCTTCTATAGTCTTCTTACATAGTAAACATTACTGGACGGCTGACTTTCGAGAATTTCTGCCAGAGCGTTTGCTCCAGTGCTGGAAGCTCTTGGCCCAGGTTTAGGGTTTAGGGTTTAGGTTTTAGAGTTTAGGGCTCTTGGCCCAGGTCGTTCTCGACGTTCTCAGAAGACATAATACAGTGACTTTCTATAGTAAAGATACCAGGACACTGATTTTTGAGAATGTGCTGCATTGGCTATAGCAGCAACTACTAGGTCCATGTCTACCTATATAGACAATAGTAAAGATACCAGGACACTGATTTTTGAGAATGACAGTGAGGACACTGATTTTTGAGAATGTGCTGCATGGCCCAGGTTGACATGGACCTCGTAGTTGCAGCGATAGCCAATGCAGAGCTCAAAGACACGCAAGCTGTGGGACCGGTAGCCATTTCTTTAAAAAAAAATGTCTTCTATATTGTGACTTTAGGTAGTACATATACATGGGCACTCACTTTTGAGCATTTGCGTCAGGAGACTCCTTGCAGCTGTAACCGCCACTGTAGTAAATATAGCTAGTATATACTATAGGATGTTGAGTAAAGCTATTATATACTATAGGATGTTAACGTTATAGTTGCAGCTGTATCCTTATGTAGTAAATATACCTGGGGTGATTTTATGTGGTAAATATGCCTTTATTTAGTAATTATACTCACTTTTGAGCATTTGCATCAGGAGACACCTGGCAGGAGTAACGCGGGCGAGCGGGCAGCCCAAGAGACTCAAAACAGCGAATTTGAGGCCCAACGTGCTGTGCAAAAGCTCCGCGCCGTGCTCGGCGATGCGCAGCGCGCCAAGGTGCTATATGATGTGTGTGTGTGTGTGTGTGGTGTGTGTGTGTGTGTGTGTGTGTTTTATGTATATTATGTATATGTATATGTATATACATACATTCATATATATATATATAATATGTTTATTTGTTTACATTGTGCAAAAGCTCCGCGTCGCTCTCGGCGATGCAAAGCGCGCCGAGGCGCTACATGATCACACACACACACGCGCGCGCGCGCACACACACACACACACACACACACACACACACACACGACTAGACACTAGACACTGACATGCAAAGGGCGCCAAGGTGCT
>Ga0315905_10006526_pt1 | contig 11866 bp, 8 predicted proteins | sample LakEriMetagenome_5_FD_203522 | JGI IMG/M metagenome (GOLD analysis project Ga0315905, IMG submission 203522) | Freshwater fungal communities from buoy surface, Lake Erie, Ohio, United States - Buoy 4 MA121 | ecosystem: Environmental > Aquatic > Freshwater > Lake | place: USA: Lake Erie, Ohio...
GCAGCGGTGGCTGACAGCTGCATCAGCCCGCAGGCGCGAGGGCAGCCAGCCACCAGGGCCCTGCACGGCTCTGCCGCCTGCTGCTTGGACTACCTGACGTTGTGGCTCGTGCAGCAAGACCAACATGAGGCGGCGCGTGACCTGCCGACCGTGGCGGCGGCGGTGGAGCTGGCCAGCCTGCTGATCAACGGCGGCCACACCAGCACCGTGCCTCGCGAGTGCAGCTGTTGCCTGGCCGGCGGCAGTGGCAGCGGCAGCGGCCGGAGCGATGCGCTGCCCATCCTCGCGCCCGGCAGGGCGGGCAGAAGCATGCCGATCGCCCACTGGAAGGGCTTAACGTTCCCCACAGCCCATTACATCTATTTTGTGCTCAAGTGGCTGGCAGTCCTGCAAGTCAGAGTGATCCCCGCCTTTGAAGTGGGTGCGCGGGAGCTGCAGCATGCCAGCGTCGACCTCCTGGCCAGCAAAGGCGGCCACCTGCTGCTGCTGCAGCAGATTGCGCTGAGCCTGGCAGAGGCACGCCACTGCCGCGCCGCCACTGCTGTATCCAGTGCCACTGCTGCCGGCGGCGTGATCCCACCCGCTTGCGCTGACCTGAAAGCGTTCCTGGGGCAGGTGGACGGGCGCGCAATGGCGGCGCTGCAGGGTATGATGCTGCGTCAGTCGCCAGCAGTTGCCTTTGAGGCGCCGCTGCTGACCTGCCGCTACATGTTCCTGTTCAATGACGTCCGCCACCCAGCCTGCGACCGTTGCTGGCCGCAGCAGCTGATGCTGGCCGTGGAGGCAGCTACCACCTACCCGGTGCAGGGCGCGCAGCATTCCATGCTGCACCAGCTGCTCAGCGTCATGGATTCGCTGATGCAGCTCCATGCCAGCCAGTGGCAGGCCTGGATGCCGGCGGCCTTCATGGCCCGGGCGCTGCCCAGCTTCGTCGCCTGGGTGCCGGCAGCTGCCCAGCAGCTGCGCACCTGCTGGAGCGGGGGCGCCGCCGCCGCCCCCCGCAGCAGCTACAACGACAGGGAGCTGGCTTGCGCGGTGCTGCACGTGGCGGGCATCCTTCTGATGCAGCCCGGCGGGCTGCTGCACCCCACCCCATGCCACCCAGAGGTTCTGGAGCAGCTGGTGGCTTGCGCTGAGCTGGCGCTGCGCCTGCCATGCCCCAACACCGCCCCGGAGGAGGGGGACTTCCACGCGCTGGCGGTTGAGCTCGGCGTGGGCTTGCCAAAGGTGGGGGCTGCTTGGGTGCGCATGCTGGAATGGCGTGGTGGTGGCGTGGTGCGTGCCAGTCCCTCGACCCATGCACGACGTGCCACGCCTTGTCGCTGCATGTGGCCGAGCGGGGATGTGAGACGCGCTCCCATGCCGCAGCGCCAGCTGTCGACAGCCCACCGGCCATGCTCCCTGCTGCTGCCCGATGGCTGCTGATGCCCGATGATGCGCCCCGCAGATCATCGCGCCCTGGCACCCCAGAGCCTTTGAGCAGCTGTGGCGCAGCGGCGCGCTGCAAGGGCTGGTGGTCACTGTCAGCAAGCACTCGCCGGTGCTCGTCGATTTGCTGGGCGGGCTCATGCCTGAGCTGGCGCCAGCGGGGCAGCGGCCCTGGTTTGCCGGCAGTGTGGAGCGGCAGCAATTCGTGCTGCTGGCACTGGCATACATCGGCGGCAAGGGGGCGGAAGCTGTGCTGGAATGGATGGCCGACCTGGGACGGGCGGCAGATCCTGCGCGGGAGCAGGTCATGGGCAAAGCAGCTGGCCAGCTGCAGGCGGCCGCGGTGCAGCTGGGGCAGCAGCCCCTGCTGCGACAGCAGCTGGCGGTGGCAGCGCCAGCGCTGGTGCAGCGTGCGGTCGCAGTGGCTGGCGTGGGTGCAGCAGCCTCCCAGCCCCGGGCAGAGCCGCTGCAGCTGCTGGTGGCGCTGCGCAAGCAGCTGGACCCGCTGGCCCTGGGGCTGCGCCTGCGCGGCTGCTACAACCCGGCCTGCACCTGCCTGGCCGGCGCCAGCGAGGCGGACATGCCACTGAAGCTGTGCGCCGGCTGCAAGATCGCCAGGTGTGTGGCACCAGGACTGTGTCCAGGAAGTGTAGGGGCATGCAGGTGCTACTGCTGTCCTGCGTTGCTGGCTGGCTCTCACTCTGCGTCACCTGGGTTTTGCAGGTACTGCGACGCCGCCTGCGCCAAGGCGCACTGGAAGCACCACAAGGCCGCCTGCAAGCGGGTGTCAGCGGCTGCCGCCAACGAGGCTGGCGACCAGCAGCAGGAGTAGGAGGGATTGCAAGAGGACAGGCGCATGCCAGCAGGTCAATGAGTGTCCAGGCAGCACATGCAGTTGAGCTGTTGTTGCCGGGCAAGAGGTGGGGTGGGGTGAAGCCTCTGCTGCTGTCCTCGGCAGGTTGTTGCTGCGGCAGGTCAGAACTGTAATCAAGCTGCTTGGAATGAAGCCACGTGGGCGAGATGAGGAGCGTGTTGGAAAGCCCCCAGCGAAGCACTTTGTGGGTGCGCACCGCCTTGCGCCCGCGCGAAGCTGCCACGTGGCTGCCTGGGCCCCAGCCTGCTTGCCTGTCCAGCACAGTCTCGAGACAACATGACCGTGACGTGCAATGACCGATGAGCGTGCGTGCGTGCGTGCGCCTTGACCCAGATCAGTCGAGTTTGACGGCAGAAAGCGTGCAGCCTCGGCCAGACGCGGCTGTTGCGCACGCGTGAAAAATTCAGAGGGTCATCGCAGCACAGTGCAGACGGGCGACACACGCCGCCAGCGTCACAAGCGCAGGCTCAGACGCGCATCGAGCCCCATGGCGGAGTCGGCGCAGCAGCTGGCGGCCGCGCTGGATCGCCTCACATCCGCCATCACCAGCGGCAGCGGCTTACCCCGCCGCCTGCTTCAGACTCAGCTGCAGCACCTGCAAATTGCATTCACAGCGCTGCCAGTCCCGTGCCCAGCCTTCCGGGCTGATGGCGAGCAGGCAGTGCTGCGGGCGGCAATGGCGGCGCTGCAGGCGCTGGCAGACGACCGCCGTGCACGCGACCGCAAGTGGGTGCTGCTGGTGGCTGCCGCATCAGAGGCATGGATGCGGCTGTGGAGATCATGTCATGCTTCAACGCAGAAGGAAAGGGTGGCCTGGCTCCTTCTGCACAGTAAGTGGCGTGGCTGGTGCCATGTACTGCAGGCGAGTCGTCCAGTTGGTGCCTCGGCCTGCAGCCTCCCCTGCTGAATCGCGCCTTGCAGGCACCTCCTTTCTGGCCACAACCGCACCCAAGCTGCTGCAAAGACTCACCACAGCGGTTATCAGCAGCATCAGCAACGCGCAGGGAGGAGGGCCTGTGCAGCAGCAAGCCATCAGGGCCATGCACGGCTCGGCTGCGCGTTGCCTGGAGGGCCTGGTGCAGTGGCAGACCGAGGTCGCATATGGACAGCCGCCGCAACGCGAGATGACACAGCTGTCACCCGCTGTTGCAGCGGCCGTGGAGCTGGCCAGCCTGCTGATCAACGGCAGTGACGGCAGTCAGCAGCAGCCCAACAGCTGCCCCACTTGCTGCGGCCTGTCTCCCACACTCACCCGGAGCCCATCCAGCTGGGAGCCAGCCCTGGCGCTCAGCAGGGCGGGCAGCAGCATGCCGGTTGGCCACTTGGAGGGCATGGTCGTGCCGACAGCCCCCAGCATCACCTCAGTGCTCCACAACTTGGCTTTCCTGCACGTGCCACTCCTCTCGGCGCCGCGTGTGGTCGGCGAACAGCTCCGGCTGAGATGGTGCTTCAACTTGGCCACGGCAGGCGGCCTGCCGCTGCTGCAGCAGCACTTTGGGCTGGCCCTGGCCAGGGTGCGCCGTGTGCTTGCGACCGCTGGTGGCAGCGGCAGCGCGCCAGCCTGCGCGGCCGACCTGGCCGCCCTCCTGGGGCCGCTGGGCAGCGATGCAATGGAGGCGCTGGTGCGCAGCATGGAGCCGCTCATCCCCCCAGCAACGGCCTTTGAGGTGCCGGTGGCGGCAGGCAGCAGGCTCTTCGCGCAGCTGCTGGCAGGCAGCTCGCCGGCATGCCAGCGCTGCGCCCCACGGCTGCTGCGAGGCGCCGTGGAGGCGGTTGCATGGTACCCAGTGGTCCCGCGTGCCCACGACTCCCTGTGGCTGCGCTTGCTGCTGGCAGCCGTGACGCCAGCTCTTCTGCGCTACCACGAGGCCAATGTGCCCTGGCTGCCGGCCTTCATGCGCCGTGCCGAGCCCAGCCTGTCAGCATGGGTGCTGGCGGCCGCCCAGCAGCTGCGTCCCGCCCCAGCCGGCCAGGCAGCTGCATTCGCCACCAGCATCACCGTCACCAGCAGCAGCAACAGCATTGGGACCGCAGGCCTGGCGCAAGCAGTGCTTCAGGCAGCCAGCACGCTCATGGCTTTGCCCGACGGTCTCCTGCGGCCACCCCCACGTGACGCACTCCTCCTGGAGCAGCTGCTCGCATGTGCTGAAATGGGGATGCGCCTGCCATGCCACGCCACCGGCAGCAAGCACGGTCTGGTGGTGTCCTGTGCAGCGAGGATGGTCAAGGTGGGCCGTTGGGGTCGGGGCATTTGTGGGGTGGCTGTGTCCAGGCATGACACGGTGGGTTGGCGGCACATATGGCGGCATGATTGACAGCATGTGCATGCGGCAGCCTGCAAGGATGACCTGCCTTCATCCCCCTGCCACGCCCGCAGGCCTTTGTGACCCACAACCCAAGCAGCTTCAAGCGACTGTGCCGCTCCGGCGCGCTGCCCGCGCTGGTGGTCACAATGGGCAAGTGCATGAGCAGTGGTCCCGTGGGCCTGGCGTCTTGGCTGCCTCAGCTGCTGGTCGAGCTGGTGCCGGCGCCAGGACAAGCGCAGCCCTGGTTCGCCGACAGCCCTAGGAAGCAGCAGCTGGCGCTGCTGGTGCTGGCGCGGCTGGGCGGCAGGGCAGCTGAGGCAGTGTTGCCCTTCAGCGGGATGGCGCGTGTGGGCAATGACAGGGACGCAGCACAGGAGCAGGCCATGCGCAGCGTGGCGGACGGCATGCATGCAGCTGCTGTGCACTTGGGCCGGCAGCCCCTGCTGCGCCGACTCCTGGAGGCGGCAGCGCCCGGGATGGTGCCGGCGGCAGACTCTGTGGCTGCCAGCGCCCGAGGGCGGCAGGCCAGCGCGGACAGCAGCCGCCCTGCTGACCAGCAGCCAGACGCAGTGCTCCAGCTGATCCAGGCGGAGCCGCTGCAGCTGCTGGTGGCCCTGCGCCAGCAGCTGGACCCGCTGGCCCTGGGGCTGCGCCTGCGCGGCTGCTACAACCCGGCCTGCGCCTGCCTGGCCGGTGACAGTGAGGCGGACATGCGACTGAAGCTGTGCGCCGGCTGCAAGATTGCCAGGTGGGCCCCGGCGTCTGCGGGAGCATAGCGTTTGACCTGCCTTGCTGGCTGGCACTCACTCTGCGTCACCTGGGTTTTGCAGGTACTGCGACGCCGCCTGCGCCAAGGCGCACTGGAAGCACCACAAGGCTGGCTGCAAGCGGGTGGCGGCGGCTGCTGCCAGCGCAGCTGCCGGCGACCAGCAGCAGCGGTAGGGGCCGGGGCGGTAGGGGGGGCGGTCTCCAAGAGGGGGCTCGGCGTGGTGGCGGCGGCAGCGCGGATCCAGGACAGCAAGCTGCCCGTCCTTGGGCGACGGGCGCTGGAAACAGGTGGCAGGGATTGTAAGGCAACGTATCACGTTGGCATGTGGCGGGCGAGAAGGGCTGTGTGAGCCTGCTGCTGCATGCCCCGCTGCATGCCAGGTGGGGCGTCGGCGGCATCGCCCGCCATGCGCACGTCACTCGCAGCACGACCAGAAGCTGCCGCGCCACCGCCGGCGCGCCCTTGAACCTTTTGTGGCGCTCACAGGGCTACCTAGTAGTACGGCCATGGGCTGATCCTGCGTCCGCCGAGGCTCCTGGACTTCCGTCGCCCAGCCAAGCGACAACCGCAGTCAACCCACGCGCAGCGCGCCAGCACACGTGCAGCTGTCGGCGCTCGTGGTCGCTCACACCGTCGCATAGCGCAGCGGGCCAGCGGCGGCCGAACAGCGTTGCAGCGCGCATCGATCGCGCCTCCATGCAGCCCAACACGGCGACAGCACCGGGGCGGCTGGCAGCCGCCCTGGACCGCCTCACCACCGTCATCACCAGTGGCAGTGCCCTGAATGACAGCGTTGTGCAGCCGCAGCTGAAGCAGCTGCGAGCCGCATTGGTAGCGCTGCCGTCCCTTGCTTCCTCCTTCCGGGCGGACAGCGAGCAGGCGGTGCTGCGGGCGGCGATGGCGGCGCTGCAGGCGCTGGCAGACGAGCGCCACGCACGCACCCAGGAGTGGGTGCTGCTGGTGGCTGCCGCAGCAGAGTGCTGGTGCGGCCTGCTGGAAGTGTTATACGGCTCAGATGGCTCAGCAGCCTTTGATGCGGCAGTGGCGTGGCTCAAACGGCGCAGTGAGTGTCCCGGTAGCGCGTGGTCAGATCAATGTATCAGCAAGCCCTGCACGCCACGACCAGCTGGGGAGTAGGGGTGATTCAAGTGCTGTCGGACGTCCCGCAGGCACCTCCTTCCTGGCCACGTCCGTCCCCAAGCTGCTGCAAGGCATCAGGGCAGCAGTGGCCGCCACCTCCAGCAGCACGCAGCCGGCAGGCGCGCAAGACCAGCAGCAGCAGCAGCAGCAGCATGCCACCAGGGCCGCCATGCACGGATCCGTCGCCCGCTGCCTGGAGTGCTTCGTGAACTGGCTGCTCCGGGTTGAGGGGGAGCGTGGCCTGTCAAAGCGCGGCAGTGGACTGCATCCCGTTGCCCCTGAGGCAATGGCACTCGCCAGCGCGCTGATCCACGGCAGCGCGGCGCGCCGCGGCAACTGCTGCTGCTGCCTGGCCAGCGCCAGCTTCAGAGGAGATGGCGCGCCCGTCCTGGCGCTCAGCGCGGCGGGCAGCAGCCTGCGCTTCGGCCACCTGGAGGGAGTCGCCCAGCCCGCAGCCCGCATCATTTACAACCTGCTCGACCTGCTGGTTGGCCTGCAGAGCGACATGTGCGTTCAGTATATGATCGCCCAGAAAGGCGGCCAGGTGTCAGGTGGCAGCAGTGCCGAGCAGCTGGCCGCCGACCTCCGCCTGCTGGCCATCAAAGGCGGCCATCTGCTGCTGCTGCAGCATGCAGCTCTGTGGCTGGCGCGGGAGCGCCAGCGGCGCGCTGCGGGCGGTGGCGGCCCGCAGGCTGGCAGCAGACGCAGGGTCGCGCGCGGCAGTGGCGGGAGCACCAGCAGCGGCGCCGGCAGCGGTGCCGGCGCAGCCGACCCCGCTTGCGCTGATCTGGCGGCCTTCCTGGGGCCAGCGGACGGGGGCGGGCCTGCAGCCATGCTGGCCGCCTGGCAGGAGGAGGAGCAGGAGGAGCAGCAGGGGGCCTCACCCTCAGAAGCGCTGGAGCTGCAGATGCAGGTCATCCGCATGATCTTGATGCACCTGGACAGAGTCAACAGGGAGGACAGCGCCTGCCTGTGCCGCCGGTGCACGGCACAGCAGCTACTGCTGGTGGTGGAGACGGTGGCAGGGCAGCCGTTCCGGGATGCGGCGCAGCTCGACAAGCTGGGCAGCACGCTGGGCCTCATGGGCGGGCTGCTGCAGCTGCCTGCCTTTGCAGCATTTGCGGCTGGCTTCATGCGCGCCGCCACGCCCAGCCTGTCGGCCTGGGCGCTGGCAGCTGCCCACCAGCTGCGCACAGCCTCCGGTGCGGGTGCTGCTGCAACATCCCCCAGCGGCGGCAGCTGGCAGCTGGGCCTGTCGGGGGCGGTGCTGCATGCAAGCGCCATGCTCATGCTGCAGCCGGGAGGGCTGCTGCACCCAGCCGACCCATGCGAGCCGGCAGTTGCTGGGCAGCTGCTCACGTGCGCTGAGCTGGCGCTGCGCACGCCCCCGCCGGCGCTGATGCAGCGTCCTGGAGCGGCGGAGTTTGCTGCATTCACGGTCGTGCTCAGCGCAGTTGAAGACACTGTGCGCATGAGCACCACGATGAATATGCTTGAGGTGGGGTGGCGCTGGGGCTCATTATTGGCGGTGGAGCGAGGATGAGATCGCATGCAGCAATGCAGCTGCGCAGACAGCGCGGAGTGCCTGATTGGCCACTCGCCATGATTATGGTGCTGCTGCCGCGCACTGATGAGTGGCCTTGTCATTGCCCGCAGCACATGCATGCCCGCCCATGGTCCCCACCGAGCATTGTCGCCCGCCCGCTGCACCTGCAGGGCCTGTTCACCCACGCCAGCCGCAGCAGCTTCGAGCAGCTGTGGCGCAGCGGCGTGCTTCCCGGCCTGGTGGTCACCCTGGGCAAGTGCGCGGCGCTGATGAACATCCCAGAGCATCTCGAAGTTCTGGCTGAGATACTGCTCCGGCTGCTGCCGGAGCTGCTGCCAGCGTACGGCGGCCCAGCCCAGCCGAGGCTTGCTCTCAGCAACGAGAGGCAGCAGTTTGCGCTGCTGCTGCTGGCGCGGGTGGGCGGCGCGGCTGCCACCACGGCGCTGCTGCGGGCGCAGACAGCACGGCGCCAGTCCGCAACCCCTCTGGCTGAGAAGCTGCAGCAGGCTGCCGTGCGGCTTGCCTGTGACCCGGCGCTGACTCAGCTGCTACGGCAGGCTGCACCGGCGCTGGAGCCGCAGCTGGACGCGCTGCCCCACCTGGCCTTGGCCAGGTGGAGAGCTGGTGGTGGCAACCCCCGGGCGGACGTCCCGCTGGAGCCGCTGCAGCTGCTGGTGGCGCTGTGCCAGCAGCTGGACCCGCTGGCCCTGGGGCTGCGCCTGCGCGGCTGCTACAACCCGACCTGCGCCTGCCTGGCTGGTGACAGAGAGGCGGACATGCAGCTCAAGCGCTGCTCTGGGTGCAACATTGCCAGGTGGGTGGCTCCAGGCCTGTGTCTTGGACACGGGAAGTGTCGGGGCATGCAGGTGCCACCAGGTGCTACCAGTACTGAGTCCAGTGAGTGCTGGCTGGCACTCACTCTGCGTCACCTGGGTTTTGCAGGTACTGCGACGCCGCCTGCGCCAAGGCGCACTGGAAGCACCACAAGGCTGGCTGCAAGCGGGTGGCGGCGGCTGCTGCCAGCGCAGCTGCTGGCGACCAGCAGCCGGAGTAGGGGGGGCGGTGGAGGGGGCTCGGCGTGGTGGCGGCGGCAGCGGGGATCCAGGACAGTAAGCTGCCCGTCCTTGGGCGACGGGCGCTGGAAACAGGTGGCAGGGGTTGTAAGGCAATGTATCACGACTATCACGTTGGCATGTGGCGTGCGCGAGAAGGGCTGTGTGAGCCTGCTGCATGCCCCGAGCTCTGGGGGCGTCGGCGGCATCGCCCGCCATGCGCGCGTCACTCACAGCACGACCGAGAAGCTGCCGCGCCACCGCTGGCGCGCCCTTGAACCTCTTGTGGCGCTCACAGGACAACCTAGTACGGCCATGGCCTGCTGATCCTGCGTCCGCCGAGGATCCTGGACTTGCCCGCGGCCAAAGCGCTTGCAACACGCGCACAGCGCGCCGGCACACGTGCAGCTGTCGCCGCTCGTGGTCGCTCACACCGTGGCATAGCGCAGCGGGCCAGCGGCGGCCGAACAGCGTTGCAGCGCGCATTGATCTCGCCTCCATGCAGCCCAACGCGGCGACAGCACCGGGGCGGCTGGCAGCCGCCCTGGACCGCCTCACCACCGTCATCACCAGTGGCAGTGCCCTGAATGTCAGCATTGTGCAGCCACAGCTGGAGCGGCTTCAGCCTGCCATGGATGCACTGCCGTCCCATTGCCCCTCCTTGAGGGCGGATGGCGAGCAGGCGGTGCTGCGGGCGGCGATGGCGGCGCTGCAGGCGCTGGCAGCCGACCGCCACCCACGCACCCAGGAGTGGGTGCTGCTGGTGGCTGCCGCAGCAGACGCATGGTGTGCCGTGTTCACCGCCTGCCGTCAGGCACTCCGCAAAGAATGGGCACAGCAGCACAGTGAGTGCTAGCAGCCCTGGTTCACACCCATCCGCTGTGCCCGCACTGCTGCCTGTGTGCGCCTCCTGCCCGCAGCCAGGGCGCCTGAGTAGCGGCCGAGATTGTTGGCTGGCATGCGCTGATCACGACACCAGCAAACTGCCTGCCTTCCCCAACCTGCCGCGCCTCCTCAAGCCCTCCGCTGGAATGATGACAGCTGCTTGCCACCGCCCCGCAGGCGGCGCCTTACCGGCCACCACAGTGCGCGTCCTGCTGCAAGGCATCACCGCAGCGGTGGCTGACAGCTGCATCAGCCCGCAGGCGCGAGGGCAGCCAGCCGCCAGGGCCCTGCACGGCTCTGCCGCCTGCTGCTTGCACGATCTGACGCTGTGGCTCATGCAGCAAGACCGAGATGAGGCGGGGCGGCGTGACCTGCCCGCCGTGGCGGCGGCGGTGGAGCTGGCCAGCCTGCTGGTCAACGGCGGCCACACCAGCACCGTACCTCGCGAGTGCAGCTGCTGCCTGGCCGGCGGCAGCGGCAGCGGCAGCGGCAGCGGCAGCGGCAGCGGCAGCGGCAGCGGCAGCGGCAGCGGCAGCGGCAGCGGCAGCGGCAGCGGCCGGAGCGATGCGCTGCCCATCCTGGCGCCCGGCAGGGCGGGCAGAAGCATGCCCGTCGCCCACTGGAAGGGCCGCACGCTCCCCACAGCCCACTGCATTTATGCTGTGCTCCAGCAGCTGGCAGCCCTGCAGATGAATGTGATCCACGCCGTTGGCGTGGATTCGCGGGAGCTGCAGCACGCCAGCTTCGACCTCCTGGCCAGCAAAGGCGGCCACCTGCTGCTGCTGCAGCTGATCGCGCTGTGCCTGGCAGCGGCACGCCACTGCCGCGCCGCCACTGCTGGAACCAGTGCCTCTGCTGCCGGCGGCGTGATCCCACCCGCATGCGCTGACCTGGAAGCGTTCCTGGGGCAGGTGGACGGGAGCGCAATGGCGGCGCTGCAGGGTATGCTGCTGCATCAGTCGCCAGCAGATGCCTTTGAGGTGCCGTTGCTGCCCTGCCGCTACATGCTCATGTTCAATGACGTCCGCCACCCAGCCTGCAGCCGTTGCCGGCCGCAGCAGCTGCTGCTGGCCGTGGAGGCAGGTACCAGCTACCCCGTGCAGGGCGCGCAGCATTCCATGCTGCACCCCCTGCTCAGCGCCATGGATTCGCTGATGCAGCTCTATGCCACGCAGTGGCAGGCCTGGATGCCGGCCTTCATGGCCCGGGCGCTGCCCAGTTTCGTCGCCTGGGTGCCGGCAGCTGCCCAGCAGCTGCGCGCCTGCTGGAGCGGGGGCGCTGCCGCCGCCCCCCGCAGCAGCTACAACGACAGGGAGCTGGCTTGCGCGGTGCTGCACGTGGCGGGCATCCTCCTGATGCAGCCTGGCGGGCTGCCGCACCCCACCCCATGCCACCCAGAGGTTCTGGAGCAGCTGGTGGCGTGCGCTGAGCTGGCGCTGCGCCTGCCATGCCCCAACACCGCCCCGGAGGAGCGGGACTTCCACGCGCTGGCGGTTGGGTTCGGCGTGCGCTTGCCAAAGGTGGGCTGCTCGGGTGCGCATGCTGGAATGGCGTGGTGGTGGCGTGGTGCGTGCCAGTCCCTCGACCCATGCACGACGTGCCACGCCTTGTCGCTGCATGTGGCCGAGCGGGGATGTGAGATGCGCTCCCATGCTGCAGCGCCAGGTGTCGGCCGCCCACCGGCCATGCTCATTGCTGCTGCCCGATGGCTGACGCCCGATGATGCGCCCCGCAGTTCATCGCGCCCTCGTACCCCAGTGCCTTTGAGCAGCTGTGGCGCAGCGGCGCGCTGCAAGGGCTGGTGGTCACTGTCAGCAAGCACTCGCCGGTGCTCGTCGATTTGCTGGGCGGGCTCATGCCTGAGCT
>Ga0315905_10006528_pt1 | contig 11865 bp, 9 predicted proteins | sample LakEriMetagenome_5_FD_203522 | JGI IMG/M metagenome (GOLD analysis project Ga0315905, IMG submission 203522) | Freshwater fungal communities from buoy surface, Lake Erie, Ohio, United States - Buoy 4 MA121 | ecosystem: Environmental > Aquatic > Freshwater > Lake | place: USA: Lake Erie, Ohio...
GATGCCGCATTCGTCAGGCAGGACAAAAACTGCGCATCTACTTCCCGGATGAGCCGCAGATTCAGAGAGGCCCTGCTACACGGCCATGAAGACACAGCAAATGGGTGCCGGCATTCAATCACTCGGCGAAAGACCATGATTTCCTCACGATTTCTTTGCGGCCAGGAGTGACCGCTTCAATTTGCCCGATGCCTACCACCAAGCCCACCGATGTTCGTGTCACCGCCGCCGAGGTGTTTTTCCTTCCCGTCACGATGCGCGTGCCGTTGAAATTCGGCCCAGAAACCGTGACCAACGTCGTCTGTCTGCGGGTGCGCGTGACGGTGGCCGATACTAGCGGCAAAACAGCGCAGGGCTGGGGCGAGACACCGCTCAGCGTGTCCTGGGTCTGGCCCAGCTCCCTGAGCGTGGCCGTGCGCGCTCAGCGCATGCAGGATTTTTCCACGCTGCTGGCGCAGCGGCTCGTGGAGAGTGGCCTGACCGGTCATCCGATGGAAATCGGCCACGACTTCATGCACGGCACGCTTGCGGCCACTTTGCAGGAAGCCAATCAAGCGGCCGGTGGCGATGAGATGCCTTATCTCGGCTCCCTAGTGGCGTTCAGCGCCTTCGACATCGCCGTTCACGACGCTTACGGGGTGCTGCATGACCGCGACATTTACACAACCTACAACGCGGAGTTCATGAGCCGCGATCTGTCCGCCTTCATCACGCCGGAGGACGGCAGCGGCATTGATTTCAAAGGACGCTATCCACAGGACTATCTGGTGATGAACGCGCCGAAACAGCTCCCGGTGTGGCATCTCGTCGGCGGTGTGGACGCGCTCGAAACCGCCGATTTGAACGGCACCGAGCCGCAGGACGCGCATCCGCTGCTGCTGGCCGACTGGATCAAGCGCGACGGCCTGAAGTGCCTCAAGGTGAAGCTACGCGGCACGGACGCCGAGTGGGATTTCGGGCGCATGCAGCGCGTGGGCCGCATCGGCCTCGCCGGTGGTGTGACGTGGTTCAGCGCAGACTTTAACTGCACCGTGAAGGAGCCGAGCTATGTGAATGCCATTCTCGACCGCCTGCTGGCCGAGGAGCCGGAAATTTTTGCCCGCACACTCTACGTCGAGCAGCCTTTCCCATACGATCTGGAGGCACATCAGATCGACGTACGTTCTGTCTCTGCTCGCAAGCCGCTGTTCCTTGATGAAAGCGCTCATGACTGGGAATTCGTGCGCCTTGGCCGTCGTCTCGGCTGGTCCGGCGTGGCTTTGAAGACCTGCAAAACACAGACCGGCGCTTTGCTAAGCCTTTGCTGGGCTAAGGCGCACGGCATGCCGCTCATGGTGCAGGATTTGACGAATCCGATGCTCGCCATGATCCCGCACGTCCGCCTCGCCGCGCACGCGGGCACGATCCAGGGCGTGGAATGCAATGCGATGCAGTTTTATCCTGACGCATCGCTACCTGAGCAGGAAATTCATCCCGGCCTGTTCCAACGTCGCGGCGGCATCGTGGATTTAAGCACGCTTAGCGGACCCGGATTTGGTTATCGCGTGGATGAGGTGCGGCGCTAGGGCTTGTTCAGCGCGGCGCGTTCGCGCTCTGCCAACACGGCGGTGTGGCCCAGGAGCTGACGATAGCTTTCCAGCCAGTTCGTCGTGCCCTCAGAATTCAGCGCTTTGGCCTGACCCGCCCAGAGGTAGGCAAACTCGGCCTCCTCAAACTGCCCCATGCGATGATGATGAAAACCCAAGGCAAGGCGCGGCTCCTCATACAATGGCGCGAGCACGAGCGCCCGATGGATGGCGGCCATCGCCTCATCACGTTTGCGTGCGGCATCCAGTGCGTCGGCCAGCGCGAGCCAGTAAAGATGACTGAAGGGGTTCAGCAGGCAGGCCCGCTTCAGCTCGATCACCATTTGGTCGATGGCTGCGCGGCGTTTCTCGACAGGCAGGCCCGGCTGATAGGAATCGATCAATGCCAGTCCGTGTTGGTAGGCCAAGGCAGCGTTGCGCGGGTCCAACTCGGTTGCGCGTGCGAGATTCTTCAAGGCCAGCGCTATCTCACCACGTTTGTTTTGAACTTGGGCGATGGCAGCATGCGCGTCCGGCACGCCAAAGATCGCCGCGCCGCCGATCATCGCCACAGAGGCGGCCAGCATCACGATTTTCATGAGCAAGCGCACCCCCCAGACACGACGTGATTTGAAGACGTCGCTCTCAATGCCTGGATTCGCCAACAACCCGAGCACCACAGCTCCACAGACTGCGGTAATCGGCACATGGCCGTGAAATTCAAACACCGCGTGCACCAGCGTGGCCACCAGCGCAGCCATACCGCCCAGCGTGAGCGCCAGCGTGTTGCTGCTGAGATGCCCGGTGGCGAGAAATTTCTCCGCCACGAACCAGCGCAGAAATCGGAGGCCGTTGAGTAGATGCGCCACCACCAACAGCAGCACCAGCGCCAGCCCAATCCAACCGTAGTCTGCGAGGGTTTGCAGGTATTCATTGTGCGCGAAGAGGGAGTCGCCCGCCTGCGGTGAGGAAGCAGGGTCGCGATGCGTGACCCCGCCGGCATAAAACATGCGTGCTCCCACGCCAATCCACGGTGACTCCGCATGCTGCGCCAACGCCGCGCGCCAGATGTGAACGCGTATGTCATCCCCCATCGGCGAGGCAAGCTGGCGTGTGATCAAGGCCTCCTCGTTCACCTGATACAGTGCCCCACCGGTGACACCTGCAACCAAGATTAGAGCGATCACCAGCCACTTGAAAAGCGGCCGCTGCGTGCGCCACACCACCCACAGCGTCAGCAGCACCAGCACCACGCCACCCACAGCAAGACCCAACATCGCCCCACGGCTGATCGTTAGCCCAATACCCACCAGCATGGCCAAGTTGCCCAGCCCCAACAGCAGGCGCGAGACGATGTGAACCCGTGCAAACAGCATCACACCCGATGAAAGAAACACCGCAAACGAGAGAAAAGCCGCGAGGTGGTTGGGATTATTGAAGAAGCCGCCGATGCGTCCCGGAGGAAACGAACGGGAGAAGCCCGGCACGAGGTGGAAATCCCACAGACCTTTGAAGTTCAGCCATCCCGCAGTCAAATTCCCCGCCACCAGCACCAGCAGCACACCCACGATTCCCAGCCGCCACTTGGGATCGCTCGCTGCCGTCACCGTCATCAGATAAGCCACAAAACAGGCCAGCAACACGGCCGCGTCCTCACGCGCAAACAACTCCACTGGCGAAACCCAAACCCGCCAGCCGATGTAACCTGCCAGGGCAAGCGCGGTTAGCAGACAACCATCACTCGGCTGAAAACTCACCCTCAGCTTCCACCGCAGGACCGCGATGAATCCTGCCAGCCCGAGCAATGCGCAGCCCGGCCAGAAAAACAGCAGCCGTGTTTCCGTGCCAAGAAGCCCGGCCACAAAGAGACCGAGGAAAAAGAGAATGAGCGCGAGTTTCTGCATGCAATCACTCCGCCCATGAGCGGAACCGAGGTGAACTGAACACCGATTCTTGAATGATGGACACTGAAAAATACCCCTGATCCGCGCTCTTCGATTCTTTTTACCAGCGTCTTCAGGCGGGAGATCACGGCTACCACCTCAGCGAAAACGGCGTCTTCACCCAAGTGACCCACTTCAAAGACGGCACACGCGTGCCGCTCATCGTGAGTTTTCCCGGCATGAAAACAGCTGGGCAGCGCTGCAAAGCCCTTGCGGAGCTGGCCGATCTCTATCCCACGCTAGCAGAGCTGTGGGCGCTGCCACTGCCCAACACAGTTAAAAGTCACGCGCGAGCGACAAGGCGCGGACGTGGCCGCGCTCAACAAGCAGCAAGCCGCGCTATGCGACGACTCGGAGATCGCCACGCGCATCGCGCAGTATGAAATGGCCTTCCAGATGCAGGCCAGCGTGCCAGAGCTGATGGACATCCGCCCCGAAGGAGTGAGTGCAGCGAATCAATGGCGAATGAATTTCCAATGGTCCAAGGGCAACATTTGGCCTTCGTGCTTCGTCATTCATTAGGCATTCCTCATGCAGGTTTCGTCATTCCCTCCCTTTCCATGAAAAACACCCTTCTCTTCCTCGCCCTGACTCTTCCCACCTTTGCTTTCGACATCACCGTGGCGGACAAAGACCACGTGGCCGTCGCCAATGGCGGCAAAGTCGTCGCCAAGCTCATGATGGCGAACGACCTCAGCACGCCGGAGAAGCATCACGAGACCTACAAGCCTTACATGCACGTTTTCAGTGCGGATGGCTCCACGCGGCTCACCAAAGGCGCGGGCTTCAACTTCACGCATCATCGTGGCATCTTCCTCGGCTTCAGCAAGATCGCCTACGGCGGCAAATCGTACGATCGCTGGCACATGAAGGGCGGCGACCAGGTCGTGACGAAGGTCACACCAGGCGAAAATACCTTCACCGCACACATCGACTGGCAGGGCGACACCACCGCGCCGTTTTTGACCGAAGAACGCAACTTCAGCTTCACCACGCCCGCGAAGCCCTTCTGCCTCGGCATCGAAATGAACAGCGCCATCAAAGCCGTCAGCGGCGAAGCTGACATGAATGGCGATCCCGAGCACGCGGGTGCGCAGTTCCGTCCGAGTGAGCTTGTGGACACGAAAACGACGACTTACCTCTTCCCCGGCGAAAACATCGACGCGCATAAAGTGAAGGACCTGCCCTGGGCCGCGGAGATCTTCACCGTGGAAGGCAAAACCTTCACCGTCGTGATCCTCAATCATCCCGATAACCCGAAGGGCACCGCCACTTCCGCCTATCGTGACTACGGCCGCTTCGGCATGTTCCCCAAAGGCAAAGCCAGCGCCGAATCGCCCTTCAAACTCCGCTACCAATGGCTCATTGCTGAAGGTGACGTGCGTGACGCCGCCGCCTTCCAAAACGCCTGGAATGCCTTCGCTGGCAAGACCGAGCCCACGCCTGCGCTCACGATCAAGGCGTCCGAGCAGCCGAAGCCGAAAGCGAAGAAATAAAGCCCCATGGCCATTCCCGTCGGCAGTCCGGCGAGTTGCCGCTGCTGCCATGCAGCCAGTAGAGCACGGGAAAGCGTGGTTCTTTGGCCGCATCGTAGCTCTCCGGCTTGAAGACAGAGCAGCTCACCGGTTCACCCGCCGCTTTGCTGTCAAAAAAGCCCACGCTGCAGGCATGGTGCATCCGCCTCTAGCAGCACCCAGAGCTGCTTTCGCTGTGCACACAGCCCGGTGCGGCGGGTTGAAACGCGACGTGCTTCAAAAGGTCGCGACTCACTGCAACCTCGCGAATAGCTCCTCAAGTCCTGCGATGATCTTGGTCGAGGCATCGACTTCGAGGCAGCTCGATCTCGCACGCCAGGTTTCATAGCCGCCGAGAGCGTGCTGCTCGGGCGTGGGCAGGTAACCGTGGTAGGCGTTGGCCAAGGAGATGGTGAAAGTGGGCGAATGGCGCTTTTTGAGCTCCAGGCCGATTTCGACGAAGACCTCGGCCGGTATCGCGGAGACGTGGAGATCGCCGATTTTCATGATTTGGAGCGGTGCAGACACTTTGGCGGGAAAATCGGCCAGGAGCACGGTTTCACGCGCATAGACCTGCTCCATCGTTTCCATGCGAGGCAAGAGTTTGGAGCCCTTCATCACTTCGCGGGCCTTTTCGACCTCGTTTGGCGTCGGAATGCGCAAACCGAGCTCGATCTCCTTCTGCGCGACACGCAGCGGCAGCGAGTCGGTATGCTTCACAGTCTTCACCGCCTTCGCGACGGCCTGCGCGACATCGTTCGCGACGATCTGGATGCGGCCATACGGCGCTTCCTTGGCCTGACCGCCGCGGAAGTCGATGTTGTTGATGTCGCCACTGGTGCCGTTCGACATGATGCCGACGAACTCCGAGCCTGCGCCAAGCAACTGGCCGATCTTCCCTGCAAAAGCGCCAAAGTAATCCGCCGAGATGTGGCCAGGGCCGACGCCACCGACATAGTGCAGCGAGTAATTCGCCAGCAGAGCGATGGGTTTGCCATCGGCTGATTGCACGCTGATGAAGCTCACCTCGGGATCGGTAGGGCCGGCAGGTTCGACGAGGTTGGGGTTGAGGATGCCGGGATTGGTCTTCACCTGATCGGTGGTGACACCGAGAGGCGTGGGCAAGATGCTGCCGGCCTTCATCTTCCAGCGACGATTGAAGACCTGCTGCGGCACCGAGGCGCTGCCGTAGCCGATTTTCGCGGGAGCGAGGTTGTTCAGCGCCCGACGCACACCATCGGCGATGCGCCGGGCCACGAAGCGCTGATAAATCGAGTTTGGCTCGCTCTGACCCACGGCCTGCAAGGTGCCGCAAGAGTGCGCGTGCGTGGCGGACATCATCATGTTCTCCATCGGCAGACCGGTGGCCTCATTCACCCTCTTCTTCGCCTCATCGAAGATGCCGCGCCCGATCACACAGCTATCCGCGACGACGAAAACGAGCTTCGTCTGGCCATCATCGAGAGCGAGACAACGGGCGTTGAGTTCATCATGAATGACGAGCGCTTTGCCGTCTTGAAAGCCGCCATTGATCGAGCTGCCGAGCTCCGGCGTGATGTTGCTGGTGGCGGCCCCGGCGCGAAATTCGTCGGCTTGAAGCGAGACAGAGAAAAGCAGTGCGGCGATGAAAGGGAGTTTCATGCGAGTCTTACGGCACGAAACGTCTGAACTTGATCAAATCAGCTCGCGGATCGGCAGTGCGCCGTTGTCGACGAGGTAATGCGGACGGCCCTTGGTGTCAGTAACGGTGGTGGTGGCCACGTCGATGCCGAGATTGCGATACAGCGTGGCAAAGACCTCCGCGAAGGTCACGGGACGGCTGTCGGCTTCGCCACCGAGTCGATCCGTGGAGCCGATGACCTGCCCCATCGGCATGCCACCGCCAGCGAGCAACGCCATCGCCACACGCGGCCAGTGATCGCGGCCGACTTGCTTGCTGATGATCGGTGTGCGGCCAAATTCGCCCCACACGAGCACGGTGACGTCTTTGTCGAGACCACGCTGATGCAGATCCTCGACGAGCGCGGTGATGCCTTTGTCGAAGATGGGAAAATCCTCACGTTCGCGGGAGAAAATGTCGTTACCAGCTCCGCCGTGCCAGTCCCACTTGCTGTAGTTGACCGTGACGACACGCGCACCCGCCTCGACGAGCCGACGCGCAGTGAGGAAGCTCTGCGGCACACGCGGCGCACCGTTTTCGTCGATGCGTTTTACGGTGTCGCCGGTGCCGTAGCGCTCGACGAGGCGTGGGTCTTCTTTGGAAAGGTCGAGCGCGTCGGCCAGCTTCGATGACGTAAGCACGCCCATGGCCTGCTGCGTGAAGGTGTCCATCGCGGACATTTTTCCGCTCGCATCGACATCGCGGCGGAAGTTGTCAAAGCTCGTGAGCAGCTTCGCACGATCGGAGAGACGGTCGTAGGTGATACCTTGCAGCGTGAGGTCGCCACGGCTTGGCCCTGTGTGACGGAAAGCGTCGCTGGCGGAGCCTAGCAGGCCGGGACCGGGTTCATTATAAGGACCGTGCGTGCAGTCGTAACACATGCTGACGAAAGGCGGCACGGCGGGATCAAACGCGCCCTGCAACTTGCCCACCACGCTGCCAAACTGCGGCCAGCCGCCAGGCGGGACGGTGCCCGCGCGGTTGGGGAAGCCGGTGTAGCACTGAATCGCGTCGTGACCGGCCTGCGCACCGACGAGCGAGCGAATGATGGTAAATTTGTCCATCATCTTCGCCATGCGCGGGAACATTTCGCAAATCTGGATGCCATCCACATTCGTGCCGATGGGCTTGTGCGGCCCGGCGATCTCGCGCGGCGCATCCGGCTTGAGGTCAAACATGTCCTGATGCGGCGGACCGCCGACGAGATAGATCAGGATGACCGACTTGTGCGAGTTGCGGATGCCCGCCTGGTTTTCCAGTGCCAGCAGCTTCGGCAAGGAGAGGCCGAGGGAACCCAGACCGCCGACTTTGATGAAGTTACGACGCGACACACCATCACAGAAGGCGCTACGTTTTTCGGCGGGAGCAAGAATCTTGAGCATGGCGGTGTTGCGATGGACGCCGGACAAGTATGGAACTCGCGCCTGTTTTCTTTCGGATGCTATGACAGGTCCGTTGCCTTTCTGTCCGGCGCCCAGCAGATGACGATGAGCACGCCGGACCAGCATTCCGACACGAGAACGATGCAGTTCGGCCATCAACCGCTGACTCGAGCATCTGCCACTGTTCCTGCGCATACGCGCCGAGAATGAACTCGGTGGTGAAACGTGCGACCCACTCGCCGCCACAACATTAACACAGCGCCCCGTGTCAATGCCCCAGTTAGATGAAGCATCCGTCATCCGCATCAACGCGCCGCCCATCGGCCCCATGCCAATGATGCCAGGGCGACGGTTGCTTCGGATGGATTGATGCGGAACTCAGCCGTCGATGTTCCAGCCGTCGCGGTATTCCTTCTTCATGAAGGCATTGGCTTCGGGAGTGTCGGGGCTGGTGCCGGTCTTGCCGTCGTAGCTGATCTTTTTGCCGGTGCGGTAGGCCACGAGACCGAGAAGCATCATTTCGATCATGTCAGCGCTGTAACCGAAGTCGCAGGCGGTCTTCTTGCTCGGGTCTTTGCAGGCATCGAACCACTGCTTCTGGAAGTTGCCTTTGCCGACATCGGCGAACTGGTCCTCCTTTTTGCGTGGCTTGTAGTAGCTGAGATCCGCGTCGTCACCGAAGGGAATGATCATGCGGGAGTCGAAGTCGGCAATGATGAAGCCTTTCGTGCCCTTGAACATCGCGCCGTGGCCGATCTTCGTGAGATCGATGGAGGGCTTCGGTGAACGTGGCATCGCACCGCCTTGATACCAACTGATGGTGATCGGGCCTCGCCAGTCGTTGGCGGGATGTTCGAAGTGCGATTCACAGTTCACCGGCGTCACATCGGAGTTGAAGGCGTCACCTTTGGCCTCGGCGGAGGTCGGGAGTTTGGCATCCACGGCATTCCAGAGCAGATCCATCGTGTGGCTGCCCATATCGCCGATCTGTCCGGCGCCGAAGTCCCAGAACATGTTCCAGGAGAGGCAGTTCGCACCGGCTCCACCCGAGAAGTAGGCCGGATTGTAGGGATGGAAGGGCGCAGGGCCGAGCCAGAGGTCATAATGGAAGCCTTTCGGCGGTGTGCCTTCTTCAGGGAAGTAGCCGGGCTTCGGAATCTGGCGATTACCCCACGCGTAGGCGGCTTTCAGCTCGCCGATGGCCCCATCGCGGATGAGTTCCTTCACGCGGTTGAAATTCGGCTGCTCATGACGCTGCATGCCGACCTGAGTGGCAAGCTTACCTTTCTTCGGCTCCCACGTCGCACGCACAGTGCGCGCCTCATTCACCGTGATGGCCAGCGGCTTCTCGCAGTAGCAATGAAGGTCACGTTTCAGCGCCCAATTGGCGATGAAGGCATGCGTGTGGTCCGGCGTGCAGACGACGACGGCGTCGAGGTCTTTGTGATCAAGGCATTTGCGCCAGTCGATGTAAGTCGTGGCACCTGGGAAGCGCTTCAGTGCGTCCGGAAAACGCGCCTCATTGATGTCACACAGCGCAACGACGTTTTCTTCCGCAATGGAGTTGTAATGCGCAAGGCCGCGGCCCCACACCCCGATCAGGGCAACGTTGAGTTTGTTGCTGGCGGCGTTCTGGCCGAACAGCGGACGGGTAATCATGCTGCCGGCGACGAGGCCAGCCGCGCCGACGAAGCGGCGGCGTGAGAGTGGTGCAGGTTGGGTATTCATAGCAGGTGTTATAATCGGTGTGACGGATGCCTGTCCTTCAGCTCAAATCCAAAACGTTTTACGGAAATAAGCGCTGGCCGACGGCTCGCGCAGGGCCATGGAGTGTTTGAACCGAGGGGTGGAAGCCAGCTTCATGCGCTGACGTTTTCATTTCACCATGAAACCGCGCGGCTGTGGCCGAAGCGAGACCGCTGGTGTTCCAAGGCGTTTTCTCAGGAGATTCAAGGCCAAAGACAACACAACGACGCAGAGAAGGACGGCTCCAAGATCACGCCCTAAAAACTCGCACGCCGCCACCGCTGCCTCCCCGCCGAGCTCCGCCCTAAAGCCTCTCTCCATTGCTGCAATAACAATAAAAAAATGTTCGTAAAAAATATGACATAGATTTGAAACAGGGCCACGCCCGCAAGTAACAAAAAAGTCTGCATTGAACAAGCCTTGCTTCCATCAGGCAAGCTGACTCCATTTAAATGCCCTCCAAACTTTACGCATGAACTGATCCAGCACCGCTCAATGATGTCTTCGTGAGCAAATTGGGTTAACCTTTTTTTGCGATGGTTTACATCTCCACGACAGTTATTTTTGAATTGGTGGAGAAGTAAGATTAGGAGCTTGCCATTCAAGACTTATCAGTGCAGCGAATCCTGAGCTTATTAACCTATGACGGACCATATTCCCCAAGTGAAAAACCATCCATCAGAAACCTCCGCTTATGACCTGAGTTTTGTGTTCCCTTGCCTCAACGAAGAAGCAACCTTGAGCTTGTGCATACAGCAAGTGAACGAAAGCCTTGCTAGCAGCAGCATGCATTATGAGATTATTGTTGCAGACAACGGAAGCACGGACCGCTCTCGAGAGATAGCCGTGGAACTGGGCTGCCGAGTGGTGCCAGTCAATGAGCGCGGATACGGTGCCGCACTGCGAGGAGGAATAGAGGCAGCCATGGGTGACTATGTAATGTTTGCAGATTCGGACAACACCTACCTTTATGAGGATGCCTCTCGTCTCTATACCGCGGCCAGCGAGAAGAACGCGGACATGGCAATTGCGTCTCGAATGACGGGGCAAATTGAGCCGGGAGCGATGCCGTTTTTGCATCGATGGGCCGGCACGCCGGTGCTGACTTGGTTGATCAACCGCCTGTTCAACGGTCGCCTATCGGACTGCAACTCGGGTTTTCGCTGCATCCGCAAAAGCGCCTATGAAACCTGGAACATCAGGTCCAATGGCATGGAGTTCGCCTCCGAACTCCTCATTAAGGCGCTGAAATGCGGGGCCAAATCTGTGGAAATATCCTCAGGCCTGAGAAAAGGGCCTGAAGGCCGCGTGGCCCATCTGCGCACTTGGCGGGACGGCATGCGGCATCTGCTGTTCATTTTCTCTGAGAAGCCAAGTTTGTTTGAACTGATAGGGTTCACCATTCTGCTGCTCGCCACCATCCTACAGATCACCGCTTTCATCACCGGGCCGATCAGCGTAGCGGGCCTTTTTCACATCTTTGACATGCACACCCAAGCGCTGCTTCTGCTTTCAGGCATCTTCGGTGCACAATTTTATCTCTTTGGATGCATGCTATACCTTCAGAGCAAGGACCCGCCGATGAAGCTAACCCGAAAACTGATCTTTCTGGACGAAGGCGTTCTGTTTTTCACGCTCTTGGCTACCGTGTGCGGATGTATAGGGCTGGCTGGCTACATCGGTGCCCAATGGTCTCTTTCAGGTTTCAGCAACTTGAACCTGGCCCATAACCTGCTGTTTGGTTGCCACATTTTGGCTCTTTTTATTACTTTTTCCGTGGGCCTTCTCGGTCTTCATGTCCTGAAAAAAGCTCACAACTAAAAATTCGCGTTTATTGCCCCACAACGTGGGCAGTTAGTGTTCTATCTATGCAAAATGTAATCACAGGCCCCTGGTTAAAGATCGTTGTTCGTGCCGGACGCGATGTGGTCATGTTTGTTGGGGCTTACCTTCTGGCTAATTACGCGCGTTTTTCCGTCTTGTGGCGGATCGATGACTACGTGTTGGCTATCACTGCGGGAGCGGTGAGCTTGGTGTCAATCGTCTATATCATGG
>Ga0315905_10006529_pt1 | contig 11863 bp, 9 predicted proteins | sample LakEriMetagenome_5_FD_203522 | JGI IMG/M metagenome (GOLD analysis project Ga0315905, IMG submission 203522) | Freshwater fungal communities from buoy surface, Lake Erie, Ohio, United States - Buoy 4 MA121 | ecosystem: Environmental > Aquatic > Freshwater > Lake | place: USA: Lake Erie, Ohio...
TCCCATGTGAGGTCGTAATTGGGCTCGAATTTCGCTAATCTGGTTCATGAGGGTTTCTTGGGTTTTCTGCTAACTCCTATCAAACCCTTTCCCTCCCAGCTTTTCAAGTTTTTGTCCTGTACTGAGGCTTCCGTCGGTCATGCTGGAGCTTCGGGCTACTTAGCGGCCATGGCATTGTTCGGATTAGCTCCTGCAACGATGAAGCCGATCGCCTTAATTTTAAATATTTTGGTGGCGGCGATCGCCTCGTATAAATATCTCAAGGTCGGTCGATTTTCTTGGCAACTCTTTTGGCCGTTTGCGATTACTTCCATTCCCTGCGCCTATTGGGGAGGATTAATTCTTTTGCCTAATCATTGATTACAAACCGATGATTGGCCTGATTTTGATTTATGCGGCCTTTCGTTTTGTCAAAGATGCGGCCAAACCCGATTATCAAATTAGAACGCCGCTTAGATCAGTCATGTTGTCCCTAGGGGCGATGCTCGGCTTATTGTCAGGGTTAGTGGGGGTTGGGGGCGGAATTTTTTTGAGTCCTCTCTTAATTACCCTGCGCTGGGAAACAGTGAAAACTGTTTCGGGTATTTCGGCATTGTTTATTTTGGTCAATTCCCTGGCGGGTTTACTGAGTTTTCTTGCCTCTAATTCCCCTCAATTACCCCCTGGTTTACCCCTTTGGCTGATGGCGGCGGCGATCGGAGGGTATCTTGGCGCAGAATATGGCAGTCAACGCTTAAGCAATATCACGATTAAGCGGCTGTTGTCCTTAGTTTTATTAATGGCCGGGGTGAAAATGCTGGTTCCTGTTTAGCCATGACGATGGCCGTTGTCAAAAGAACTTCTACAACTTGGGGCACAGTTTCCTAAAATCCCAAGATATTGCTCTGAAAAAAGATTAAAACGCTTGATCGAGCTTCCTGCAATTCCTCTCGCCGTCGTCCGGCCAAGCCAAAATCAGCATTGCTACCGCATCCCATTGAGGCTTGCGCGTATACTGAGGAACGTTGCCACAGTGCCGTTGTCCCTAGATTAGCTCCCGTCCCTGTTTCCCCTGCTTAACCCCCCGTGATTTTTGAGCAAAGTATTGAAATTAACGCCAGTGCCACCACCGTTGAACGTTGTTTTACGGACTTAACCTTAATGCACCAATGGCTGAATCCGGCACTGCGCTGCGAACCGATTGGGGACTGGTCAACGGCGATCGGGGGGCGGAGTCGGTTTGTGATTAATATTCCTTTTTTGCAACCCACCCTCAAAAGTGTGGTCGTCGGGCGATCGCCGGGGTTAGTGATTTGGGAATTTAGTGGCTTTTTTGAAGGGTGTGATCGCTGGGAATGTCAACCCATCCCCCAGGGAACCTATTTGTTAAATCGTTTTGAATTTACTATTCCTAACCCCATTGTGAGTTGGGGCTTCCAGATGTTTGCGGCCAAATTAACCAGTGCCGATATGCGATCCCAATTGCGGCGCTTAAAACAGGTGGCGGAACGGGAATACCTAAACAGTGGTGATTAAGGCGATCGCCGTTAGCCCCTCCAAAATCCTGTTAATTCAGCCAATAATACGTGATCCCCAAAGATTAACACCGATCGCAATTGTTTATTGACTGTAAAATTCAAGCCCAAAATACAAACCTAAACCCTGTTAATAATCATTCCGATTCGGGTTGAATTTCGTTTTGGCTTTGGCAATAATGGGTCAAGATAGATTGACAAAAAAGGCGGATGGAGAAAGGATTGGAGAAGAAATGCGCAAGAATTGTCTAAAAAAGTGATGGCGTTGGTCAAATACCGATTAAATCTTAAGAAATAATTAAGAGTTAACCCACTAATCTGAGACGCATTTTCTGGAGCTTTGTATCATTAATCACAACGGCTATTAAATTTAGCGATATTTTGGACAAGTAGATATTAAAAAAACCTAAAGTTTTGGCAAATAATCAAAATTGGTGACACAATCTAGCCACAAGGAATAATACTTGCGACTGGAACGTCACTATCGTAATGCCAGAGTTTTTAATTCTGTGAAGCGCAATCCGCCTCATTACCTGGATTGGGGTTTGATTGCCGTCATCCCTGCCAAAGACGTTTCCTTGCCAACACTGAAGCATTATGTTGTCTTCGCTTTGGCCCCAAAGCCCTTAAACCCTTGTCTTTGTCCTGTTTTTCCCAACCCATGAGCGATATTTCTGCCGCGACGATGACTGACTTCCTCGATAGTAATGAGGCGATTGAGGCCCTGATTGAGGCTGCCTCTGTGACCATTGAATTTTCTCCGGCGGTGGCGAAAACCATGGCGGGCAGTAATAAGCCTGAATTTAATAAGGCGGTGAGTGAGGATACTATCGGGGCATTTTTCAAAGAAATGGCCCGCTATCCCCTGTTAAGTGCGGCGGAGGAAGTGGAGTTGGCGCAACAAGTTCGATTGTTAGTCGATGCGGAGGAAAACCGTCAACAGTTACAAACTGCCCTAGGGCGATCGCCGTCCCAGCAAGAATGGGCGGAAGCAATGAGTTTTAGCCAAGTTAGGCAATTTGATATTTGGCTTTACCAACTCAGGGCGGCTAAACGGCGGATGATTCGCTCTAACCTACGCCTGGTAGTGTCGATCGCCAAACGGTATTTAAATCGTGGGGTTCCCTTTCTCGATTTGATCCAAGAAGGGGCGATCGGGCTTAACCGGGCCGCCGAAAAATTTGATCCCGACAAAGGCTATAAATTTTCCACCTATGCCTACTGGTGGATTCGCCAAGCCATCACCCGCACGATCGCCAACGATGCCCGCACTATTCGGTTACCGATTCACATCGTCGAAAAACTCAACAAACTCAAAAAAGCCCAACGTACCCTCAAACAGGAGCTTAAACGTAATCCCAACGAGGACGAATTAGCCGAGGCGTTGGATATTCCTGCCGGTCAACTGCGCCATCTGCTGCAACTACGCCGCCAATCCCTCTCCTTGAACCATCGCGTCGGTAAGGGGGAAGACACGGAATTAGTAGAACTGCTGGAAGATCACGACCTGCAATTACCGGAAGACCTAATGAACGAGTCGATGTTGCGGCAAGAAATTGTGGAGGTGTTGGGGGAAGTCCTGACCGAGCGGGAAATGGAAGTGATTTGTCTGCGCTACGGCATCGCCAGCAACCAAAGTTATACCCTCGAAGAGGTGGGTAATATGTTTAACCTCTCACGGGAACGGGTGCGCCAAATCCAAAGCAAAGCCATGCGGAAACTGCGCCGCCCCCAAGTGGCCCGTCGTCTCAAGGGTTGGTTGTATTAAGTTACCTTTCACTCGATAACCCTGAAATCGAAGGACAGATCAATTAGTTAACATAACCCCCTCTTTCCGGCCATGATCCGTGTGGCGATCGTACTCAACATCCCGTTGACGGTATTTTTGAACCCAATTATTGCCAATTTGATTAGCCGTTGTTTGGAGTTGCTGGCAGGTGGGAAACGCAACCAAATTCAGGAGGGCTTTTTCGATCGCCCTTGCAGCTAACAAACCAGAATTTTTATGGTTTTGCTCGTGGTTAAATAACGCTTGCCAATAACGATCAAAACTTTGACGAGTTTCGGCATCAACTCGATAATTTTCAGCAATACGGGGCAACGTGTAAGTCACCGTTAAAGCGGTTTTAACCTTGGTGATTTTACAACTATTAGGATTTTCATACCACCAATAATGCCAGTTAACTTGCCATTGGGTATGACCCCGATATTTTTGGCCGTTAGAAATAATCGGACTTTGCTTATCTAAGGCCTTGCCCAAATCCTGTTTGTTTTTAGGATAAATCCAATAATATTTGTAGTGGGTATTAATAGTGGGTCCGGCTTGGGCCGGGGGAATTCCCCCCAATAATAAACACCACAGTAGCCAGTATTTCATTGTTTACTGACTCAAGGCTTTGAGAAATCGATTCAAATTTGCCATGACTCCCCCCCGTTTTCGTTGGGAATTTGCCGTTTCTCCCTGGTCACTATGGGGATTTGTGGCTTCAATTAAGAGGCGTTCTAGGGCTTCTCCGGCGGGTTTTTCTGGCAATTCTGTTAACAATTCATAATCGTCATTTTTTGTTTCTAAATAAACTTGCCAGGGCGAGGGATGGGAGCGTAACACCACCGCACCATCCAAGGGACGAAAATAGTAAGCGGAATACAAGGTGCTGAGAAATCGGGTTCGTAATTGTCTGGCGGCGTAACCAATGCCGACCACGGAAACATCTTCTAGTTGGGGGATTAATAAAATTACTGGGCGATCGCCAGCCAGTTCACATAATCGTTCTACACTTTGCACTTCCACCGCCGAGGGGGAAACGACCAAAAATACAGAATCCGTTTCACTAATTTTGCGGTCAATGGGGGTATAGCGACTACCCAGATCGCTGATTTGAAACGGTACGTCTCCCCAATCTCGCTTGGCCAATGCCGCCGCCCCGGTATCGGGAAAAATAATCCGCAACCCCAACCCTTCATTCTCAAATAATTGGCTAACTTCTAAGGCGATCGCCTGGGCTTGGAGGGCAATTTCCGGCACGGCTAACTCCACTTGAATGCGACGATAACCATCATCCAACGCGCGTCGGGTAGCGGCGATCGCCTCAATGAGAGCCTGATCAATGGTTTGGGGGATAGGAAGGGTCATGGGCAGTAGGGGACAAAAATAAATCGTTAGGGGTCTGAAGGCTGAAGCTCAGGAAAATCTGGGCAACTCCCAGGTCATTGTAAGGTTACTTGATCATTCAACGGGGAGCGAATGACGGCTAATGGTTGCCAGCCGGCCTGCCATAGGGACTGATCCTTGAGTTGTTTTGCATTTAGCCAAAATCTGACCGACCCATCGCAACTGGCCATCATTTCCGCAAAAACCCAGTCTCCTTCCTGACGCCGATTGACCACCTGAAAATGTCGCCAGCCCCAGGTTGCTTGCTGTGCCGTCCATTTTGAACCGAGGAGGTGGGGAAATTTTTGTTTACGGGCCATGGGGAATAAAAAACGGAAGTAACGACGGAGCAGGGAAACCCAGGGGCTAAACTAGGCGAGGGACAACGGGAGAAACCCAGGGGGACACAGAATAATCTTCAAGACTTGCGTATAATGTGCCCATATCTTGTCTCAGCCCCGTTAGGCTGGTTGATCAATTAGCTATCTAACCTCTGTTTTAGCCTAGACGCTTGATTGTTTACCTTGATTGAAATTTGAATCTATTTGAATCTGTACAAATATTATGTTGAATTTTAGCCCGATTATCCCCGCCAAAACCTTACCTTTACGTTTGACCAGTGCGGCATTGGGACTCACCCTAACTTATATGGGGATGTTTCCCCTCACCGTTTTAGCCCAAACCAATACGACCCCCACCGCCCTTATTCCCCCCCGTCCCGCCGCCATTCTTCCCACGGACACCGAATATACCCTCGGCCCTGGCGATCGCCTCAGAATGGACGCCCTGCAAGTCGAAGGCTTATCCGGGGAATATCAAGTATTGGTCGATGGTACGGTGGGCTTTCCTTTAATCGGCACAATTAATGTCAACGGCAAAACGATTCCCCAGGTCAATAAGCTATTAATTGAAAAATATTCAAAATATATTAAACGCCCCACTATTACCGTTATCCTAACCACCCCTCGACCGTTAAATATCACATTATCCGGCGAAGTTAACTCCCCCGGTGCCTACACCCTGCCCATTGAAGGAGGCCAACAATTCCCCCTCCTGACCCAAGTGATCCAAGGAGCCGGTGGTTTAACCCCTGTTGCTGATATTAGCCAAGTTCAAGTCCGCCGCCAAAAAGGAGATCAAGAAGAAACCTTCCGCGTCAACCTGTGGGAAATGCTCCAGCGGGGGGATAGCCGTCAAAATCTGGTGCTCCGTGATGGGGATGTGATCATTGTGCCCAGCAAAGCCACCACCGATCCCGATGAAGTACGACAACTCACCGATGCTAATTTTGGCATTCGCTTTGAGCAAGAAATCAATGTGGCGGTGATCGGGGAAATCTTTCGGCCCGGTTCTTACAAACTATCGCCGGGAACCCGCGCTACCAATGTCGCGGAAGTGGGGGGGTCAAGCGGGCAAAATAACAGTCAGTTAAATGCGGCAGACAGTCAACCGATTCGCCTAACCCAAGCCATTCAGGAAGCTGGCGGCATTAAATCCCTGGCGGATATTCGCAATGTGGAAGTCCGTCGGCAAAACCGCAATGGGGATTTTGAAGTAATTGTGGTTAATCTCTGGGAATTGTTGGATGAGGGCAATTTAGATAAAGACGTGATTCTCAAAAATGGCGATGTGATCACTGTGCCCCAGGCAGAAAAACTTTCCCCCGAAGAATTTGAGGCGATCGCCACGGCCAACTTTTCCCCCCGCACCATTACGGTCAATGTGGTGGGTGAAGTCCGGGGCGCTGGGGCTAAACAATTGCCGCCCAATACCACCCTTAATCAAGCTATTTTGGCAGCAGGTTCTTTTGACCCACTCCGGGCTGATACGGCCAGTGTGAACTTAATTCGGATGAATCCCGATGGTACTGTCACCAAGATGAACATTGATCCCGATTTCAGCTTAAATATTAGTTCGGAGCGGAATCCAACATTGCGCAATAATGATGTTATTTTAGTTAATACTAATGGCTTGACCGCAACGACCGATACGTTGAAAACCCTATTTAGTCCTATCGGTGCGCTGCTCGGTGGGGGAGTTCTTGGGGCGGCTAGTGCCATTAATAATCTCTCCAACTAAACCCCGCAAGTATATGAGTCCATTGCCTGACGATTGGCAAACAAAAAAAATAGAAGAGTTAGCTTCCTCTTTTCCCGGTCTACCGATTTGTCTGCGCCGCCAGTTTTAGTGGACTTCGCTCGTTAGGCTGTCTGAATCCATCGTCTCGGGTGGGTCAGTTACTATTATTAATATACCCTGTAAAGCCGTGCTAAAGCACGGGGTTTAAAACCCATTTTTCTGATGATTTGGTCATTTATGACACGCCAGCCTTAGCGGATTTTCCCGATGCTCGGATCATGGGAGCGGCGTCGGCAGGACTCATTTTCGTGGTCAAACCAGAGCAAACAAATCGTACGGTTTTGACCCAAGTGTTAACGGCATTACGTCTCAACCAAGTGCCGCTGTTAGGTATTATTGCCAATGGCGTTAACCCCAATGAGAACGGTTCGACCTTACGCTATGAGGGTTATGGCCACGCTAAACGCTAATTATCGGGAGTTGTAACGTTGACTTCACCCCTTCTTCCCCGTCAACGGTGGCAGTTTTTAGCTGGGAAAGCGGTTGCTGACCAAGACTCAGCGGCATTGCCCAGGACTCTTTCACCGTTGTTACAGCAGGTATTACGGAATCGAGGCATGGCAACGGCGGAAGCAACTCAGATATTTTGCCAACCGGAACAGCAAACGTTACCCTCGCCCCTAACGGTCTTTCCTGATCTGCCGAAAAGTGTCGAAATTCTTGCCCAGGCGATCGCCGCTCAGACCCAAATTGCCATTTGTGGAGACTATGATGCGGACGGCATGACAAGTACTGCTTTATTATTGCGAGCCATTCGTCATTTGGGGGGACGGGTGGACTATGCCATTCCCAGCCGGATGACCGATGGTTACGGTATTAATGAACGGATTGTGCGGGAATTTGCAGAGGAAGGAGTCGGGTTAATTTTGACGGTGGATAACGGCATTTCTGCCTATGGGGCGATCGCCTTGGCCAAGGAATTAGGGCTAACGGTAATTATTACCGACCACCACGATTTGCCCGAAATTTTACCCCCGGCCGATGCCATTCTGAATCCCAAGTTAATTACGCCGGACTCGCCCTATGCCGGGTTAGCGGGGGTCGGCGTGGCCTATGTTTTGGCCATTACCGTCGCTCAACATTGTCAAAAAATTACGGGCTTAACGGAACCGTTATTAGAACTATTTACCCTGGGCACGATCGCCGATTTAGCACCGTTGGTGGGGGTCAATCGTCGCTGGTTACGGCGGGGCTTAAAATGCTTACCCCTGTCCCAATTAGCGGGAATCCAAGCCTTGATGCAGGTGGCGGGCATTGACGATCAACAAAAATCCCTCAAACCCGATGACATTGGGTTTAAACTCGGCCCCCGCATTAATGCCGTTGGTCGCATTGGCGATCCCCAAGTGGTGATTGAATTATTAACTACTGATGATCTACCCAACGCCCTGGACCAAGCCGTTATTTGCGAACAAACTAATAAACAACGCCAGGAATTATGCAGTGAGATTGAACAGGCGGCGATCGCCCAAGTGGAGGAAACGCCCCTAGATTGGCGCAACGATTGGGTACTGACACCAATGCAGCAGGGTTGGCACCATGGGGTGATTGGCATTGTGGCGTCGCGGTTAGTGGAACGGTACGGAGTACCTGTTTTTATTGCTAGTTTGGAAGAGGACGGGGAAATCATTCGAGGCTCGGCCCGGGGCATTGAGGAATTTAATGTTTTTGATGCCCTGATGGCCTGTGAAGACTTACTCGGCAAATTTGGCGGCCACCGAGCGGCGGGGGGCTTTAGTTTAAGCAAAGACAATTGGCCCGCCTTTCATGAGCGTTTAAGCCAGTTTGCCCATGCTTGCCTAGATCCCCAATACCTGAAACCCCTGGTCAAAATTGATGCCCAAGCCCAGTTAGGCGAGTTGAATTTAGAACTGGTGGAGGTGATCGAATCCCTCCATCCCTGGGGCATCGGTAACGAATTTCCTATTTTTTGGACGCCCACCGTGACCATCGCTGAGCAAAAATTAATCGGGAAAGATAAAACCCATTTACGGTTAACCCTCACCGACCGCCAAGGTCACAATGCGGTTAAGGCGATCGCCTGGCGTTGGGGAGAATTTTATCCGTTACCGTCCCCGTTGGATTTGTCCTATAAAGTGCAGAAAAACCATTTCAATGGCCAAACTAGTCTGCAACTGGAATTAGTCGGGGCCCGCTTACCCCAATCGACGGACTTAAAAGACCCAAAAGCAGTCAACCCATCTAAAACTACGTCAATTCAACTCAATCCCCAACCCTTACAAGGGAATTGGCAAGGGGGCTGGGCCCTGGGGGAAAAAGCGTTAGGCAACAACCCTGATCCCTGGTCAACCCTAGTGCAACAGGTATTTCAAGCCCAAGATGTCCAAAAACTGCCCCAATTAGTCGATCTCATTGTTGAGTTTTTACGCCAGAGTCCCGCTCTGCCCCACCTCCAACGCCTTATTCCTCTACCATCCCCTGCGCCTCTCTGGTCGGATTGTGTAACGGCGATCGCCAAACAGTTGCAATTGCCCTTGGAACTTAATGCTTTTAGGATGAATTCCGACGATCCCAACGAGTTAGCCCTCAACCCCCAAATGGCAGACCTGAGCCATCAATATTGTTTGTTACTGGCGACCCAATATCACCAGGGTCAACGCCTAACTACCGCCACCCAATTATTGTTAGCAACGGCCCATGCTCGACGGGTGTCGGTTTTAACCTTGCTGAAATAGGCTCAAATGGGCGATCGCCTTTTAAATGACCCGATCATTGCCCCCATCAATGGGTAACTGCGCCCCTGTGGTTTTGGCAAATAATGGCCCACACATTGCCGCTGCCAGTTCGGCCACATCGCGGCTGGTGATTTCGACCTTGAGTAAATTATTAGTTTTGTACTCTTCCACCGTTAGTCCGTAATGTTCGGCGCGGGCTTGCAAGACTTCCTCTGTCCAAAACCCGGTATCAAAAACCGCATTAGGATGCAGGGTATTAAGGCGAATATGATCTTGACTCCATTCCAACGCAGCAACGCGGGTCAATTGGGTTAGGGCCGCTTTGGACGCAGAATAGGCCGCCAAGCCTGGCCCCGGTGCGGCCACATTTTTCGAGCCAATCACCACCACCCGCCCCCCTTTAGGAGCCAATTTCAGCAGGGGATGACATTCCCGCATCACCATTAAATTGACATCGAGGTTAATCCCCAAGATCCGGTGCCATTCCTGATCCGATAAAGCGGCGATCGCCCTGGCGACAGGGAAAATGCCCGCATTGAGGATCAAGATATCTAAACCCCCAAAATAGGAAATCGCCGTTTCTAGGGCCTGTTTAAAGGCAGAGGTATCGGTGAGATCGCAGTGTAACCCCAGAAAATCGGGACGGTCGTGCAAAGCTTGAATAGTCGGTTGAATATCCAAGGCGATCACCGCTGCCCCTCGTTGCAACAAGGCTTCCACACAGGCTTTGCCAATACCCGACGCGCCCCCGGTCACCAAGGCCACTTCCCCGGCAAAGGGAGGGGATTGACCACTTTTTTTCAGTTTGGCTTGTTCTAAATCCCAATATTCCACCGCAAAAATATCTGACTCCGGCAAGGCTTGATAACCCCCTAATCCCGTTGCCCGTTCAATAATTGCCATGGTGTGTTGATAAATATCCCCGGCGATCGCCGCATTTTTAGCCGACGTGCCTAGGGTCAGTAAGCCCAATTCTGGATCAAGAATAATCCGGGGCGCAGGATCAAGCATCGTTTTGGGATCGGAAGTCTGTTCGTTATGACGCTGAAAATAGACCGCGTAGGCGTCGGCATAGGCTTGAACATCCCGACCCAGTTGGGGCAATCGTTTAGTACGAATCACATGATCGGGGGTGGCAGGGCCCTGTTGGCTAATCGTGGCAATGTCAGAGCGCTGGGCAAAAGCTAAGCTTGAATCATCCTGATATTGACGCACAACCATCGGAAATCCGGCAATTTTTGCTACCTGTTGCCGTAAATGAGCCAAAATTAAGCATTTTTCTCCCGTTGGCGGTTTTGGTGAAGGCGGTGGGATCTGCCAAACCCCTTGCTTCTGTAAATATTGTTCCGCTTCATCCACCAGGGCAATCATCTGTTCATAGGCTTCCTGGGCCGTATTTCCAAAGGAAAAAATGCCGTGGTTCATTAACACCATGCCCACTGTACCGTCATGGGCTTCCGCTGCAAATTTTTCCGCACAGACCCGCGCCAGGTCAAAACCCGGCATCACATAGGGAATAATCACCAGGCGGTCACCATAAATAGACTCAATCCGCTCCCAACCGTTGGCCGTATTCGTAATGGTGACGATGGCATCCGCATGGGTATGATCCACATATTTAAACGGTAAAATGCCATGCAAAATTGTCTCCACCGAAGGCGTGGGCGCACTAGCAAGCACTGTTTGGGTTTTCAGTTCATTGACCATCTGGCGATCGGACAGTTGGGGCAACTGGGCCAACTTCAATAAAGGGGCCAATCTGACCGGCGCAAATCCCTCTGCTTCAATCGTCGCTAAATCCCAACCACTGCCTTTGACATATAAAATATCCTCCGTTTCTCCCACCACATTGGTGACTCGGCATTTCATCGACGTATTGCCCCCCCCATGCAGCACCAAAGACGGATCTTGCCCCAATAACCGTGAGGTATAAACTCGCTGGGCTAAATCGCCCTGATAATGGGCCGCATGATGATCATTCCACAAACTTTTCATGGTCTCGTCTTGGAGGGGTAAACAGGGTCAATATCGCCATAATCGGCTATTATGATACCATACCGCCAGAAGGGAAAATTTTTAGTAAAAAAAGCAGCAGTTAAAAAATATTAATTTTGTGATTTCAAAAGAATTGTTTTGGAGAAAAAGGGAAGGGAAGTAAGGGAGGGAACAGACGCCAAAAGACGGATTGCAACGGTTAGCCGGGGATCAAAATGGAGAAGTCAACACATTGGAGAAAGTTATCTGAATTATTGACCGTGGCGATATTAGAGGATGTCTGAAAAGTGTTCTGATGGAGTACTGGCAAGACTAGAGTATGGACAAGATTAGGTAAAAATAGAAAGAAGCAAAGCTAAAAACTCCTA
>Ga0315905_10006530_pt1 | contig 11863 bp, 17 predicted proteins | sample LakEriMetagenome_5_FD_203522 | JGI IMG/M metagenome (GOLD analysis project Ga0315905, IMG submission 203522) | Freshwater fungal communities from buoy surface, Lake Erie, Ohio, United States - Buoy 4 MA121 | ecosystem: Environmental > Aquatic > Freshwater > Lake | place: USA: Lake Erie, Ohio...
AGACCCACCCTAACCTAAATTATACCAAAGCCGCTTGTTCCTCCTTACTAATCACCCTTCCCTCATCCTCAAAACCAACAATTTGATCAAAAATATCCTTGATTTACCTTAACAAACTTTCAATTTCCTCATCAGTAAAACCAAACTGCCGAAAAATTCGTAAAACATAACCTGGAGACATTTCCCTTGCACCCATATCTATAGGAACTACTCTCTTTTTCCCTTCAACTTCACGAGTATATAAACAATGATCACCTTTTCCTTCTCTATAAAAACTACAACCTGCTTTTTCTAGTAACTTAATTAATTCCTTGGGTTTTAAAGAAGGTATATTTTTAGGCATAAACCTTCCTCAATTCATATATTTCTGATTGTTTTTCCTTTTCCTCAACTAACAAAAATTCATGTAATTCATCTATAGAAATAGGAGATTTATAAATATTATCTTCTGATTCATAAACATCTGCAAAAGATTCAATTGCTTCCTTTAATTTATTAACTGCATCTTCTTGAGTATCTCCCTGTCCAACAATACCATTTTCTAAGCACAACCCCACCCAATAACCAGAACTTTGTCTAAGAACAACTGTGTAAAAGTTCATTTTTGTTTTCCTATAGATTAAATTTAGGATCAAGAGAAAGTATTAAGCAATAGCAAACTCAGTAAACTTACGAGTTTCTGGATCATGAAAAGCCAAAACAATATCCTCTTTCGGTACACCTTCTCTTAATAACTCCGTTGCAATTCCTTCCTCAGTCCAATCTTCCTCAATGTAAATCTTCTCATTTTTAATACGAATATGAACATGAGTTGATTTTAGTCTTTTATCTTCTTTCCAATCAACTGTTAACCACAAATAATGATCGTGAGTTTCATCAAATACTAAACAGGTTTCAGTATTATAATCAGGAGATTTATGAACCAACTGATCATATTCTGTTAAAATACTTTTAATTAACTCCCGATATTTTATAATTTTATCCATGATTGAATCTCCTGTTTTTTATCATTAAAAACAATAAAGTTAAGTTGATGACGTTTAATTACAGGTTGGATGGATTTTCTTTGAAAGAAAGTATTAAAAATTGTACTTCTTACTGCTAAATACAGTTCATAATCTTTATGAGAAAATTCGAGAAAATCACGATATAAAAGATATTGCCCTAAAGCATTTTGAAAATCATTCATTGGTGAAGGATTAATAAAACTTTTGATTTCTACTACAATTATACGTTTTTGTTTTTCAGGCAATAAAGTCTTTTCAGCTAATAAATCAGCATAAAGGTTATCATCTTCATATTCAACAGTATAAGGATCAGCCGTAATTGTCCAACCATCTTTAATTAAAGCATTTTTCACCGCTTCATGGTATATGTCCTTTGCTGGCATTTTTCACCCCGATAATCAACTATTATATTATATAGCAATCCTGAACAGTTTGTGAGAAAATACGTAGATAAAAATCCTTGTTTTATAAGCATTTTAGCCTTGTTGAACTCTCACGTATCATTTAGGATTGCTATAACATTCAGGTGAGTTCATCAAGACCCACCCTAACCTAAATTATACCAAAGCCGCTTCTCCTTACTAATCACCCTCCCCTCGTCCTCAAAACCAACAATTTGATCACATTAACAACATACTTTTCACATCTTCTAAAGACATTGAAACACTATTCTTTTCTTCTTCCTTAGCATCTCTCAAATCTCGTAAATCTTCCAAATCTTCTAATAATTCCTGAATCTTCAAAAATTCCTCATAAGGTAAAACCGCAAATTGTTTTTCACCATTTTTTGTTAAAAACTCAGGATGTAATTCAATCATTTTTTAACCTCCTATTACTCATAAGCTTTACTACGATGCTTAACCCTATACACGATTATAGTTTGTTCTGCTAATTCAAACAAAATTCGATAATCACCAACTCTTAAACGATATTCTGGAGTAAAATTTGTTAAGCGTTTCACATCTCCTTGTAAATCATCTTGCATTGCTTCAATTTTATTGATAATGCGTTCTCTGTCATTTACAGGAATTTTCTGTAAATCTTTAATCGCTTTGGGTTTAAATTCTATTTGGTAATGCACATATTTTAACCTTTTTCAAAACATTAAGGTGAGTCCATCCAAACTCACCCTAACCTAAATTATACTAACAAATTTTTTCTCGATTAAGCCACAGCAAATTCTGTAAACTTCCGAGTTTCAGGATCATGAAAAGCTAACACAATATCCTCTTTTGGTACACCTTCCCTTAATAACTCCGTTGCAATACCTTCCTGGGTCCAATCTTCCTCAATGTAAATCTTTTCATTTTTAATGCGAACATAAATATGAGTATTATTAACTCTTTTTTTGTTAACCCAATCAATACTACGCCAAAAATAATGATGATTATTGTCATCAAAAATTAAACAATTTTCCGGGTGAAAATCAGGAGCTTTTTCAACAATTTGATAATATTCTGTTAAGATTTTTTTGATTATTTCTCCATATCTTGTGAGCTTATCCATGATACAATTTCCTCCTGTTTGTTATTAAAAACAATAAACTCTACCTGATGACGTTTAACAATAGCTTTTGCATATTCCGCATCTGCATCTGCTGATAATAATACAGGATTGGCTTTGATCTAAAAGATAGTTTTTATTGATCTCTAACATTTTAGTAACACTCCGATAAAGATTTTATGAATGTTAAATATTCTGAATTTTTTCAAAAGGATTGAGTAATTTTAAATTAGTAATCCAACGAAAATCATCAATGTTTCTAGTGACAACAGTTAAATCATAAACTAATCCTGTAGCCGCAATAATAGTATCTCCTAAAGACATTTTTTTAATCTGTTTTAGTTTTACTCCTTGCTCAATTACAGCTTGAGAAACTGGTAATATTTGAGAAGCATTGAAAAACTCCTCAAAAGAGGTTTTATCTTCATCATTTATCTGATGATAACCCAATACTTCGAGATAAGAAAGAGCAGATACAAAAGGAGAATTTTCAGCGATAAACTCCCTTAAAAATTCATTTTCTGCTTGTGCTGCATAAATAATAATATTGCTATCAAGTAACATCATTTAATCACGATTAGGAAGAGAGCGATCTTGACGAATTTCTTGTTGCCATTTCTGCGGATCAATTTCAACAAAAATATTCTTTTTTGATATTTTTCTTAATGCTTCTGCCATTTTTTGTCCATTAGATATGGTAAGATATGAAAAATCTATTCCCATTAATTCTAAAATATTCAAAAATATGTCTGTATCCATTTCCATGATTTCCGCTGCTTTATGTAAACTAATTAACCGAGATGTTAAAGCACCAAGTACAAATATAAAGGTTTCTTTTTGTTCTATACTCTGGAATAATTGCACTTGAGAGGCAATTTCTTTAAAGGTAGTTTGGTGATTCATTTATTTGATACTGGTTAATGGATTAAGTCTATTTTTATAATTATATCAACTTTGCTCTACCAAAAACATAAAACAAAACGAGAAGAAGGATAATTAATTTTGGCATTATGCCAATGGTGAAAATAGGGAACGATTAGAAAAATGATCTTGTTCTAAAGATTGAGATAAATACTCTAAAGTTTCTGTTTGTTCTTGTTCATCTCCTTCTTCTTCCCACGTTTTTAATAATTCAAGTGCTTTTTTGTTGTTGCTTTTTGTCGGTTCTAATTCTTTTTTCCTCTCAATTATTGTTTCTAATTGTTTGATATAAGCGAGGACTTTTTGATAAGATGCGGCATCTTGTACTACTAATTCTGCTTTACCGTTAACCGTTAAAATCAGAGGATTTCCGGTTTCTTTCATCTGATTAATGAGTTCGTTGGTGTTGCGTTTGAAGGTTGAGAGTGATTGAATATCTTGACTGAGATTAATCATGGTTGGTGACTCTGCACTAAATTTAGATTTAATTTAATGTTAGCATAAAATTAAAAAAGCGATCGCTCTTCTACTATCCCTGAAAAAAGCGATCGCTCTCTCATCCTACTTACATCAAATAGCGATCGCAGTTCATACTACCTACATCAAACAGCGATCGCTCTTTCAAAACCATACCCAAAAAGCGATCGCAGTCCAAACAAATCCTTTAAATGAAATTGCTATACTACAAACGAGTTATAGCTTTACGGATAAAATCACTAAAAGTATTGATATACAAGGATTTTTGTCAGGCTAAAAGTCTAGTAGTTACCCATTACCACCTTCCCATCTGATTAGACCTTTCCATCCATCAGCACCAATTCTTCCATCCTTATCAACTTGATCAATTTGAAAATCATAACGGTAATACCGTACCAATCTAAAGAAATATGCTTTTCCATTCGGATGCTCTACTGCTAAATCTATGTTTGTAGGTAGTCCTCTCCACCCATCAACGCCAATTCTTCCAACCTTATCAACTTGATCTGACTGAAAATTAAAACGATAGTATTGATCTCCTGCAAAAAAGTATGCTTTTCCGTTTGGATGTATCATTGCAGCCCCAATATTTGCAGGGAGACCTTTCCATCCATCAACGCCAATTCTTCCAATCTTGTCAACTTGATCTGACTGAAAATCAAAGCGATAATATTGATTTCCTACAAAAAAGTATGCTTTTCCATTTGGGTGTAGTATTGCAGCCTCAATATTTGCAGGGAGACCTTTCCATCCATCAACGCCAATTCTTCCAATTTTATCAAGCTGATCACTTTGAAAGTCAAATCGGTAGTATTTATCTCCCGCAAAAAAGTATGCTTTTCCATTTGGGTGTAGCACTCCAGCATCAAACCTGTTCACATCAGAAAACAGAGAAGTAGGCTGATCAGACTGTTGAGAAGGAGTACCTTGAGATTGAGCTACAACAGGAGGAACACGATCTACCCAAATCATCGTTTTAGGTTGAACGCCATTTTTATGCAGTGCTTCACTAGCCAATCCCTTACCTACTCGCCAATCCCACTTTGATTGAAAATCACCATAGGAATATTGGTAAATTTTTCCGTCGTTAGTTTCTGTAAAGTAAATATGCTTGTCAGAAAAACCATTGACAACAACCCAGTGCATTGCTGGCCAAGTTGTTCCCGCAACATTAATAGAAGGCTCAACACGAAGAAGAACAACAACAGGTTTACCCTGACGCAACAAACCAAGAAGTTTATTAAAATCAGCTTTTCTTTCTAACTTAACATTGTCACCTTCCCATCTTTTCATCACATCTCGAAGTGCATGAGGAGTCGTCCCTGTGCGGATGTCCACTCTTCTCGTTCCGAAGGGATTTTTCAATGTTGGTGCAGGAACCTTAAACGAAGGAGGGATAACAAAATCCTTATTAATAGCATTTACTAAAGAACTACGATTCAGATTATGCCCATAAAAATTCATAACTCTTGCAGCAGAAGTTGGACCACAACTCCAATTATCATTTTGATTACCAGTTTGTGGCATATCCATCCAAACATAATCATTTCTGATAGTAATTGCGGCTTCAGCTTTGGAATCATTAAATGATGCAGATGTAAAAGGAATAATATTTACACCTGATACTGTTAATACTATTGTTAAACTCAAGGTGGTCAAAAACTTAGATGATTTCATCATGCAAAATTGGTAGTGATGTAATTAAATAAATGTTAATCATTGACATCCTAGCCTATAACATTTAGATATTGCGCTCTCGCAATATTCTGTTTTATACTGTCTTTTGCTACAAAATATTAAGTAAATGTATTAAAATAGCTTAAAATGACACATAAAAATACGCTATAATTACTCAATCCCTTACTATGCTTAAATTTTATGGATGTTGCAGAAATTTTACAATTTGCAGATCAATTGATCTTAAATAAGACAGGTAAACGTTTAGATGATCTTCAAAAAACCGTAATTACAGGAGTTTATGATGGAAAAGCTTATCAGACAATTGCCAACGAGTGTAATCGTAGCGAAAGTCGGGTTAGAAGTGTTGGACGTAAACTATGGCAAATTTTATCGGAATCTTTAGGAGAAGATGTTAATAAGCATAATTTTTGCTGGACTATAGAAAGAATAGCAAATAGTCACAATAACAATATATTGTCCAACCACTTAGGAAATAATAATATTAACTACTGCTATAACAATAATCAAGATCAAGAATCTTTTAAAAATACAGAACAAAGTATTAATAATAAATGCGTTCACGATTTAACCCTCGCTCCTAAAATAATCAACTTTCATAACAGAGAATCTGAGTTACAAACTCTTTCTAACTGGATATTTAATCAAAATACCCCTTTAATCTCAATCTTAGGACTATCAGGAATTGGTAAAAGTTACTTAGTAAGAAGATTCATAGATTTAAACCTAGATAAATTTGAAGTAATTATTTGGAAACCTCTAAAATATCCTAAACCCTTAAATCTACTAATTAATGACTTATTAAATACTTGTGAACAAGAACCTAAAGAAACTATAGACGATAAATTAAAACAATTATTTGATATTCTCACTGACAAAAAATGTTTAATTATCCTTGATGATGTGCAGAATATATTTATTACTGGTCAATTTGCAGGACAATATCAAACTGAATACAAAGATTATCAAAAATTGTTCACAATGATAACCGAAATTGAACATCAAAGTCATATCATCTTAATTAGTCAAGAACAATGTCCAGAAATGGAATGTTTAGATGAAGAATTATATCCTATTAGATGTTTAGAATTATCAGGATTAAACAATACAGATATTTTGAAAAATACAGGATTACAAGATGAAGAAAGCTGGTTAAATTTAATTAAGTTATATGAAGGTAACTTAATGTATTTAAAAACTATTACTATGTTAATTAACAAAAACTATGATGGTAAAGTAGCTGATTTTTTAGCCGAAAATACCTTACATATCACCAATCAAATGCAGTCTTATTTTTCAGAGAAATTTAACTATTTATCACCACAAGAACAAGAAATAGTACTACAACTGAGTAAATTTGAAAAACCTATTTCCAGGGAAGAATTAAGACACATTTTAATAGAAAATTTAAATTTATCATCAGTTGATTTTAATAATGGTTTACAATCTTTACAACAACGGTATTTAGTCACAAAAATCAAAGAAGAGAAAATCCTGTTTAAATTGTCTCCAGTTTTTAGGGAATATGTGAGAAATTGTTGTAAAGATTGATGATAATTTAAGACACAGCAAATTCTGTCAATTTACGAGTTTCTGGATCATGAAAAGCTAAAACAATATCCTCTTTCGGTACACCTTCCCTTAATAACTCCGTTGCAATACCTTCCTCAGTCCAATCTTCCTCAATATAAATCTTTTCATTTTTAATTCTCACATAAACAGTAATTGCCTTCACTCGTTTTCTTTCATTCCAACCTACATCAAACCATAAATACTGATCTCTTTCATCATCAAAAGATAAGACTGTATCAACTCCAGAAATATTAGGAGTTTGACTAGCTATTTGATCATATTCTGTTAATATTTTTTTGACAATTGCACGATAATTATTTAATTTATCCATTGGACAATTTCCCCCTGAACAATATTAATTACAATCAGTAAAATTTTATATTCTTCTATGACAAGTTGAATCCCTTTTGTTTGAAAAAAAGTTTCATAAGCCTCTTGCTCAATTGCTAAGTAAAGACGATAATCAGGATGTAATTGTCTTAGCAATGTACGGTATAAAATATATTGTCCTAAAGCACATTGAAATTCATGAATTAGAGACAAACTCAAGAAACTTTTAATTTCCACTACAATATTAGTATCTTCTTTTTGTGCAGAAAATAACTTTTTTCCGGCAAGATCAGCAAATAGTTTTAGTCCTTCATATCTAATGGTATAAGGATCACGAATAATCTGCCAACCATCCTTAAGTAAAGCGTTTTTAAATCCATCATGATAGAAATCCTTTGCTGGCATTTTTACCCCGATAATAATCCATTATAACATTCAGGTGAGTCCACAAAGAACTCACCTCAATTACATTATACCAAAGCCGCCTGTTCCTCCTTACTAATCACCCTCCCCTCGTCCTCAAAACCAACAATTTGATCAAAATTCAAATAACGATACAAATTATCAGCAAAAGGATTAATTTTCTCCCCCACAATCTCCATATATTCCTTAACTGTAGGAATACGCCCCAACAACGCACAAACCGCCGCCAATTCCGCTGAACCTAAATACACTTGAGCGCCTTTACCCATGCGATTATTAAAATTACGAGTTGAAGTAGAAAACACCGTTGTATTATCATCAACTCGCGCCTGATTTCCCATACATAAACTGCATCCAGGAATCTCAGTTCTGGCATTCGCATTTACGAAAACATCATACACTTTTTCTACTTTTAATTGATGTTCATCCATTCTTGTCGGAGGTGCAATCCATAACCGCGCTTTTACCGCACCTGCACCTTCTAAAACCTTGGCTGTTGCTCGATAATGTCCGATATTGGTCATACAAGAACCTACGAAAACTTCCTGTACTGGATCATTAGCAACTTCCGATAATAATTTAACATTATCTGGGTCATTTGGTGCAGCTACAATTGGTTCTTTGATGTCGTTCAAATCAATCTCAATTACTTCTGCATATTCCGCATCTGCATCTGCTGATAATAATATAGGATTGGCTAACCATTCCTCCATTTTTGCCACGCGCCGCAGGATAGTTCTGGCATCACTATAACCCCGTGCTACCATATTTTTTAACAGAGCAATATTGGAACGCAAATATTCCGCTATTGTCTCTTCACTTAACTTAATTGTACAACCTGCACAAGAACGTTCGGCGGAAGCATCTGTTAATTCAAATGCTTGTTCTACTTTCAAATTTGGTAATCCTTCAATTTCCAAAATGCGCCCGGAAAAAACATTTTTCTTGTTCTGTTTTTCCACGGTTAATAATCCTTTCTGCATAGCTACATAAGGAATGGCGTTAACAATATCTCTCAAGGTAATTCCTGGTTGTAATTCTCCTTTAAAACGGACTAATACCGATTCTGGCATATCTAAGGGCATTACACCCAATGCACCAGCAAAGGCCACTAAACCAGAACCCGCAGGAAAGGATATTCCCAAGGGAAAGCGGGTATGGGAGTCTCCTCCTGTTCCCACGGTGTCGGGTAATAACATCCGGTTTAACCAGGAGTGAATGATACCATCACCGGGACGCAAAGCCACGCCACCACGAGAGGAAATGAAGTCTGGTAGTTCTTGATGGGTTTTGATATCTACAGGCTTGGGATAAGCGGCTGTGTGACAAAAACTTTGCATGACTAAATCTGCACTGAAACCTAAACAAGCCAGTTCTTTTAATTCGTCTCTGGTCATTGGTCCTGTAGTGTCCTGAGAACCCACTGTGGTCATGATTGGTTCGCAAGATGTCCCCGGACGTACTCCTGGTAAACCAGAGGCTTTACCGACCATTTTCTGCGCCAATGTGTAGCCTTTTCCCGTGTCGGTTGGTGCTTGAGGACGGATAAATAAATCGCTGGGTGCTAAACCCAAGGCTTGACGGGTTTTGTCGGTGAGGGTACGGCCAATTAATAGGGGAATGCGGCCACCTGCGCGAACTTCGTCTAAAATGGTGTCAGGTTTGAGGCTGAAGGTGGAAATTACTTCTCCTGCGGCATTGGTAACTTCACCTTTGTAGGGGTAGATGGTAATTACGTCACCAGTCGCCATTTTTGTGACATCGCATTGTATAGGTAAAGCTCCCGCATCTTCGGCGGTGTTAAAAAAGATAGGTGCGATCGCACTACCCAAAATATAGCCTCCAGCCCGTTTATTTGGTACAAAGGGGATATCATTACCTAAATGCCATAATACAGAATTGATCGCAGATTTACGAGATGAACCTGTACCCACCACGTCACCGACATAGGCCACAGGATGTCCTTTTTTCTTTAAGTCTGCAATGGTTTCTAAACTTCCCGGTTGTCGGGTTTCTAACATTGCTAAGGCGTGTAAAGGAATATCTGGACGAGTTGTAGCGTGGGTTGCTGGTGATAAGTCGTCAGTGTTAGTTTCTCCGGGAACTTTGAAAACCGTGACGGTGATAGATGCTGGTAATGTGGGACGAGTGGTAAACCATTCCGCTGCGGACCAGGAGTCTACCACTTTTTTAGCGTATTTGTTGGTTTTTGATAGTTCTAATACATCATGAAACGCATCATAAACTAACAGAATTTTGCTCAATGCTATTGCTGCGGTTTCTGCTACCGGGGAAGAGAGTAAATCAATTAAGGATTGAACGTTATAACCGCCTACCATTGTTCCCAGTAATTCTACTGCTTCGATAGCAGAGACTAAAGGACTGGTAATTTGTCCTTTAGCAATAGCAGTAAGAAATCCGGCTTTTACATAAGCTGCTTGATCTACTCCGGGGGGAATGTGATCGCGTAATAAATGTAATAATAATTCTTCCGTACCTGGGGCGGGTTTTTTCAGTAATTCACATAATTCTGAAGTTTGTACTGCGTCTAATGGTAAGGGGGGAATACTGAGTTGGGCGCGTTCTTGGGTGTGTTGTTGGTATTCTGCTAACATGATTTAGCCTTTCTCCTGCAATGTCTTGTTTTCTTTAATTTTATTGTAAGGGAATTGTTACAGGAATTACTAGTAAACGAATTTGTCAGAAATAGACAGTTTGTGGTTTATAATATTTTGTTAGAGTTTTTCTTGCAAAGAAGCTTTGTATTGTTGATTGTTAAAGAATGTTATTAAATAAGGGTAAAAATAATGTCTGATTGTACTATTGTCGTTAATAATTGTAAATACACTTTTAAGAAGTTTGATTTAAATGAAGGTAAAAGAGAAATATCTGTTGAAGCAGACAATCAAAAATCCGATTTACTATTGCAACAATGGTTTTATGAATCGGTAGATAATGGACAAGGAATTAATCCCAACTATAAGAAGGATATTAAAATAGAATCAAATAATAAGATTTATTGCTTTGAAGGATGTTTTGTTAAAAATCATTCAATTTACTCAGCTAAAGCTATTATTAGTTATGATTTCCTACTTGAGACCCAACCAAGACATAAAAAGTAAGTTCAAAAGTTTTGTGCTATATTCTTCTATTAATAATTATAAGTAATAGAGCTTCAGTTCATGATTGAAATGATCATACCAATTTTTACTCCATTCTTTATCTTTACATAAATCTAGTAGTTGTGCCTCATCATTAATAAAATGTTCAGTAATTATTTTATGTATTTGTCTGTTAACAACTAAACCATTCCATATCTTATCTGCTAATTCTAAATCAACGCTTACACTTCTTATATGAGAAAAATCATTATGTTTGTCCATAAGAGGTTCATTAGTTAATTCACAATATTCGAGATCAAATGCTGCAATTCTTATACGTCTCATTTCATCTCTATATTCTTTGATAAATTCATATCTTTCTAGGGTAAAAATTTGATAGCTTTTATGGTAATTTGGATGTGTGATAGCTTTCTGGGAATTTAAAATGCTATTACTGTTTATAATTTATTTAAGCGTGCGATCGCTTAATCTCTCATCCTCTAAAATAAACTAATCCTGTAAATCCTAAAATCCTGGACATCCTGATTCTGACAAACTGATGTTGATATTATGCTAACCGACATTCTGCACTTCATAATGTAGTATAAGCCTTTTCAAGCATTATTCTTAATAAGGGTGGAAAAATTACGTATTAAAACTTAAAATCTTTGATAATATATGTATTGTTAAAAACAATAAAAAATAAAATTAAGGAAATATTCGCATATTACAAAATGAAGTGCGGAATATGGGATACTAACATGATTTGCAATATCTTGTTTTCTTTATTTTATTGTAAGGGAATTGTTACAAGAGTGGTTTATAATTTAA
>Ga0315905_10006531_pt1 | contig 11862 bp, 13 predicted proteins | sample LakEriMetagenome_5_FD_203522 | JGI IMG/M metagenome (GOLD analysis project Ga0315905, IMG submission 203522) | Freshwater fungal communities from buoy surface, Lake Erie, Ohio, United States - Buoy 4 MA121 | ecosystem: Environmental > Aquatic > Freshwater > Lake | place: USA: Lake Erie, Ohio...
CGGGGAAGATTTCATGTTGTTGTTCGCCGGACAGCTACGCGCCGACAATTCGCAATAATTCAAAAAAACGCCAGTTGCTGAACCGTGCTGCAGATTCCATCGGCAAAGACAAGCATTGGAGAGAGCCAACCGGAAATGCTTTGAAATTTTCAAATTCAGAATGGTTTTTTCGCCCCTTCGTTTTTGATGGATAGGAAGAACTTTTGACTTGCCCACTCCTGCCTCCTCAAGCTAGTAGCTTTGTGTGTGAATTTACCTCTCCTAAATTCCAGGCACTGCTCCGGGAGCGTGTTTGCCCCTTCGGAGCAGAACCCGGTTTTTCAAATAGTCGCCTTTCATTCTCTTCTCTTGGAGGCTTGGTGCATGAAGAATCTTTCCATCCGTGTTCCGCATTCCGAATTATCTGCCTCCCATGCGAGGTATTCCAAGCCCGAATTCCAGTGTGCGCGCTCAACCTCTAGGAACTGTGCGCCGGTGAACATCGCGTGCGCGCCGCCGAACCTCCCATTACCTCAGCCATCGCTTCCAAGACTTCCCGGCGAGATCCCGGAAAGTGCCGCCAAGATGGCGGCACTCCCCGAACTCAAATCTGGAATCCACCATCCTTACCCCTCAACACAATGAAAATCATCCCACTCCTCCTCGCCGGTCTCACCGGCTTCGCCCTCGCCGCAGAACCTCCCACTCTGGAAACTCCGCCGACTTTCTGATTGAGCACTCCCTCTTCGATCTCCAGCAAGATTGCATTTCATCAAACACCCGCTAGTCTCAAGCCATGGAATCCCGTAACATTGCCGCGCCGCTCGGCACCTCGGAGCATCTCTCGCCGCTACTGTTGAAGACCCGCCGTCTCGGTTTGCCCCGGGCGGAAGACCTCGAACGTCTGGCGGTGTTCCGTGGATTGCGCTACTACGACAGCCACGGGGATTCTCAGAGAGAAAGCCAGGCTTCTCCGCTCATTCCAGAGAGCGGAAGCGAGGGTGGCTTGACCCATGAGGAACTGGCCATCGCCCTGCTTTCTCCGGCAACTCCCTACTCGCAGCAGCGAATCCGCATCGGCGCGGCCATGCTAGCGGCGGAGGGAAATCAACCGGAATCACTCGCCGCCCTCGCCTTGCAGGAAAGATGCGACCCCGTAGTCCGCTACATTGCCCAATGCGGTCATGATGTGGAACCTGCAAACCCATTCTGGGACAAATTGCTGGAACTGCTACCCGCAGGAAATTCCTCGCCTCTTCACTGCGAACTACCTCATCCCACCCGCTTTGTCGCCATGACCGGAATCACGCGGGCCGGGGTCGGAACGATCAAACAATGGATCAGACCGCGTGTCTCCCAACCCGCATGAACGCCGCGCCGGACAATCCGACCGAAGTCATCATGACTCTTGATCGCGAGTTGGATCACGAAGTCAGTTTGGTGCTCTATGGGCGAGCAGCACTCTATTTGGGCTTCCCAGACGCGCCCGCTGAATTCGGCACTACCCAGGATGTGGACGGCATTATCCGTCTCGCCCAGCTTCCCGCCTTGATGGAGGATCATCGCTTCTGGGATGCTCAGGAGCGCACGAACCGCATTCTGGAACCGCGCGGACTCTACATCACCCACCTCTTCTGTGAGGACCAGGTCTTTCTCCGGCCAGATTGGGAACTCCATCTCGTCCCTGTCATCCGACCTGTTACCCGGTGGCTGCTGCTCTTCCGACCACACGCCGTGGATTTGATTCTCACGAAAATGATGCGCGGAAATGATCCGCAAGACATGGAGGACATCGCCTTCATCGTGAGAAAATCCGGTGTCACGTTGGCGGAAATGGAAAACGCCTGCGACAAAGCTCGCATCCCGGACATTCCCGAATTACGAGATGCCTGCCAACAAGCGCTGCCCATCGTCCGAGAAATCCTCCACCGGAACGGCCAACCGGGCTGACTGAAAACTCCGCAAATTCTCTCCTGAACACTCCACAGTAAATTAAATCCTCAACACAATGAAAATCATCCCACTCCTCCTCGCCGGTCTCACCGGCTTCGCCCTTGCCGCAAAACCTCCCACTCTGGAAACTCCGCCGAAAGGCAATTGGTCCAGCATCCGCGCAAGTTCGAACCCCAAAACACACCCGAAACAAAGCGGTTTTTTTGCCGCAGACACAGGTTGCTGCCCCGATGATATCATCCAAGGGAGCGTTGGCTTTAGCCGACATGTCTTTTTCACCGCTCCGTCCAAGCCGGCTGAAGCCGGCGCTCCGTCGGGAGTGTTGGAGCGTTGTCTTTAGCCGGCATTTTCCTCGCTTGCGGACTCTTCCAAGCCGGCTGAAACCGGCACTCTGTCGGGATTCCAGCCGCAGCCAGCGGATGAGAATGGCCAGTCTTCTGGCTTGTCGCAGAGTCCTGCCTTCACCGGATTGTTGCGAATATAGATCCGGCAGTCATGAAAGTGATCCATGTCCCGGACGAAGCGATCATGATAATCGCGCTGCCAGAATGAGCCTGTCCGACCGAGCAGGCGGTTGATTTCGAACCCGCTCGATCCTTTCCATGCACGGACGGTGTCAGCCAACAGGGTATCACCATCCATGCGAAACAATACATGCACATGGTTCGGCATGATGCACCAGTCAATCAACCGATAACGGGAGGGGTGTCCTGAGATGATTTTCGTTTTGACAATCGCGGCGCAATCGGGCCTTTTCAAAAGAGACTCACCGTGTCCGGCATCCTCGTATTTCGAGATCCTGCGGTGGAGTTCCCTCCGTCGGGTCAGATCATCCGGTTCGGTCTCCAATTCCTTCCACCAAGCCTCGATCACTTTCCGAGGCACCGAGTCGGCCAGGCGGAACGTAACGGCCTGCACGGATCCCGAGAAATCCCAGTGGGGCAGGTAACCTCGGGTGTAAATTCCTTTTCCCACGGTATTCGTAACTTATGGAGCGCCGGCTTTAGCCGGTACTTTCCTCGGTGGTGGATTGTTCCAAGCAGGCTGAAGCCGGCGCTCCATCGGCAGAATTATCTCCACGGTGGTCATCGGAGCTATGAAGGTGATTTCCATGCGGTCAGGCTATTGCCCATCGTGTTGATGAGCAATGGGAAATTCATCAGGCGAATGCGCGCCGAGATAGCGACCCGCCATACCCTGAACATGAGCCTGCTGTTCTTCTGCGTGGGGATTGCGGGGGCGCTGGGGGCGGGGTTCTTCTGCGTGGTGGTGGAACAAGGAATCTCGCTACGGTGCATCCTTCACCGCGCTGATCACCGGCCAGCAGCCGCGCAGGCTGCCGTAGTGGATTTGTAAATCCGGGTTGTCACCGATCCAGCCGGGTTCTCCTTTTTCATTCACGAAGGCGATGCCGATGGGCATGTCGAGATGCGTGTCGGCGAGTTTGATGATTTCCTCCTCGGCCTTGTCGGAGATGGTGATCCATTCCATTTTCATCTCGATGGGATTGAGTTCCCGGGCGCGGATTTCCTCCATTTTCAGCGGATCGAGTTTTGCGAAACGCTTCATCATCTTGAGCAGGAAGAGCGGGCTGTACCCCTCGTCTTTGCCGCAGGCCGCCCAGACGATGGCCTCGAGCGGATAAATCCGGGAGAGTTCCAGGATGTCAATGTAGTCGCGGGTCTCGCTGCGGGCGCATAGAGCGAGGGCTTTGTTGACGGCCATGTCGAACATGTGAAGCCGCCAGCCGAGTTGCGGGTCGGGGACGATGGGGAAAAAACGGAAAGCTGAGTCGTGTGCCCAGTCCAATTCGACTTTTCCCCCGTTCCGTCGGACCACAGCTTTTCGGAAAGACTCCGGTTTTGACCAATCGCCGTATTTGAGGACTCTGGCGACCTCGTAACCGGCGGCTTCCAAAGCGGCGACATCGCGCAAGCTGTGCTGGTCCAGATCCGCAATCGCATCGTGGAACATATCGAAGTCGTTGGAGAATCTAGCGGATTCCTCGCTCGCGTTGAGAACGAGTCCCCCGGCGAAGTGGCTTTCCTCGGAGCGGTTGCCGACGATGACGGAGAGGACTTCGGTCTGGAATTGCGTTAAAGGCATCGTTGCAGTTCTTGGGCGGCACGCCAGGCACGCCAATTTCCATATTCGCGCAGGTGCTCGACGACCAGACGCACATCTCCCAAGCGGCTGATTTTAGCATCAGGATGTCGAAACCAGAAGCACTGGAAGTCATACTGGCGCACCAGAGCCTCCGCCTTCGCGATCAACTCGGGAGGCGCGGGTGTTTGATCCAGTTCCTTCGTTGCGGAAACCATAGCGGAAAAACTTTGGCACATCATGCGGGCGAAGGCAAGTCGATGATGATAGCGATTTTGGTCCGGCTGTGTCGGCGGCATTGCGGGTGATCATTTTGGCTCCCCCGCAGTAGGCAGATGGCTGCGATTCGTGAGTCCACCTCTCAAGGCGGGAAAATTGGCATCAGCAAAGGATCAGCTTCGCCGCCAGTGATCGCCTGACAAGGGACGAACTCCATGAACGCCATGCGTTTTGTTGATATACTCGCCGTCATCATCATGTGTGATTCTGTTGTTTTGCATTTCAAAACGGATGGGCAGCAAAGAAACAGGCTGGAAGCCCGTTTGCCGAGACAGGCGAGGACGCCTATCTTCCCAAATTATGATGACGCTCAGTATGCCAACGTGCTGCTTTATTCCATCAGCTTGCAGCCGGAGAGAGCGGATAAAGCCGCAGGCGACGGGAAAGGCACAGGCAGCGGTTATTTTTCAAACGAGTGCAGATACTGCCAGATCGCATGGAATTGGTCGGCGGCTTTGCCGTTGAGGGCCGCATTGGGCGACTGACCGCCCGGTGCGTATTGAGGCATTTTGGTTCCGGGAGTCACACTCGCGGGGTTGTCGATCCAACGGTCGAACCACTCTCGGCGCAGGCGCGGTGCGGTCAGTTCGAAATTGAGACCCTGCACTTCGAACACCGCTGTGGGTGGAGTGTTTTTCAATCCGTGGCACGTGGTGCAGCCGAATCCTTTGTCGGTAGAAACCAGATCCGCGCCGATGGCGATCATCGCGGCATCCGTCGTCACGACGTTTTTTTCCGCAGGATCAATGCCGTGAATGCGGGCGAAACCGTCACTCAGCGATTTCGCGTGGTTGGCGTAGGCCGGCATGCGCATCTGCAACCAGGGCCGGGCTTTTTGCGGCAGGGTGCCGCCGATGACCGATTCCATGTAGGTTGTTTGCAGCATTTCGCCGATGAAAGTCATGTGCGGTCGGGTCTGGTCAATGATCTCGTTGGCTCCGACGATGTGACTCGTCAGTGATGTCGTTTCGCCATGGGTGCTGTCGAGCAATGCCGGAATCGCATCGCGTGCGTGGCAGGCATCGCAGCGCAGCGAATGGAATTTTCTCTCCGCGGCTTCGGCCTTGTCGTTGTGAGCGAGCGAGTCGGTGCCGCTCGCCGCGAAGGCGATGAGCGCGGCTTTGTCTTCGGCTGAGAGGTGCAGTTGCGGCGCGATGCCGCGTTGGGCATCGTCGGCCACACATCCGCGGGTGGACCAATCGACCGCGAATATTTTCCGCAGGGTGGGAGTGGTGACTTTCTCCGCGACCGGCAGACCAGCATGGCAACTGAAGCAATGATGGGTTTTGGCGACCTCAATGCCGCGCAGTGCGTCGCCCTTGAGATCGGCGGCGGCGGGAATTGTCGGTTTCGATTTCGCAATTAGAAAAGCACTCAGCGAGGCGCATTCCTCTTCGTTGAGTTTGAAATTCGGCATGCCGCGATGCGGCGCGTAGGCCGATGGGTCCTTCAGATATTCCGTGAGCTGGCCGGGCTGAAACTTTGCGGCCACGTTGTTTAAAGGAATGCGTTTGCGTTCGATGTCGGCTTTTTGCTGGTCGGGCGTGGTGTGGCAGGCCACGCAGCCGAGTCGGTGGAAATGCGCGCCGCCTGCCAGTACGACCGCTTCTGCTGGTGCCACCGGCGCGGGAGTGATGGCCGTGGTTTTCATCGATCCAAGGAAGGCGGCGAGGTCGGCGATTTGTTGGGCGCTTTCCTTTTTGTCAGGATCAAATAGCTGTGGCATCTTCGTGCCGGGTCGCAGCGCGTTAGGATCACTCAGCCAGGCCCGCAGCCATGATTCGTTGAGACGGTTGCCGGGATTGATCAACAAGGGGGCAATTTCTAACATTTCCTGCATCGGATCCGGCCCCAGGGATGTCTCGCTCAAGTGACATTTGCTGCAATGATGAAGAGCGAACAGCTCGCGACCGCGCCGCTTCACCAACGTGGCAGTGGTCGCTTCGTCGGGTTTGCTGATAAATGCGGTGGGCGGAACCGACTGGCGCGGGAAACTTCTTTCCTCCCAGAAGAGCCGGAAGCGCGCCGAGCCGTCGGGCGGGCTGGTGTAGCGGATGACGACATCGTGCTCGCCGGAATTCAAGCGGGTCTGCTCCGAGCGGGCTGTGCCGAGTTTTCCTTTTTCTGTTAGTAATGCCGTGCCATCGATGCTCAGGGTGGCCTCGCCGTCGCCTTCGAAGGAAAAGATCAGCCGTTGACGGCTGGCGAGTGTGAGTTTTCCCGTCCAACTGACTTGGAACGGCCCCGGCTTGAGAAATGCTGTGGGAGCTTCACCGGTGTTGAGGACAATCGCCGGCAGCCGGTCGATCCGATGGTCGTTTTTGTCACCCGATTGGAAACTCGCATTGAGTTGCGCTGACACCGGCAGCATCAACAGGGCGAAAAAGCTGGTCAATTTCATAAGGTTTGCAGGGGAACGGGAAAAATATCGTGGATTTGCAATGTCTGCTTTGACCTTTGAGCCGCTTGCCGCTAAAGGAGCGCGGGTATTTTAGCATGAAAGACGAGATTTTACGAGTACAAAATGACGCGGTGGCGATGATCCGGGCGGCTGCGGACACGCGCGCTCTGGAAGAGGCTCGGGTCGCGACCCTGGGGAAGAAAGGCTCGTTGACGGCGCTATCGATGGGCATGAAAGATGTCGCCAAGGAGGACAAAGCGGAAGTCGGTCAGTTGTTGAATGCGGCGCGACTGGAGATCGCGACGGCATTGGATGAAAAGCAGCAGGCGCTGGAGGAGATCGCCGACCGGGCGGCGCTGGCGGGCATCGATGTCACCCTGCCGCCGCGGGTCCTGCATCCGGGAGGTTTGCATCCGCTTACCTTGTTGCGGGATCGCGCCGTGGGAATTCTGCGCCGCATGGGTTTTGCCCTTGCCGACGGCCCGGAGATCGAGGACGAGTTTCATTGTTTCGACGCCCTGAACACGCCCGCCGATCACCCGGCGCGCAATGCCAAGGACACTTTCTATTTTGATTCCGGAAAGCTGCTGCGTACGCATACCTCGTCGGTGCAGGTGCGGACGATGGAGAAATGCCGGCCACCCTTGCGGATCATCGCGCCAGGCACCGCTTACCGTCGCGATGAGATCGACAGCACTCATTTGTCGGCATTTCATCAACTGGAAGGGTTGTACGTTGACAGCGACGTTTCACTTCCCGACTTGAAAGGCACGCTGGAAGCGTTTCTGCACGAACTGTTCGGTTCCGGAACCGCCGTGCGATTCCGTCCGCATTTCTTTCCCTTCACCGAGCCGAGTTTTGAGATCGATGTGAAACTCGAGATCAAAGGTCAGGCGCCCCGATGGATCGAAGTCGCCGGCTGCGGCATGGTCGATCCCGCGGTGTTCGAAGCCGTGTGCGGGTCCCGCAAGGACCGCGTATATGATCCTGACGAGGTGACCGGTTTTGCGTTCGGCATGGGCCTGGAACGGCTCGCGATGATTCAGTGGGGAATCCGCGACATCCGCCTGTTGATCGAAAACGATGTGCGGTTTCTTCGCCAGTTCGCTTGATTTTTTGTTAGAAAACCTATGAATGTTTCTCTGAATTGGTTGCGTGAATATGTTGATCTTGCCGGCAAGTCGGTGCAGGAACTGGATGATTTGCTGACCTTCGCCGGGATTGAGATCGAGGCGATCCATCAAAAGGGCGTGGCATCGGACCGTATCGTGGTCGCTCAAGTGGTCGAGGCCGTGCAGCATCCGAACGCCGACCGGCTCAAGGTTTGCCAGGTGGATGCAGGGGAGGGGAGTCTGCGCCAGATCGTCTGCGGAGCCCAGAATTACAAGGTCGGTGACAAGGTCCCTTGCGCCCTGCCCGGCGCGGTGTTGCCCGGCGGTTTTGCCATTGGCGAAGCGAAAATGCGCGGTGTCGAGTCGAAAGGCATGCTCTGTTCCGCATCTGAAATCGGCCTGGTCGACAAGGAAAACGGCCTGTTGATTCTGGAAGGCGATCCGGTGATCGGCACTCCTTTGCAACAGATCTTTGAATCCGATGTTTTGCTGGAAGTGGAGGTCACGCCGAACCGGCCCGATGTGCTGAGCCACCGCGGGCTGGCCTACGAACTCGAGGCCTTGTTGCGGCAGGAACATCGGAACCGGGAACTGCAGGCCCTGCCTGTGCGGGACGGTGGGGATATGATTGTCAATGACGCGACGTCCGATTGTCCGCATTACACTCTAACGAAAATTTCCGGGGTCGTTGTCGCCGACAGTCCGGAATGGCTGAAGCAGCGTCTGATTTCGATCGGCCTGCGACCGATCAACAACATTGTTGACATCACCAACTTTGTTCTGCACGAGACCGGTCAGCCGCTGCATGCCTTCGATGCCGCGGAAGTCGGCGAAAAAATCCATTTGCGCGGCGCTGTTGCCGGCGAGTCGTTTGCCGCATTGAATGGCGGCAATTACGAATTGCGCGACGGTGACCTGTTGATCTCCGATGAACGCGGTCAGGTTCTCGCCCTGGCGGGAATCATGGGTGGCTCTGCCAGCGGTGTGACCGGAAAAACGGTCGATGTCTTGTTGGAATCGGCGTATTTCGATCCGCAAAAAATCCGTGCGACATCGCGCGCTCATTTGCTCAGCAGTGATTCCTCGTATCGTTTCGAGAGAGGCGTCAACCCCCAAGGCGTGCTGCCAGCGGCCGCGCGCGCGCTGCAATTGATTCGGGAAATCGCCGGCGGTCGCGTCGAGGGTGAAACATACCAGACGGGAAAACCCGTTGAATTGACAGGCTTGGTGGAACTCGACGTCGCACGGCTCGATCAACTGATGGGCGGCAGCATTTCCCTCGAGGAGGCCGGGGATATTCTGCAACGATTGGGTTTGGTCGCCGAGGGCGACAACCAATGGCGGATCCCCGCCGCCCGCGCGGATCTGCAACGACACATTGATTTGGTCGAGGAAATCGCCCGCGTGCACGGGCTCGAACGCGTGCCCGGAAGGCTGCGCGCGACCTTTGTTCCCGCCAGCGAGGTGGATGCCGCGGCAGAGATCGACATGGCATTGCGGCGCACGCTGGCAGCATTGGGTTTGTATGAATCCCAGACCATCAAGTTGATTTCCGAGAAACAGATGATCGATGCATTGCCTTTGCGTGCTTTGCAGGAAGGTGATGTCATCCGGGTCAGCCATCCCTTGAGCGAAGACCATGCGATCTTGCGCCCCAGCCTGGTGCCCGGGTTGGTGGCGACAGCCGAGCGCAACGTGCGCCAGGGCCTCAAGGCGCTGCGGTTTTTTGAATTGGGGCGCGTGTTCCGTCACAGCGGCGGAGGGAAATCGCGCGACAACGAATCGGATTCGCTGGCGATTGTGCTATCGGGTCCGTTCGCATCCGATAGCTGGGCCAGCTCGCCGGGTCGGTGCGAGATCCATGATTTGAAAGCGGTGATTGCCCGCATGTTGCCGGGAAAAAACCTTCAGTTTAGTCCGCGGGAGCGACCTGGTTTTGTGCTTGGCTGCGATGTGCTTTGCGACGGTGTCAACCTGGGTGTCGCCGCGCGCCTGCTGCCGTCGCGCGAACGGGCGCTGGATTTCACCGCGCCGGTATGGCTCGCCGAGCTTGATCTGGCAAAACTGCGCAAGTTAATCGGGCAACGCATTGCGGTCGAAGAGCTGCCGCAGTTTCCCGGATCGTCACGGGACGCGGCAATGGAGATGCCCGCCGATCTCATGGCCGCGAAGGTCGATGATGTCATTGCGGCGGTCCACCAGCCATTGCTGGAGCAGTTCCATTGTTTTGATGTTTTCTGCGATCCCACCGGGCAAAAGCTCGATGCATCCCGGAAATCGATGGCCTATCGCTTTCACTACCGAGCCGCGGACCGGACCCTCAAGGCGGAGGAAGTCGATGCCGCGCACGCGACGATTCTGGAGAAGCTGCTCAAGGAGTTGCCGGTTCATTTCCGCTGACTTCAGGGAAAACGTCAAAAGTTTGATTTACCTGTTTGACAAGGCAGGCGATTTGCGATTTCCTTATCCGCAGACACTGAAAGATCCATCAGATGAGCGACGAACAAAACGAAATACCATCCAAACAAACTTCGAGCATTCCCCTGAAAAAGGAGACTGTGCGTGTTACTCTCAAGGCCAGTGATGCACAGGGTGCCCCTGAAGCGACCGCGCCTCTGGCTGCTCCTGTGATTCCCAGGCCGCCCACTCCCACTGTTGGGCCGCCCCGTCCGACTGTTCCCATTTCCGGACTTGCTGCTCCGGGCGTTCCAGGTGCGCCTGCCCCCACGTCTTCCGCACCTCCACCCGCACCAACAATCCCGCTCAAAACCGCTGGCCCGCCCGTGGCGCGTCCTGTTGCAGCGCCGACGATCAAACTGAATCCCGGAACCGCGACCGGTGCTCCTACGGTAGCACTCAAAACCGCCCCGCTTGTTCCTGCGATCGGTGGGCCGTCAGTGCCCGGAAGCGCACCCACCAAAGCGCCGCTTCCCGGTCCCACAATCGCCCTGCCCAAGGCAACGGTTCAACTGGCACCGCCGACACAGCCGTTGGGAACCGGCTCGGTTGCCTACACCCAGATGGCAACATTCCAGTCCGAGGATGAAGAGGAGGAAAAACCGCAAACCCTGATCACGGTTTTGTCCATTTTCGGGTTCCTCGCCGCCTGCGGCGTTCTTGCCTTCCAGTGCATGTCGATTTCCATTTGGGAAGGCTGGGACAAGTTGTTTGAATAATCCACCTTCATTGATCCATCTCTAACAATTCATCATCATGGCCCTTCCCATCATCAATATTCTTATCGGCGCAACCGCTCTTACCATTGCCATCCTGACTTGGAACGCACCGATCTAAGCCTCATCGGCTTGATCGGCATGGTTTCTCACATGCGTGGTTTTCTTCTTTCTATCGAGCCGTGCGGATTTTTTTCGCGCGGCTCTTGACGTTTGGCGGATATGCGTCCATCTTCAGCCCATGGCAATTCAACTCTCTGAAACAAACTTCCAGGCGGAAGTCATCGATTCCACGGTTCCGGTTCTTGTCGATTTCTGGGCGGAATGGTGTGGTCCCTGCAAAGCAATTGGTCCCCTCATCGAACAGCTTTCCGAGGAGGTGTCTGGTCAGGCGAAGGTGGGCAAACTCAATGTTGACGAGGCCCGCGATCTTTCCGTGAAATATGGTGTCCGCTCCATTCCATTTCTGCTGTTTTTCAAGAACGGCGAAGTGAAGGATCAAATCGTCGGTGCCAACGTCACCAAAGATCAACTCAAGGCCCGCTTGCTTGCATTGGCTTGAGTTCGCGACATTCGGTTGGTTCGATTCATTTTTTATGGAATCGCTGCTTGCCAGTGTCGTCATTCCGCATAACACTCCCCTCGCGCCGGGATGGCGGAATTGGTAGACGCGCCTGACTTAGGATCAGGTGAGCTAGCTTGTGCAGGTTCGAGTCCTGTTCCCGGTATTTATCATACTCAATCAATGTCAGATCATCCAAGAATCAGGCTCGCGATAAACTCACCCGGTTTGTCGAGTGCTGCTGTGAATCTGCCAAATCCACATCCGCGGCGGGTGACGTGTTGTTTCGGGTTTCCATCG
>Ga0315905_10006532_pt1 | contig 11861 bp, 12 predicted proteins | sample LakEriMetagenome_5_FD_203522 | JGI IMG/M metagenome (GOLD analysis project Ga0315905, IMG submission 203522) | Freshwater fungal communities from buoy surface, Lake Erie, Ohio, United States - Buoy 4 MA121 | ecosystem: Environmental > Aquatic > Freshwater > Lake | place: USA: Lake Erie, Ohio...
CCTTACCTAATTTACCACTTGCAAGTTTTTTATAAGTTCTGACTTGACCCTTTGGGCATCTCTTGGATCTTCTTTTAGAAGACTTCTTGGAAGAACGCTTAGAAGACTTCTTGGAAGAACGCTTAGACATCTTTTTTGCAGTTCTCATGAGCTTTCTTGCAGATTTCTTAAGAGACATCTTTCTTGAAGATCTTTTCATCTTTCTTGCAGATTTCAGCATGTTTCTTGCGGTTCTTCTAAGCTCTTTTGCTTTCTTAGAACGAGTTGATTTTTTATATGAACGTTTAGCCATTTTACTTTAAATATTATAAAGTAAAAAAAAAATTTTTTTAATTAATTATTTATTATCGTGATGGCACCCCCTTATCGTTATGGGGAGTGGATGACTCCCTCTGTGCAATCGTGATACGGGGAGTGAAGGACCCTGGGTCTCTCACTAAACCTACCAAATTTTAAGGAAGACCCAGGGTCTTCCACAGAAGTATCAGGCTCGAAGAGATTGTTTCCCTTCGGGAAATGGAACCCCGGACTCGCCTGTTTTGCTTCGCAAAACGGAGCAACCGAAGGTTGCGAATACGGCTCGTGAATCGCGACTTCGTCGCTCCGTTTTCTTCCGGAAAACAGCGCAAAGCGCGAACAGGGGTGATAGTGAGAGACCCATCGCCGTAGGCTCCCCTTCGGGGTGAGAGGGTCTCTCGAGATGCACCACACGATAGTATAGGATAAATTAAATCTTATATTCAACCTTCTCTAAATATAAGTTTGGAAAATTCTTAGTACTCTTTAATTTATATTTTTTATCCTCTAAATATACCTGAAATTCTTCTAATTTACATTTCTTTTTTATATTCTTTGCCATACACCATATTGAGAAACATCGATATAAATCCTCTAAAAGAACCTTATTATAATTACTTTTATCTTTTTTCTTTATAGTCGTCTTTTTTAAGAATATTGGGACCTCTAATTTCCATTCCTTAATATTTAACTCTAAGTTCATCTCTTTTAAAGTCATCTTAAAAACCTCTTCAATTGTACTCTTTATTTTATGTAACGGACATATGAAAAATTCCCTGCTGTCATTAAACCTATATTCTTTCAATCTTTGAAATATAAGTCTTTCCCTTGTTTTTATATTTGATATTTTATCACTTATATAATCCCAGTTACAAGCTACAGGGTACGCTGTTACATACGCCTTCTTCCTCTCATCTATATCAGTTGTAAATCCTATTTTATAATGGTCTTTTATCATAAAACAATTATTACTCATAACATATATTACACCCTCCATTTAAGTATTATTAAGAGTAATACTTAAATATGTTTAAGTTGGAAATTAAAATATAAAAACTGACCCACGGGAAGTGTCTCTCGAGATGCACCACACGATAATGTCTCCTTTTTATAGGTCTATTCTATCTTTACTTAAGGGTATTTAAGGTTGTATTTTTGAAATCATCTTCTATTCCGTATAAAAAAGTTTAATCTCTTCTATCTCTTTCTGAGGGACTTCAAATGATATTTTATCCTTTATAACTTCTTCAAGTATATCTACCCTTCTTTTCCACTCTTCTTCATTTAACTCGTAAAATTTTTTCTTATGGACATCTTCAATCTTTGTTAGAGCCTTAAAACATCCATCTACTTTTTGATTATTTTCACCTGAAGACCCTTCAATATAACTATCAGGGTTAAATCGTATAATTATCAAAGGTCTGTTTCCAAGGTCTTCGAATAGTTGCATTGTCCTCTTATTTTCACACTCATAGTTTTTGTGTTGGTTCTCATCACACTCTATTATGATAGAGTATAAAAGAAGGTCAATTAGAACATCAGGTCTCTTCTTACTACATCCTCCATCTACAGCTTTATCAAAAACCATATTAATATCTTTATCGGGAAATCTCACCCTTAGTTCATCCCTTAAATAACGCTCTTTTATCTTATATAGAGTAGACTTTTCGTGGTCTGGATACTTATTACAAAAGCAAGCTTGACATAAAGGATAAAATTGCGTTCTTTTATCAACAAGTATGATTTTACACTCTCGACAAGCACAATTAGGATTACATATAATGCATTTATTTCTGTGTTTATCGTGTTCGCAAAATGCACTTCCATTGCACTCTCTACAACTATTTCTTATTTTATCATGTTCGCATATAGAACTTCCCCTGCAGTCTCTGCATACACTTTTTCTTATATTATGTTCACAATATGCACTTCCTCCACAGTCTCCGCATAGTCTCTTTATTCTATTGTGTTCACATATAGAAGAACCTTTACAGTTTCTACAACAATTTCTTATTTTATTATGCTCACATGTTCGACTTCCCTTACACTCTCTGCATATACTTTTTATTTTATCGTGCTCACAAAAAGCACTACTATTACAGTTTTTACAGCTATTTCTTATTTTATTATGTTCGCATATAGAAGTTCCCTTACACTTTCTACATCTATCTTTTCTCTTATCGTGTTCACAAAATGCACCTCCATTACAGTCTCTGCATTGTCTCTTTGTTTTATTGTGATCGCATTTGGTTTTATTATATCTACATTTTTTGCACTGATTTGACCCTTTATAAAAATTATCTAAATTGAAGCTTATTTTACAGTCAATACAAGTCTTACTCATTCTTATATTATTATATTTATATATTTTTAACTTTAATTATTAAAGTTAAAAATCAATTTAAGTTTAACCTATAGTTTAATGCTTCTTGGAATGCTTCTTGGAATGCTTCTTGTGGTGCTTTCTAGAATGCTTCTTGGTTCTCTTAGAAGAACGTTTGGATTTCTTGTGAGAACGTCTCTTAGAAGAACGTTTGGATTTCTTGTGAGAACGTCTCTTAGAAGAACGTTTGGATTTCTTGTGAGAACGTCTCTTAGAAGAACGTTTGGATTTCTTACCACGGCTCTTTCTACCTGATCTCTTGTGAGATCTCTTTGATTTTTTGTGGGATCTACGTGCCTTCTTGATAGATTTGAGGGTACGTCTAGCCTTCTTCAAGGATCTTTTCAAGGACAAAGTTCTCTTGGACTTTCTACCATGCTTCTTCATGGACTTTTTAAGGGATCTTCTAAGCTTGGTGACTCTTTTCTTTGCGCTTCTCAAAGAGCGTTTGGACATATGTGAACGTTTAGCCATTTTATTTTAAATATTAATAAAGAAAAATATTTTTTTTTTTATTAATTTAACATTATCGTGAACTTTTAAGGTTTTAATTTTTTATTTATGGTTCTTCCTTCTTCTTGTTTTTGATTTAAAAATGGGGTTGAATACGTGTTTGGTAATGAACTTGAAGATGAACTTGAAGATGAACTTGAAGCATAGTTTAAAGATGAGCTTGAAAATGAGCTTGAAAATGAGCTTGAAAATGAGCTTAAAGGTGGTGATATACTTAGGACACAATTATCTCTTATATCAGGCACAAAATATGTTTTTTCTGTTTTTAGTTTTTCAGAAGGGTCTTTGCATATATCATCTTTACTACTACTACTTTTACAGTCTCTATCTTTAAAACTCTCATCTTTAAAACTACTATTTATAACCCCTTTATAGGTTATAATATTTTTTTGTTCTTGTATAAATGTATTTATTTCTTCTCTTCTTTTGTTAAGTAATTCTTCATCTTTTGATGCCTTTGTATCTTGTATTGTTCTAGGTGTATTCAAACCTATGAGGTCATCCTTTTCCTTTCCCAATAAAGGTTTAAATTCTTTTTCAAAATTTTCAGGTGGAACATAGTCTTTAAATTTATATTTATGTAATATACCCTCTATTATATCTAATTTTTCCAATGTCTCTTTAACCTTGTCTTTCTCAATCCTTTTTATGGTACATTCATATTCATCTTCACGATAACACTCATATTCCTTTGCTAAATTATTCTTCATAAAAGCATCTTCAAATCCATCATACCAAATAGCTTTAGAATTATCAATGGTAAAAACAACGCTAGAACAAGCTGCTATAGATATTAAAATTTGCATATTATCATTTGTAAATAATGGAATTCCAAGCTGCTTACATTGTAGAATTTGCCCGAAGTCTCCTATCCTCTTTAACGCAACCCAGAAATCTAACTCCTTACAACTTATAGGTGATAAAGGATGATCTGGAGGTGATTTTCTTTTTTTAGTAGCAGGGGTAAAACCTCTTAACAATAAGCCTATAACAACACTTATAATATCAACTGGACTCATACCTTGTTTATTAGGAGGTAATTTAACACAGTTATTATTTTCAAAATAAACCCCTTTTATTCTCTCTTTAAGGGTGTTAAATTCATTTTGTATATAACCTTCATTATCATTAGAATAAATATAAATAGAGTTCATAAGTTTAGATAGTTCTTTTATGCTTGAATTAATATCTTTTAATGCTTCCCTAGAAGTTATCTCACAAGTAGGTGCGGATAAACTTCTATCCGTATTACATACTGCGTATGAAGTGATTCCGTTTCCATAATTTAAGGTTAATTTACAAGGTTCAACATCACCCGTAAAGTTGTATATAAAATTATATCCATTACAATAAGGAATTGTAGTCTTAGGTATAGATACAAAAGAATCAGGACTTTTGCTACTATTAGAAGGATTTGCATCAAAGATTGAGGCTGGAAGAACAACTAAATCTCCTTTTAAGTAATGAGCGCTTGCTTTATCCACATCTTTTGCATAATAAGGAATATCCCTTCTAGTTATACTGTCTGTAGAAATTTGCCTTAAATCGTTTAGAAAATCATTTCTACTACCTTCCCCTATATTAAACTCAAAATTATACAACATATACATATAAAGAAAATCACTCTCCCATCCCTCTGCATCAGCTATAAATACATTTGATACGTCATAAAGAAGCTTAGCTACTTCTTTTTTTTTACTCTCTTGTATTTTGTGATCTCCTTCAACCAAAGGCTTTAAAACGGTGTGTTCAACATCTTTGTGAAACCCTGTTACTTTAACCCTGCATATATTATTATTAGGATTAACCGCACAATTATTTCTAGGACCACTCCCATAGTACTGAAATGCCTTAGCACTATAATCAATAGCAAATTCGAAAAATGAGTTTTGATACATCTTGTCAAAGTTATAAGTGTGTCCTATATTAATACAGTCTTTAACAGCCTCAAAATCAGTTTTTTTCTTGTTGTCTTTATAATAAGAATATTTTTCTAAATTGGCCCAATGGTTATTACCGTATATTCTATAGCATATATAGTCTATTATTTTATTAAGTTCAAGTTTTTCTTTTTTTCGTTTAGAACCTTCTTCAAGTTCTACGGAAGCCATAAGTCTTTCTTCCTTAAAATCGTGAAATGTATCAAGCCATAATAATGTAGGTAAAGCGAACTGAGGATTATCTTTTATAAAACATAAATACTTTAAGATGGTCTCATAATCGCATTGGTCTATCTTAGAACTAAATATTCCTCTCTTATTTATAGTTCCCATAGATGATAACATATTTTCAAAGGTCTTTTCAAGCTGTTTATCGCTATATCTTTTAGTTAAATAATTAGCCTTATCTCTTACAGTTTCCACAACTTCGTCAAAAGCTTCTTCTTTACCTTCTTCGTTATCTTGTTTTCTGCTTTTATAATCTTTATAGTCTGTGTCTACTTTTTCTAAAATTTCTTCGATTTCAGCATCTGTTAAACCTTCTAAATCTAAATATCCTTTTATACTTTCACGTAAGGAGTTAGTATTATCTTTTTCATCATCCTGCATGTCAATATCTTCTTTCTTCTCTTCTTTCTTCTCTTCTTTCTTCTCTTCTTTCTTCTCTTCTTTCTTCTCTTCTTTCTTCTCTTCTTTCTTACCCTGATAATTATCAACAAATTCTCTCACTTTATCTATCCTATCTTTTTTTGGAAATTTTGTTTGATAATTATCAGCATAAATTAACTGTAAAAGATTGTCATATTGAATTGCAATATATTTAGATGTTTTTTCTTTGTTAAATTGTACATAATACTTAATTGAACCCTTTATTTTTATAATAAGGTTTTGAACTTTTTTATCTGTGCACTTATTTTTAATACTTTCAACATTTCTTTGAATAGATCCATTATCTAACAAATGGTTTATTTCATCAGGGTTCCAGACTTTATAGTCCTCCTCATCAACTTGCATACCTTCTCCTGAAGTTGATGTTAAAGGTGATAAACTAAGGCTAAAATTCACGTTATTATTACGATGAGAAAAATTTTCCATCTGTTTAGGGGTTAATTTCAACTCCTTTAAAAATTGTTCGAGCTTACTCATTTTAATAATATATTTAATATTATTAAAAAAAATTCTTTAAATAAACAATCTCTTGAATAACTCTTCCCGTATGCTTTCGTCGACCCTTGAAATTAACCGTAAAAATGTTTTATCGTGAAATGGATATATACCTTCTTCTCCCTCATAATTTCCGCTTATAACTTTTTTCCCTTTCTCTTCAACCTCTTCTATATCTTCGTTAAAAATACGGGCCACTTTCATAATATATTTATCCTCCCTACTTTCTCCCTTATATACCTTCTTTGTGTATTTCAGCCTCTTTTCTATTATACAATCTAACGTAAATCCTATGAGAACATACGCGTTACTTAGATCCCTAATCATATCTGACGGATTACCAGCCCCAAGGACTGGATTATCAGCCCCAAGGACTGGATTACCAGCCCCAATCGCTGAATTATATTCCTTTTCATACTCCATAAATATCTCTTCTTTAATATTACCCTCATTATCTAACCTTAAATGTGTCATAAATCCTCCAGGCATAACGAGAGGGTCTCTCACAAAAGCAGTATCCGCGATCTCAAAAGGTCTAAGAGAAAATCTTATTTTATTACCTTGTGTCCAGTAATACAACTTTACATTTCCTATATGGTCTGTACTCATCCATATTTCTTTAATTACATTATCAACCTCTTTTATAATAACTAACGCATAATCTCCGTTTAAAGCATCATTCAAATTCTTAAAATTAAAATTATACCTTTCAAATAACTCAAAAATTGTCTTACGAATGTCTTGCTTTTCATCATGAACAAATGTTATGGAAAGACTCAAAAGATTGTATATTCTACCCTTAAAAAATATGTGATAAGTTTCCCCTATATAAGACACTGTAAAGTTGTTTATAAGTTCGATGTGGTCTCCTTCTATATATCCTTCCATCTTATCCCAATATCTTTTTACTTTTAAAATGAAATTTTAATATTGTTTTTTTATTCTTTATAAAAAATGGATACTAAATATATTATATCAGTTTTTTTTACCCTGAATTACTTCTCTATATTTTACTTATGTTATGTAGATCAAGAGTTTAAAACCATCTCAGAATACCCCGGGTTTTTCACTCAATATTTTTTACTCTTGGTTTCCCTCGCGTTATATATTATTCATTTATATAAACCAAGACCTATTTTACATTATAGAACTACCCTTCAAAAATTGAAATTAAACCCAAAGGTATATTTTACCTACCAAATATCTTTTTTAATTTATACATTAATTTCATCTTTTGCAATCCCACAATACATATTTTTAGTAAATTACTCTTATACAAACCTTATATCCTATAAACCATATATAGCGTATCTTTGTTCCACAGGAATACTTTGTATAACAAAAATTAAAGTATTATCTACAAAAGAGGAAACTACCCCATATTTTATAGTATAAAATGACACTCCGCGTAGATGACTCTCCTATAGTAGTTCCTACTATATCTCACGTTATAATCCCTTGTATTTTACTATTTATGAAAACTTATAAAATAAACGAAATATGTTTCTTTCTTTCATTTTCTGTGTCTTTGTTAAGGGCTATAGTAAGTTTTGATATTATATGTAAGAAAACACCCATAATATATGTGATTAACTTTCTCTTATTTTTAGACTTTGCTGTGGTTTGTATTTACGTTGTTTTTTCTATAATATCAAAAGACCCTTTTATTTGTATTTTCTGTATCATTTACTTTACTGGATTTATATGGGTATTTTTTGAACTGAGGCGGCTCAAAAAAAATGAAGAAAAGTTAGAAGTTTTGACTGAACCGATAGAATGTTGTATATGTTGTGAAACTATAAATAAAGGGAAAAAATTAAGCTGTGAACATATATTTCATAAAGAATGTATAGATACTTGGTTTAGGGAAAACCCGAGTTGTCCTTATTGTAGAACTGAAAATGTATCTTGAGTTTCCGCGAAAATAAAAAATATTAAATTTAAAAATACCTTGTCTTTATATTAAAATGTCAATTTTAGATAAAGCGATGGCTATGCAACGCGAGCAGGAAAAATATATCGGGGGACAAGACAGAGTTAATGCTGAACAATCTCGCGCTAAGGGTAATAACAAGAAGAGACAGTTCTTGGAAACAGTTAATGATGATGATGAGTTTGAGGTTGCAAACTCTGCTTATTCTGCAAATTCAGAGCAAGAATTAAACGCTAAAGGAAGGGATAAAATCTTCTCTTCAAAATCAAAAGAATTTGAAGCTGTCACAGCTTCCAAAGAAGACCTTGAAAGATATGGTATTAAGAAAGGAATGAAGGCAGAAGACATTGCTAAGATGAGGAATCAGTTTAACTAATTTTTATGAGATAAGTTTACCTTATAAAAATTGTTCTTTTACGGGGTGATAGAGATGCACCACACGATAAAATGACCCTCTTTTAATCATAAAATTTATCATATTCACGTGACCTTTCAGGAGGTTGATAGTCTTTGAAATGTTCTTTAAAACAAGGTTCAACTGTTATTGTTGGTGGTTCTTCGTCGGTTATATCATCAATATCATCATCAATATCTTCATCAATATCTTCATCGGATGATACATCATCTTCTATAAATTTTGAAGGGTCATATGTCTCATCACATATATAATTTATAAATTTTTTGTTTGGATGCATAAATTCGTCTGCTTTTACAAGTTTAGAAAAATCAGTATATTTGTAAGTATCATTTATTTTATCAGCTATTGCATTATATTGTGAGGTTTTTCGGTAGTCGTTTAAGCACTTGGTAATATATTTTTGTAGATTGTTTCCTGTAATCTGTTTTGTATCTTCTCTTTCGTCTATATATTTTAAAGTTTTTCGTCTATGGTCAGTTGTTTGAAGAGCGATTAAACCTGCATCATTTCTACAAGCGTGATCCATAAACCATTTTGCAGTTCCTATTTCACCTTGTAACATATATTTTTCATTACAAGTCGTCTTAAGAAGGTTGACAATTCTTTTCCTTGAAAGTATAAAAGGCTTAGCACAAGTTAGATTTACAGTATAATTTTTAGTTGTATTATTAATAGTTGTCTTATTAGCTAAACTAAAAAGCTTATCCTGAAGGTCTTTTATAATTTTATCCTTCTCTTCTAACTGATTATTCTTCTCTTCCAGTTGCTTATCTTTATCTCTAAGTTGATTGTCTTTTTCTTCAATCGTGTAATTATGTTTATTTAGAAGGTCAATATGGAGTTGTTCTTTATCGCACTCACACTTTTTATAGTGTTTATTAAGGTCATCTTTAAATATAAAAGTTTGACTACACCATATACAATTGTATGTAGTTTTAGGTCTATTCTCAAGGCATTTTTTACTTGTTTTTAAGTGTTTTGATAAATACCTTTTCTCTTTAAAATTCATATTGCAAAACATACAATTGTATTCTTCGTCTTGCGATGAAGAAGAGTTTTGAGATTTTGAATTTTCGCCAGAATACTTCATTGCTATCTATTATAATATAGTTCAATATGTTTTTAACTTAAAAAATTTTTTTTAGTAGAGTAAATTTATAAAAAATGCGTTAAAACGCTCTACTTTTCTATATAAAGTATCCAAATAAAAACAGCCTTAAAATCTATTATTGATATATAACTATAAATTTAGCCTGTTTTATAGGGTCTGGAAAAAGGCTCAACAAATGAGGGTGTATTTTTTTTAGCCCAAAAAAAAGTCTTCAAGAAAAAGGCCCTTTTCATTACATTTAAAAGTATTTTTATGAGTTAAATCTAACTCGTAAAAATATCCATTTATTTCATTTTTTTTTAGTTATAGTGATAGTTACATCTCTCTCAAATTTATCAAGATTAACTTTAAATTGTTCAGTCATAGTCTCATCTAGTATTGGTCTCATGTTGTTCGCTCTCATAAATTCTAACATACCGCATATACAAAACATCTGGACGTCATATACTACTTTTTTCTTATTATCAGTTTGTCGGTCTTTATACTTTGACAATTTTATAAATTCTTCTTTAACGTAAGCAAGCTCTTTTTCCTTTTCTTCAAGTTGTTTAATAGCTTCGTTATATTTACTCAAAAGGTCGTCTCTATTATCATTATTGATGGTCTCGGCAGTCTCAGCAGTCTCAGTAGGCACAGTCTTAGTAGTCTCAGTAGGGGTCCTTTTAGAAAGACATTTTTTACTTGTTTTTATATGTCTTTGAAGGTTAGATTTATCTTTAAATTCTGACTTGCAAAATTCACAAGAAAATTCTGACATTGTATTATTACTATAACCTTTTTATTCTTTAATTTACTTCAAAAAAAATATTTTATCGTATCAAAGCATATCCGCTTAATAAGGCACTTATCCAACACCAATAGCTTGCTGAACTTTTTCCCCTTGTAGTAAAGGATATAATGAATAATACTAAAAAGTATAAACTCATAGTTCTAAGAGAAGGTATGCTGTATAAAAAGTAAAATACAAGTAATGAAACCGGTATATAAAATCTATTATCAAAATTCCAAAATAGATGCCCTTTTGAAGCTTCTATAGGCTTACTTATTTTATCAATTTTTGGGAATTTAATTAAGCCATATATAAGGGGAATTACTCCTATTAAATATAAGTTATTTTTTGTCTCAATGTAAAGCATATATCCGACAATCGCACTATGTGCATATAAATTAACGTATGCCATCTTTGTTGCAAATAAGTTTAATTTTTCGGGTGATTTAAACCCGTAAGTTTCTCCTTCTAAAGATTTCCACATAAGAAATTCACAGAACTGAATAAAAGAATAAAACAATACAAAAAGACCTATAACCTTATCATAAGGTTTATTTCGTTTGAACAAAGTATAACATACAACTGCACCTATTATAAAGGTTACTAAACTTACTTGAGAATTCCAGCACATTTTAAACTATAAAATATATTTTATTTTAAAAAAATAAATAATTTCCAGCTCTATCCCACGAACCTTCGCACAATTCACATGTGCCTTCATTATATATAAAAGAAAGCATAAGCCTGTTATTACTCCAATATGCTTTATATTCTCCATGTACCTTTCCATCTTTATAAGTAGTATAAATCCGTAAAACTCCATTTCTATACCACTCTTTATACTCACCATTTTTTATTCCATATTTCACTATGTATCTAGCCTTACCTAAACGAATATATTCTTCAAAATACCCTTGGATATAGTCATCAATAATATTAGCTATGTTATTATCCATATATTTAAGGGTATTGAAAACTGATAAAATAATCTCTTTTTCCGGGGTCATTTACTTTTATAACTTATATTTTTAAGCTTTTAAATACAAGGGCATATCTATGTTCTCTTTTCGACATAGTTCCGTCGGATACTTTATCCTCAAATTTCTTTGTAATTAATCTTTGGAACTTTTTCTCAGTATCTTTAAGTAAAAACATACTTCTACGGGGCAACATAACCGGATATTGTTTTCTTGTTTTTGTATCTACAAATGTCATCTCAATATCACTTCCTAAATTTATTACTACTACACAAGGATTATAATACTTGTAATCTTCCATTTCTGGAGGCATACCTTCTCCGGGGTTTAATACACTCCAATAAAAGTCGTTCAAT
>Ga0315905_10006533_pt1 | contig 11861 bp, 12 predicted proteins | sample LakEriMetagenome_5_FD_203522 | JGI IMG/M metagenome (GOLD analysis project Ga0315905, IMG submission 203522) | Freshwater fungal communities from buoy surface, Lake Erie, Ohio, United States - Buoy 4 MA121 | ecosystem: Environmental > Aquatic > Freshwater > Lake | place: USA: Lake Erie, Ohio...
CCGCCGAACGGCTCGATCATTCGAATCGGCTCGCCAACGCTGCCACGAGATAATGCGCCGCCGCGTGCGTTGTTCCCTATCGGTGGCTACGGCCACACTTTGACGATTTCCCGGCTCCCAAGGTCGTGGTTTGCATTCAGACGAGGATGAAGAGCCTGATTTCACTCCCACACGCCGAGCTTCACGAGCTGCTTGGTGGCGGTTCCTGCCCAGTCGCGGTTCGCAGCGGGGCTGGCGGGGCTAGGGTGGAGGACGCGGCCGGTTTTAAAGGCGCCGTTCATGGCCTCGTGGGCGCGGATGGCGCAGGCTTCGGCATAAGCGCCGACGCCGATCACCCACTCGGGCTGCAAAGCGGCGATGACGGTGCGGAGATGTGTGTCGCAGTGCTGGTTCAGCACGGCGGCCTCGGCGGCGGGGAGTTTGTCAGGCGTGAAGTTACGACCGCCTGACTCGATGAAGACGAGCGGGCAGTAGTTGGCGACGAAGTGATCGTTAAAAAAGGCCTCTGCCTTGCCAAAACGCTGAGCGAAGTGGCCCCAGAGCCGCCGGCCGCTGACTTCAGACTGCGGGCAGTCAAAACCGAGCACGGGGCGCTTCGGATGCTCGCGCTCCGGTTTGCCCACGGGTTCGCGGATGCCCATCCAGTCGCGCACGGCGGCGATCTCGCCAAAGGGGACGCCGGTCTGCGTCATGCCGAAGGGGCCGGGATTCATGCCGATGAAGACGACGCGCTTCGTGCTGCCTCCAAAACGCCGCAGATAGGCTTCATGCGGCGCCCAGGCGTAGTCGAGCGGTTGGTAAACATAGTCCACCGGCTCGGCAAAGCGCAGCGGACGGAGGGATTCACGCAAGGTCAGGGCGGCGGAGACAAGGGAGGCGGCGGGCATGGGAAGGCGGATGATTATCGCCTCTGGCAGTGAAAGCAAACCCGGTGGGGAGGGCTGGTGGTGCCGGTGTGTGGCGGAAAAACCGCTTGCCGCACCAGGGGATGCCGCTAACATCGCGGCCCTTTTGCCGGTCCACGTTGGTCCGGCCAAGGAACTTAACACCCAGCCCGTTCGACCGGATCAGCCTCCCCAGGCTGAGCGCTTTTCAAACAGCGTGCGGAAGACAGGCACCCCTCTACAAACACATGTCCACACCGATCCTTGCCGAGCTCGTCGAAGCCGGCGTCCACTTTGGTCACCAGACCAAGCGTTGGAACCCCAAGATGAAGAAGTTCATCATGGGCACCAAAAACCAGATCCACATCCTCAACATCGAGGAAACCGTGGGCCAGATTGACAAAGCGGCCGAATTCCTGGCCGACCTCGCCCGCAAAGGCAAAAAAATCCTCTTCGTCGGCTGCAAGCGCCAGGCGCAGGAAGCCATCAAGCAGGCTGCTGAAGCCTGCGGCCAGTACTACGTCAACCATCGCTGGTTGGGCGGCACGCTCACCAACATGGAGACGATCAAGAAGAGCATCGCCCGTCTGAACTACCTCGAGGAGATCGAGAGCAAGCCTGAGTTCAAGCTCATGTCCAAAAAGGAACTCGCCAGCCTGAACCGCGAGCGCATCAAACTGGAGCGCAACCTGCGTGGCATCCGCCACATGGGCCGCATCCCTGACGCCGCCGTCATCGTCGATTCCGCCCGCGAGCACATCGCTGTTCATGAGTCCCGCCGCCTGGGCATCCCAATCGTCGCTCTCGTCGATACGAACGCCGACCCAAACATCATCGACTACCCGATCGCTGCGAACGACGACGCCATCCGCTCCATCCGCATCATCTTGCAGAAGCTGATCGACCCCGTCATCGTCGCCACCGCCGAGGCCAAGAAAGACTAATCATCCACCCCCCAAACTGACCCATGGCTGAAATCTCCGCGAAACTCGTCATGACCCTGCGTGAAAAGACCAACGCAGGCATGATGGAATGCAAAAAAGCCCTCACCGAAGCCGCTGGCGACCTTGAGAAGGCTGAAACCATCCTCCGCAAAAGCGGCACCATCAAGGCTGAGAAAAAGGCCGACCGCCAGACGAAGGAAGGCATCATCGCCTCCTACATCCACATGGCTGGCCGCATCGGCGTGCTCATCGAAGTGAACTGCGAGACCGACTTCGTCGCCCGCAATGAAAACTTCCAGGCCCTCGTGAAGGACATTTCCCTCCACATCGCCGCCTCGAACCCACGCTTCCTCCAGCGCGAGGACATCCCTGCCGATCTCATCGCCAAGGAACGCGAAATCGGGGCTGAGCTGGTCAAAGGCAAGCCCGCCAACATCGTGGACAAGATCGTGGACGGCAAAATGGAGAAATTCTACGCCGACAACTGCCTGCTGGAGCAAGCCTTCATCAAGGATCCCGATCTCACCATCGCGAACTTGCTCAAGGGCAAGATCACCGAGCTGGGCGAGAACCTCGTCGTGCGTCGCTTCGTGCGTTACGCCGTGGGTGAAGACCTATCGTAATACGAGTCCTCGGACTCGATCTAAATCTGGGGGGCGGACACAAGTCCGCCCCCTTTTTTGTTTTCTGCCTAAGTCTTCAAAACTCAACTTCAAGAACATGATATTTAGCTTTGCTAAAATAACCACAATATGCCAAATTTCCGTAATTGGCATATCGACTATGCGTGGCGACCCACAACTGGCCTCTCATGCCCGCGTCTTGTGCGCACTCCATCTTCCAGCGCTTTGCGGTGGTGCCTGAGCTTTGGGCACCAAGGGCGGCAGCGTGTTGCAAACCGTCGTCAAGGCAGGTCAAGCAGGGTCAAGACACCCAGGCTGGATCGTCTCCCACCAAAACCCGCAACTTTCAGTTTCTTCCCGGCCAGAATCCTCCATGCTTCGCCCCCGTTTTTCGCCCCCTTTTTTACCGTGAGTCTTTCGCATCCTACTGACGACCTCCGCGTCGCCGAAATCCTTCCTCTGATCCAGCCTGCCCTGCTCATGCATGAGTTCCGGCTCGGAGAGCTTGAATCTGCCTTCATCGAAGACTCGCGCAAGCGTGCTGAGGCGATTCTGACGCTGAAGGACGACCGTCTGCTCGTAGTCGTCGGTCCTTGCTCCATTCATGACACGAAGTCCGCGCTCGAATACGCCCAGCACATCCTTGAGGCACGGCAGAAGTACGGTGCCGACCTGGAGATCGTCATGCGCGTCTATTTTGAAAAGCCGCGCACCACGGTTGGCTGGAAGGGCTTCATCAACGATCCGCATCTCGACGGAACTTTCGACATCAATAGCGGCCTGCGTGGCGCACGTGATCTCCTCATCAAGCTGACCAAACGCGGCGTTCCTGCTGGCACGGAGTTTCTTGACGTGATCACGCCGCAGTACATCGCCGATGTGGTGATCTGGGGCGCGATTGGTGCCCGCACGACGGAAAGCCAGGTGCATCGCCAGCTTGCTTCTGGTTTGTCCATGCCGGTTGGCTTCAAAAACGGCACGGATGGCGGCATCCAAGTCGCGCTTGATGCCATTGAAGCCGCTAAAGGCCAGCACTGCTTCCTGTCCGTGACGAAGGACGGCGTCGCCGCCATCGTGAACACGAAGGGCAACAACGCCTGCCACGTCATCCTGCGCGGAGGCAAAGGCGGCACGAATTTCGACGCGGCGGCCATCAAGACCGTCGCCGACCAGCTGACCGCACGCGGCCTGCCCGCCAGCGTCATGGTCGATTGCAGCCACGGCAACAGTCTCAAGGACTACCGCAAGCAGCCCGTCGCCTCCGCCTCCATCGCCGAGCAGATCAGCGGTGGCAGCAAGGCCATCACCGGTGTGATGATCGAAAGCCATCTCGTCGAAGGCCGCCAGGACACCAAGCCAGACCACGCCCTCACCTACGGGCAGAGCATCACCGACGCCTGCGTCTCCTGGGAAACCACGGAAGCCATGCTCGATCAACTCGCCGCCGCCGTCCGCGCTCGTCGCAGCAAATGATCGTGCATGAGAACAGACAAGCAGTTCTTCAGCATCTTCCGAGCCTGTCCGGAACTGGTCTATGAGCTTGCCGGTCAGCCCTCACCCGGTCCATGTCAGTTGCGGTCCGAAAGCTTTAAAGAATTCGCCCGCACGGCGGATGCGGTGCTGGAGCCGCACGACAAAAAACAGCCTGCCTGCGTGATCGAAGTCCAGTTTCAGCGTGATGAAACCATTTACACCCGGCTGGTCATTGAGATGGCTCTCGCGCAGGAGAAAAAGCGTTATCGTGGCGTCCAGGGCATCATCTTTTTCGCCCGCAAGGCGCTCGATCCCCGCACTCCGCCCTGGCAGCGTGTGGTTCAGGCCGTGTATCTCGACGAAGCGCTCGAAAAACTGCGCCTGGAGCAGCCTGAACATCTGGCGCTCGACGTACTGGCACCCATTTGCATCGAGTCTGACTCGGCACTTGAAGCCGCCGCCGCCAGCCACTACCATCGTATCCGACAGCAATCCCTGCCGCTTCCGCAGCGGGACGCCTTGCTCGCCGTTTTCGAGTCCTGGCTCTTTGAGCGTTTCAAAACCATGGATAGAAAGAAACTCGCCATGATCCTCAAATTTCCCACCGCAGACATCACCAGCACCGTTGCTGGCCGCCAGATTCTCGAAGAAGGCATGAGCAGGGGCATTGAGCAAGGCATTGAAAAAGGCATTGAGCAGGGCCGTGACGCCGCATCGCTGGAGGCTATTCGTAAAATGGGGGGGCGGCACTTTGGAAAACTGGCCAAAACACTCGACGCCCGGCTCAAGAAGCTGCCAACGAAGCATAAAGAGCGGCTCTTTGAAGCCATGATGGACATGGGAAGCTGGAAAGACGTGGCGGCTTGGGTTGCCAAAAAAAGCGCTAAATGCTGACTGCTGACATTGCCAGACAGGCCATTGACCGCCTCGCGGCTGGCCGCATTCTCGTCATCGGGGACGTCATGCTTGACCACTTCATCTGGGGTCATGTCCGCCGCATTTCGCCTGAGGCACCCGTGCCGATCGTCGAAGTCACCAAAGAAGAGTTCTATCCGGGTGGGGCGGCCAATGTCGCGCGCAACATCTCGCCCTTCTCGCCGCACACGCATCTCATGGGACGTGTCGGCAAGGACATAGCGGCTGACAAGCTCCGTGCGCTGTTGATTGAGGACAAAGTCGATCCCGCGCCGCTGGTGGTGCATGAAACCCTGCCCACGATCTCCAAAGCCCGTGTCTCCGCCCGCCAGCAGCAGATCGTCCGTGTGGATCGCGAAAAATTGCTGCCGCTGACCGACGCCGAGCTCATTGAAGTGGAGCAGCGCGTGCGTGATCTCGCGCCGAACCTCGACGCCATCATTCTCGAAGACTATGGCAAAGGCTTCATGACCGAAAAGCTCATGCAGTTGGTCGCCAAGATCGCTGCCGAGCACCAGCTCATCGTCACCGTTGATCCATCGCCGCGAAATCCGCTGCCCTGGGCCGGGGTGTCACTCGTGAAGCCGAACCGCCTCGAAGCCTTCGCCGCCGCCGGGCTGGAAGACCATCTCCTCCCCGGCCCGCCGCTTGAAAACCAAGAACTGCTCGAAGTTGGTCGTGTTCTGCTCGCCAAATGGGATGTCGCCAGCGTACTCGTGACCCTGGGCGAGCACGGCATGATGCTGTTTGAGCGCGATCATGCTCCTCACCACATTCCCACCCGGGCGCGTGAGGTGTTTGACGTTTCCGGTGCTGGCGACACTGCCATCGCGTTGCTCACGTTGGCGCTCGCAGCCCAATTTTCGCTGCATGATGCCGCCGACATCGCCAACCACGCCAGCGGCATCGTCGTTGGCAAGCTCGGCACCGCCACCTTGACGCCCGAAGAGCTTCTGGCAGCCTTCTCATGATATGAGCTCTGATTTCTCCTCCCTTTTCAAAACGCACCTCGACGAGCATCAGGACGCCATCGCCAAACTCAGCGCGATGAATGATCAAATCGCCCCGCTGGCCGACGCGTGGCTCACGGCGTTGCGAAACGGCAAAAAAATCATCTTCTTTGGCAACGGTGGCAGCGCCGCCGACGCGCAGCATCTCGCCGCCGAACTCGTCGTGCGTTATCGCATCAATCGTCCCGCTCTCGCCGGTCTCGCTTTGACTACCGACACCTCGATCCTCACCGCGCACAGCAACGACTTCGGCTACGACACCGTCTTCTCGCGCCAGATCGAAGCCCTTGCGCAGCCCGGTGATGTCGTGCTCGGCATCTCCACGAGCGGCACGAGTAAAAATGTCCTTCTCGGTCTCGAGGCCGCGAACAAGTGCGGTTGCGTCACCATCGCCTTCACCGGCGAAAAAGGCGCGGATTGCGCTGCTGAGGCCACGTTGAGCTTCAAAGCGCCCTCTGCGATTACCGCACGCGTCCAGGAATGCCATCTTCTTATCGGGCATCTCCTCTGTGATGTCGCGGAACAATCGTTTGCCGCCGCCTGAGAAGGCAGTCTGCATGAAAGCATCGTCCCAGTTCACGCCTCACCCGCGTGGCGGTCTGCATGGCATGGTCGTCGGCTTCTCCCAGTCGGCGTTGCTGCGCGTCCTCCGGCTTGTGATCAATGTGGTCATCACCGGATTGCTCGCGCGTCATCTCGGCAGCGCGGGTTTTGGTGCCCTGGCGGCCAGCCTCGCGCTGGTGTCGTTGCTTTACACGCTTGCGGAGCTGGGCATGGGCCGCGTGCTCGTGCGCGAGCTGCTGCGGGAAGGTGCGGACCAGTCCGCGATCATGGGCTCCAGCTTTTACACAAGGCTCACCACGGGCATCACGCTCTTTGCCGTGCTGGCCGCCTATGCCTTCATCTTCGAGCCTGCGCATGCCTCTTTGTTGCTCATTTACGGCCTCGCTCTATTCACGCATGCCGCCACGGATGTGCTCGCATGGTTTGAGGCCGAGCGTCACATGCCAGCGGCCACCTGGTGCCAGTTTGGCGGCTTCACACTGAGCGTCGTTGCCATCGTGGCGGGCATCATCTGGCATGCGCCGCTTGGGTTCTTTGCGCTCACTTTCATCATCGAATGTCTCGTGACTGCGGCGGCTCTGTTTGCCCGCTACCATCAGCTTGGGGGTGCCTGGAGGTCGTGGCGCTGGGAAAAAATTCTCTCCTTCCGTCTGCTGCGTGAGTCGTGGTATGAGATCGCCACCCAGCTCACGCTGCTCATGCTGCTGCGCCTGGACGCGGTCATGGTGCAGGCCATGCGCGGTGAGACCGAGACTGGTTATTACAGTGCCGCAGTTCGCATCTCCGAAGTCGCCTACTTCATCCCGATGCTGCTTGCCGGTTTCATGCTGCCGCCGCTCATGCAGCGAAAGCAGTCCGGAGCGCCGGATTATCGTGACCGTGTCGCCGACTACTTCGGGGTCAGCCTTGCCATCACCCTGCCGATCGCTCTTGGCATTGTGTTCACCTCCGGGTGGCTGGTGAGCCTGTTGTTCGGCTCCGGCTTCCTCCCCGCGGCTCCAATGCTCACCGTGCATGCCTGGGCGCTCATTCCTTTCGCTCTGGGCATCGTCAGGACGCAGTATCTCACCATCGAGGGCAAACTTTGGGCCAACATCCCGGCCGTGGCTGCCGCTCTCATCATCAACATCGTGCTGAACTGGCTTTGGATTCCTGCGCACGGAGGTCTAGGGGCCGCGTGGGCCACCTTGATCGCCTACAGCGCCGCCTGGGTGGTCAGCACGCCTTGCATGGCCGCCACGCGCGATCTCACGGGGCTCATGCTGCGTGGAGTCATTCGTCTTCCGCATCTCCTGCAAGACACTCGTGCGCGTCTGCGGCATTCACGTTTCCTCGGCACTCAGTCACATCCATGAATCGCGGTAATCCAGGTGCTACAGCCGTCATCGCCATGCTCATGCTCGGCGGGTTGTATGCCGTCGCCTCGGTCTTGCTCACCGAAGGCAACACCATCGGCCAGATGTCCATGTACCTCATGGTCGGCGGCTTTCTGCTGTCTTTGATGGCGCCGCGCCTCGGATTCTACATCTGGATCATCTTCTGCGGTTACAACGACCTCCTCAAGCGCCTCCTCGTCGTCGGCGGTCGTGTCACTCAGGAGGATTTGAAATTCGTCCTTGGTATCACCCCCGCCATGTTCGCCGGTGTCGTCGTCGCCCTCGTTTTCAGCGGCCTGATGGGTTCGCGTCGTATCTCAGGGCGCGAGTGGCTGCTTTTCGTCGTTGGCATTTTTCTCATGCTTCTCGCCGCAGCGATCGCGGTCACGCAGAGCGGCGCGGGGCTTAATGGCGTCCTGCAAAGCATCGCCAACAATGGGCTCTATTCGCTTCTGCTCTTCGTCGTTCCACTGCTCATGGGTGATAAGGCCAGCCTGATCGCGCTTTGGAAGTGTCTCGTGCTCACCTGGCTACCAGTGTCCATCTATGGTGTGTTCCAGCAGGTCAACGGTTTCGCCGATTTTGAGATCGAGTATCTGCTCAGCGGCCTCAGCATCGAGATCAAGCAGCTCTACACCAACGAAGTCCGCGCCTTCTCCACATTGAACTCTCCCACGGCGCTTTCCATCGTTGATGCCGTTTTGGCCGTGTCCAGCCTGCTGCTCGGATTTATGTATCGCGGGAAAAACGGTCAGCCAGTGATCGCCCGGACGCTGGCGTTGTTCTGCTTTTTTGCGCATACCGCCGGCCTCATCGCCTCCACAGGCCGTTCTTCCCTGCTGATTCTGCCCACCGCCCTCATCGGCACTTGGTGCTTCGCCTCGCACGGGCGCACCAAGGTTTTTTACACCACCGTGGCCGCCTCATTTCTGCTGCTCGTCGCCTCTTCGGGCTGGCTGATCAACCATCTCGAGGAAATGAACGAACGTGCGCTTTCGCTTGGAGCGCCGGGCGCCTTCATCTCACGCATGGTCATGGTCGGCACCTACTGGGACCGTCTGACCGGCTTTTCCAACGTGCTCATGAATCCCAAGGCCTGGTCGCTCTTCGGCTATGGCAAGGCTGAGGATGGCACCGGTATGTATTACTACCACGATCCCATCTCTGAGATCCTCATGCGTTACGGGGCGGTCACGCTTGTCATCGTCATCGGAGTCGTCGTTTTTATGCTGAACTGGTTTCATAAGCAGGCCTGGCAGATCGAGTCCAAGCCGGACCGCCAGTTCGCCTCCGCCATGATCGCCCTGGCCTTTTCCATCATGCTGGTCTCCGCTGTCAGCGGTTCAGTGATGACGGTTTTCCCGGTGAATGTCTTCTTCTGGCTGGCCTGCGCCGCCGTGCTCGGTCTTTCCAAACGTCCGACCTCCGTGCGGCCATCTGTCGCACCACAGGGCTATCCGCAGCAGCCTTTCCCACACTCCATCTTGCCATGAGCGCCTACTACGAGACCTACTGGCAGAAGTCCGATGGCTGGACGCCTGACAAAGGCGTGAATCATCCCGTTGAGCGGGCGATTTTCGCCCGCCTGCTCAAACCGGGCATGCGGCTCATCGACTACGGCTGTGGCAATGGCGAGCGTTACGGCCGTAACATGCTCGCACGGCAGATCGACTACCGTGGCTTCGACATTTCCGAAACCGCGCTCGCCAACGCCGCTCAACTCGGTCTCAACGTCGCCCGCATCGCAGCCGATGGCAGCCTGCCCATCGAAAATGCCAGCGCCGACTGTGCCATGTGCTTCGAGGTGCTTGAGCATCTCATGGAGCCTGACAGCGCCCTCGCCGCCATCCTCCATGCGCTCAAACCCGGAGCGCAGGCCGTCTTCAGCGTGCCGAACGCCGCGCACTACACGCAGCGAATCGAGTTTCTGCTTACCGGTTTCTGGAATCCTGGTGGCAGTCCGCTCACCGCGCGCAAATGCCCCTGGCGCGATCCGCACATCCGTTTCTTCAATCCTTCCATGCTGCGCCGTATGCTCGAAGCGAACGGATTTGAGGTCATGGAGATCATCAGCGAGCCCTTCACGCTGCAAGCCCTGCCCTGGTTCTACAAACAGGAAAAACTCTTCCCGTTATTGAACTTGCTCTCCAAACCGTTCGCCTGGCTCGGTGCGCTGTTCCCGGGCTTCTGGTCGGCACGTCTCTTCGCCATCGTGCGGAAACCCAAGGTTTGATATGCTTCGTCCTCTGCTCCGCCGCTTTTGCTACACGGCCAACACCATTCGCTACCGCGTTGAATGGCCGCGTTTGCGCGAGGCCTTTGCCAAGGTGCCTCCGGCACAGACCCTGTTCGACGGCGGTGCCGGTTCGGGCGAGTTTTTGCGCCGGGCGCTGGCCGCAAGCTTTGCCAACAAGGTCATCGCCCTCGAATTCGACGCGGGAAACTTCGAGTGTCTCCAAGCCAACATTGGCCGCGACCCGCGCGCACGATTGATTCGCGGCTCGCTGCTCGAAATCCCGCTCGAGGATGAAAGCGTGGACATGGTGATGAGCACGCAGGTCATCGAGCACATCCAGGATCACGAAAAGGCGGCGGCTGAGCTCTGCCGCATCCTCAAGCCCGGCGGTTATGCTCTCATCACCGTGCCGCATCCCCCTGAGCCCTTTCCCAATGACGGCCACTGCCGCGAGGGCTACACAGCCGAGGATCTGACGGCGCTTTTTGCCCCGCATGGCATGAGTGCGCTGCACACGGATTACTTTCTCACGCGCACGACGACGAACCGCATGGCATTCGCATGGCGGCTTCCGGCACACGGTGTTTTTCTTCCAGTCGCGTGGGTTGATGCCGAAAAAAGGCTCACTTCGGAGCAAAGACGCGCCGGCACGCCTTACGGCATCCTTATGCTGTTCCAGAAACAGCCCCGTCATCAGTGAGACTTCTCATCATCGACCCCAACATGAATCTCTCCAGCCCGTCCATGAAAGGCGTGGTGAGTTCACTTGCGGCATGGAAAGAGCGCGGCATCGAAACCGAGGTCTGGTGCTGGACTTGCGATGACCACCTGCCCGCCACCATTCGCAAACTGCCGCGCATCGGCGATGTGCGTCTCCTCGGCGGCTTTGCCTTTTCCTGGCTCGTCTTTTGGCGTGCGTGGTGGCTGTTCAAAGTGCGGAAACAACCGAGGCCGGATGTGATCTACAGCATCGCCTGGTATCACAAAGCCTGTGATGTCTGCCACGTTCACTTCTCACAGGTTGACTGGGAGAAACGTCAGCATCAGCTCGGCATCCACTCACTGCGAGATCTCGTCGAGAGCATCGTCAACAAGCTCAATCTCCGTCGCGCACGTGCTTTCCTGCGCCAAACCACGGCTCGAAAAATCGTCAGCGTCTCCCAGTCCGTCGCTGATGACATGCGTGCTGAAAATCCGCGCATCCCCATTCAAGTTCTGCCGAACAGCTACGATCCGCAGCGCTTCCATCCCAGTGTGCGCGATCAATTTCGTGCCAAGACGCGCTCGAAGCTTGGCTACGACGAAACCCGGCGTGTTTTCATCTTTGTCAGCACCGGTCATTACCGTCGCAAAGGTTTTTTCCTCGCGGTCGAGGCGCTGCGCCGTCTGCGCCAAAGTCATCCGGAAGCCTGTCTTCTCGTCATTGGCGGTCGCGAAGAGCGCCTCAACTCGCTGCGAAAGAAACTCGGGGCTGATCAAGGCTGGATCACCTTCACCGGCATGGTTCCCGATGTGGAAACCTACTTCGCGGCTGCTGACGCCCTGCTGTTTCCCTCCTACTCCGAGGCGTTCGCCCTCGTTGAGGTCGAGGCCGCCGCCTGCGGCCTGCCGTTGTTTCTCACACCTCATCACGGCTCCGAGATGATCCTCGAAGACGGCGTCAATGGCCGCCTGATCGAGTTCGATGCCGAGCGGATCGCCCAAGTGCTGGCTGAGTTTGTGGAAGGCCGCTGGAAGCCGACAGGAACCTCCCTCAAGCACGCGGTGGATTCTGCCACTTACGCGCAACGCCTCGGCGATCTGCTGTTGGAAGCTTATCACACTTCATGAAGGACG
>Ga0315905_10006534_pt1 | contig 11860 bp, 11 predicted proteins | sample LakEriMetagenome_5_FD_203522 | JGI IMG/M metagenome (GOLD analysis project Ga0315905, IMG submission 203522) | Freshwater fungal communities from buoy surface, Lake Erie, Ohio, United States - Buoy 4 MA121 | ecosystem: Environmental > Aquatic > Freshwater > Lake | place: USA: Lake Erie, Ohio...
GCGTCAGGGCTGCAGCAGCGGGCAGGCCCGCCGGAGCCTCCAGGGCGATGCGCAGTTTCTCTACCGGGGTCTTTTTCCTGAGAAAAAGGACTGCGACGGAAAAACAATTTACCGCAAGGACAAAACGCCAGTCACCTTCACGGCAGCCGAAATGGTGATGAAAGCTAACCCCCAGATAAAGAGCAAGCAGCAGGTGTATTCCCGGAGCATCATGGCGTTTGCCAACGAGCCCATTATCCACGCGACACTCCTGCAGCGCACCGCGGTCACGGCCAGAATGAACAGGGGAGAGGACCACCGCGCTGCGCATAAGGCGGTGGGGGAGTCGAAAGGCATCAACCTCGCGCTGCTGTTTGGAATCCCAGAAGACGACCACGTCCAGCTCGCTGATCTTTCCTTTAACAAAACCACGGGCATTGAGCTCTTTGGCCGCGAGCAACAGCTGCTGCAAATCGAAGCGGGTGCTGATGCAGGACCCTGAAGGGGACTGCGGGGCGGGGTGGACAAACTAATGAAGCCGCAGTGACCGAGGACGGTGTTGCAGAGATGGGTCGCAACAGAGAGGACGGTATTGCAGAGATGCGTCGCAACAGAGAGGACGGTGTTGCAGAGATGCGTCGGAACAGAGAGAAAGGAGGGTGTTGCAGAGATGGGTCGCAACAGAGATGGGTTGCAATATGCCTTGAATCTCTAATCCGAATTTTTGGGAATAAATGGTGAATGCTCGCCTCAAACGCGTCGTGGTAACGCAACGGTCCTTGCGGCATGCGTTGGCTTCAGAGAAGCCCCAAGGGAGCGCGCGAGAGAGATAGAGCGCGCGAGCGCGTGTGTATGTGAGAGAGAGAGAGAGGAGAGAGACAGAGAGAGAGAGAGGAGAGATGTGCCCCCACCCCACTCCCCCCCTCGAACACACCTCCTCCTCCTCCTCCATGGACTCTGTGCAAAAGGCCGCGAGGCAGATGTATATACAAATGAAATTCCGCTGTTTATGTGCTTGCCGCTGGCACGCACAAGCCGGGCTCGCCAACACAAAGCCATACACAATTCTAGCGTTTTCTCAACACTAGCCGCTAGAAAACTCAACTTCTCTTCAACGATGCGTTCCTAACAACCAACACTCGGCCCGAGAACCTCGCACCGAGTCATCTCCCTCACACCGAGTCATTTCCAGTCCCTTCCCCTGCTCGCGAGCGGTTGCCAGGATCCCAGCTCCACAAGCGTGTGAAATTGTGGTTCAGGGGTGGAATCCATTGGCGCTTCCCAGCAACCCCGTGGCCTTTGAAAGGGCTTCCAGGCTCATTTCGTCCGCTTATTATCGCAGCAGCCCACATCCCCTCAGCTCCTTCCCCGTCTTGCGCATGAGAGCGCGCTTGGTGCAGAAGAAGGCCATCACGGTCGGTTGAAACCTGCTCGTCATGGTCCCTCGGTTCCCTCGACCACATTTCCTTCCCATTTCGTTCAACCACGCCCCTTTGTGATCTAAGCGTGTTCAGGTGTGATGCGCTCATGTCGCCGCTTGAGACGGCATCGCTCGGCGCGCCGGTGAGAGTATGTGAGTGTGAATGCGCGTGTACGTGCGTGTGTGTGTTTCCGAGTGCATGTGAGGGGGGCATTGGCGCGAGGGCCATTTGCTTTGGCTCCAGGACATTTTGCTCGTGTGCGCTGGAGCACGATGGTCCTGGGGAGCCCTTACGCACAGACACCTTATGCGCCTGCAGCCACACGAACACCTGCTCCCATACGGTCCTGGACAGGAGGATCGACGAATGCCCTACATGCGGGAGCATGCAGCACCAGAAGGCATTCCGCTGCGCAATCTTCAGCGAGCTCCCCGCCAGGACGACATCCAGAGTTCCCGCCAGATTGTAAAAGCGCGCGCGGCTATCTTTGCAGCCGGAGGCAGGCTGCATCTGGAGATCTTGAATCTTCTTGAGCACCGACGACTCCGGATCCAAGTCAGCCATCATGTTGCCCGACAAATTCTGCAGTCCGAGCAGGCCCCGCTGCAGCAAGCGCAGAGGCAAGCCCTTGAAGCCCGTAGGTTCGTGCAAGCCGGCCCAAGGCGTGCTGATGCACACCACGCTGACCACCTTGATGTTGGTATCACGCGCCAGGACGTCGGCATAGTAGGCACTGATCAGACCTCCTACTGAGTGGCCCACGAGAATGATGTCTGCGAGGGAGGGAGAGATGTGCGGGAGGAGGCCATGGTGATGGTGAGGGAGCGCCGAGTCGATGTTAGAACACACATCAAGTGTGTGCAACATAAACATTGATTGGCGTATACATGCACTATGTTGCTGAGTCAGGCAGCTGACAATACCTGCGTCTTGCCCACCTATGCTGCTAATGTGTTGCTAATGTGTTGTTAATGTGTTGCTAATGTGTTGCTAATGTGTTGCTAATGTGTTGCTAATGTGTTGCTAATGTGAGCCTACTGGATCATCACATCATATCACATCGTTATAGTTGCCATGTACCATCATTCTAATTTACTCATCATTCTAATTCTCATCATCGCGTTCACTATCGTGTGGACCAACATTGAATAGTATGGTGTGATGAAATCATGTCCTCGGCAACATATTATAATGTCTCCTAGTGCATTTGCTTGCATGGTGGCACATGTCTAGGATGCGCCGACAATCTTAGCGTGCGAAATCACACAGTACCACCATCCCGCCAACCCCTCATCACTCACGAGGGCTACTTACTTGTTGGGGCTTCGTGCGGCAGGGCATCCAGGATAAAATTGCGGAGATCTTCCGCCGCCTCGCGAATACCCGCATTCACTCCGCCCGCACTCTCAAAGACGAGCACGGGTCCGAAAAGCTGCGATTTGGAGAGGAAGTTGAGGCGCGGCACAAACCATGCGGCATGGCTGCTGCCTTGAGCCGAAACCAAAATCACCGGAGTCCGTGACGAGTCCATGTGAAGCGGCATGACCTCACCGTCCTTGCGCCACAGGCTATGATGCTTCAAACCCACACCACAGAGGCGACCAAAAAGGATGAGCAGGTGCGCTGTGCTGCAGAGCACCAGAGACGCCATCTCGAAGAGTACCACCACCAAGCTCCGCGGAACGACTGTCAACGTGGAAGGCAGGCTGGTGCGGGCAGTTGGGTGAGTTGGGTGAGTTGGGTGAGTTGGAGCAACCGGTTCGTACTGCCCTCAGAAACGGCTACTTGTGCGTACCGTCCTCAGAAACGAGCAAGCACTGTGCTCAAAAAAAGGGGGGGGGGCTAGTATGTCTAGTACCTCGTATGTCCAGTACCTCGTATGTCTAATACCTCGCATGTCCCCTCCGGCCCCAACCCCCGCGGTCAGCCCGAACTGCCATCTCGGTAAACGTTTTACCTCCAGAGTAAAACGTTTTTCTAGGGGGTAAACGTTTTGCCTCCAGAGTAAAACGTTTTCCTAGGGGGCTCACTGCGCGAGTTTTTCTAGGGGGCTGACTGCGCGCGTTTTACCTCCAGAGAAGGTTCATGAGGATAGATGACGGAATAGCCATGGCAAACGCGATCCCATGGCGCACTTGGTTCATGACAGCTTTAGCATTTGGCCCACACCCCTCTTGCCCTTGCTCTTCGTGTTCCTCCGACGTCGGCAGCCCCTCCAACGCCATGCTGCTGCAGCACGCGTAGAAGGTCGCTGTGGACGGGGGGAGGCGGGAGGCAGGAGAAGAGCGTACCAGGATAGAGGGCGTGAGCGGTGAGCAGGCAGGAAAGGTGAGGAGGATCTGAAGCGGGCTCGCACGTTGGCAGGCGACAAGACCAAGACATGGCAGGAGCAGAGTTGGAATCACTAAGCCATTGCAGGAGACGGAGGCTCGCGGGCGCCGAGCATGACGAGGGGCATAAGCGACACAGGCACCACCCATCCAATACATGGACCACCCATGCCACACGCAAACGCACCACGCATGCCATGCCACATGCCATGGAGGGGCTAGCACCAACCTGCAAGTGCACCCACCATCCACAGTGACACCCATAGAGCGCCTGACAGCATGTGCATCTTGAAGCCGACCAGCGCTGCTGCCACCGTCAAGCCCAGCACGCAAGGCGGCGGACACGTCGCCAAGAGAGTCATGACCAAAATAGCGCAGGTGGCAGGCATGTTTCCCATGCCATCTGTCACCTGGTCCCCGTTGAAACCTGCCAAAGTCGGGCACATCCATGCAGCAATGATTCCCGTCAGCAGAGCGAAACTCAAGTTCACTTTCGGGCACGCGCTGCGCGAAAATCTATGTCCTGGATCGCAGCACAAACGCGCGTGCACAAACGCGCGTCCACGCAGCGGCACTCTCGGCGGCGGGCGACCAACCTAAGGCGGCCATCCACGCACAGAAGATGGTCACCAGCATAGCTGGAATGCATCCCAGCACCTGTACAATGCGGCATGTGGCAGGCGGAAAGGTGGGGGGGGGCGCAGCAGGGTTGTCCAGGAGCGACAGGGTTGTCCAAAGCCACTTGTCAGTCCCTCGCAGCAGCCAGCGCGCGAGGCAGGGTGCATTCCAGGAACATGCACAAAGTCTCCCCCCCGCGCGACAGGAAGTTCCGGCCTCACATCGCGGTTCGGCAGGGAATTTGGATGACAGTGAGTCTCATGTGCCATTTCAGTGCCATGAGTGGGCAACAGACCTGGCGCGTTGAGAAGCAGGGCTTGTCAAACAGTCCGTTTGATCGCATGTTTCCTTGCCCGCGAATCGATCGCCCGGAGCAGCAGACCGGCAGGCACGCCGTGCCGAATAACCCGAGCAGGATCTCCTGCTCACTCACCGAGCGTTCGTCAGCAGCCGCAGACCAGAACGGAGACGACCGTCCCGATGCCCGTGGCGGAAATTGTGCAGGGAGTAGGCCGGCGGTACACCCGGCGGACGGGACGCGGTGTGCATAGTCGGCTAGCTATCGCCGGGACAGACGCACCTCTCTTATGGGTTGCGGCCCTTAGCCCAACGCGACCCGTCTCGCACTCTAATACGCGCAGGCCTGCTACGAGGCCGCCAATGAGTGCATGGCCCGGATGTGCGCGCCCACCGGAGCGCTGAACGCCGTCAGTGTGCGGTCGACAATAATCGCCCCGTGTATGCCCAGCCCTCCCCCACCCGCTCCTGCGACCCTGATGAGCTCGATGCCGGGGAATGAGCCGGAAAGAGATGGGGTCCCAGCAAAAGGTCCTTAGGTGTGGCAGTTTGCGCCTAGTACAAATATTTTTGTACTAGAAAAAAATCACGATTCAATAAAAAAATAAAAAATTATCACGGTCCCACTGTAACAGGTGGTTGGAGCGACGTTGAGGGGCGCCAAGAGCAACCTTCTTGAAGTGCGCCCTTTGCCGGGGCCACCATCACGCAACATGTGGGTGCCGCGCGCCGCGCGCCGTGTCAATTGGAGTTGCGCCCCGCATCGACCGGTTTCGGCCGCAATACGTATTTCCAACGCGCTCGTCAGCTGTGCTGCTGCTGACACCGCCCGTGCGTCGTGCCTCTCTGCAGGGCCGCAGCCGTTGTCGCGATCCGCCATGCGCGCATGCGTCAGCAGCGCGAGAAGGGTAGATTCAGCTCGTCCGCGCCCCAGCCCCGGAAGGTGAGGGAGGCACTATGCGTTGCGTCGGTGGTCCAGCGGCTGTAAGTGGTCAATCGGCTGCACGGCTTTGTTGCGCATGTGTCAGGCGCCCTCGAGGTGGCCGCCCGCGCTTGCTCACCGGCAATTCTTTGTTGCGCATGGGTCAGGCGACCCCGAAGAATGCAACGTCGTCAGAGGAAAGCTCGACGCTCTGGGAGTCCATCTTCGGCAAGGGTCCTGACCCGACAAGGCGCCCGGTAGAATACGCTATTGAGGGCGTGCGCCGGTCGGAACTCGCCAGCATTAGGCGCGTGATGGAGGCGACAGACTACACTGAGGAACAGGCGCGAGCAAAGTTGCAGGCCCACGGCTGGAGCGTGCACTCGACGGTTGACACGTTTCTCAGGTTGCGCGTGCCTTGACTAGCTTTTGGTCATGTCAGAGAGAGAGGGAGGGCGGGAGGGCGGGAGGGCGGGAGGGAGGGAGGGCGGGAGGGAGGGAGGGAGGGAGGGAGGGAGGGAGGGAGGGAGGGAGGGAGAGAGAGCTTTTTTAGGAGCTTTCCACAACATTAGGTCTGGGGCGTCGCCCGCGTGTGCGCTATTTCAGTCACAGGTGACAGCAACTTTGAGTCACCCCTGTTTAGTTAGCTGACTTTTTGTCATCTCTGTGTCACTGCTTCTTGGGAGGAACCCGTCGAAACGCTTGGTGTTCACGACAAAAGATGACGCCCTGTGCATGTTTTCCGCGGACAGGGAGGCAAGGCCAGAAGCAGCAGCAGGGGCAGCGCTATCGCGCCTAGCGACAGCGCTTGCAACAACACCCCCCATGCGCTCGCGCGACACGGTGAATTCAGCGCCGAAATTAAATGACGAGGAGAAGGAAATTGCCTGCCAGCTATTCCTGTCGCTCGTGCCTCGGAGGCGAAATTCTCGAAAGTACTCACTCCAGTGACTTTGCGTAGGAATTATGCTAGTGCACTGACTTTTGAGAATGCGGAACGAACAGCACCCGAGATGAAGCCGTGCGGTGTCTCGAGGCCAAAGGGTGAGACGTGTGGTGTGGTGTGCTTTTTTTTTTTTGTTTGGGCTCTTCATGTCACTTGTGCCACAAAGCTACCTTGACGAAGCCGCGAGGTGCCGCGAGGCCAAGGGACAAGGCGTGTGCTTTTAATATGCATCTGATGGTGCTGGAAACTAAACCTTAAACACTAAACCCTAAACCCGTGAACCTAGGTACAACGTGCAAGAGGCGATGAAGATGGTGCTGCAAACTAAACAAACCCTAAACCCTAAAATCGTAAACCTAGGTACAACGTTCAAGAGTCAATCAAAATGGTGTTGCAGACAAACCCGGAAACGCGGCTCTTTGATGGCAACTATTTCTCAAAAAGTCCTCTTTCTAGTCACTTTTTATAGTAAACATACTATGGCAATGACTTTTGAGAATTTGTGTCAGGCATCGTCGTCCAGTTTCATGAGCTGACTTTTTTTCTACTGACTTTTTTTTGTTTTCCCTGACTTTGATTTGTTTTGAATTTGTGTCAGGCGAATTCTTCAACGTGCCCGTGGGCATCCCTGTTTTTGATACTGATGAAATTCCGACGGGTATGCCCGTATTTTCTTTCATACTCATATTTTGGGATAAAATAAATAAATAAATATAAATATACACAAAAAGATATGACACATGGCGATGCAGTTCCCACGGGTATGCAACAGGCATGGGTCCGCGTTGGTATGCCGGCCGCTGCCAAACATTTGTCAAGACAGGATGCTGACTATCTATACTTTCTCTATACTTTTGGTGGCGATGCATGTGGTTGCGATGCATTTGGTTGTGCAGCACACCATGCGGAGACGTATGGGGATCAGAGTCGGTGCCTAACCCTAAACCCCAAATCCTGAACCCCAAACCCTAAACCCTACCAGGCGGAGACGTGTGGGAATCAGAGTCGGTGGCTGAGAGCCACGCGGACTTGATACCTGTAGGCATTGCGGTGTCCGGAGCCGGGGTGGTCGCGGAGGCGGTCTCTCTCTCCCGCTCTGTCTCTGTCACTACACCCATCCCTCTCTCTGCCCAGTTGGCGCGCCGTCTTGCGCTCCACGCTGAGAGCCCCACGGACGAGGAGCTGGCGTTGCAAGTTTTCGTGGAGGAGGAGGAGGAGGAGGAGGAAGGGCGGCAGCGGGAGTACGAGGCGTCGGTGGCAATTTCAATTGAGGCGTGATCGTCTCTTTTCTTGAGGCGGTGTCCGGTGCCCGGCAGGCATGTGGGGAAGGAAGCATGTGGCGGAGGAGCGATGCGCTCGTGTAGTAGGTACGTGTTGTAATGCCAATGGAAGGACGCAAGGACGTCTGTGGAGGAAAATATATGTGTGGTCCCCTTGAAAGTAAAGAACTGGAGAGACCGTCACCTGCAAGTCGTGCCCTGGAAGTTGCTAACGTCTAGCAGCCGGTAAGTGGTGTGTAGCATAGCGATAGAGAAGGGCGTCTACGGGAGGCGCTCGGACTCCATTGTGGGCGTGCGACTCGCCATTGTGTAGCCGGCCCTCTCCTCTCCACGCTGGTGGTGGACGTGCAGCCCGAGTGCTCAAAAAATAAAGTTTTCCGAAGATATCTCTGATTCTGCCAGGCCTCACTACACTCTGTCTCAGCCTAACTCAGGCCAACTTGCGTTTGATTTCTTAGCCTCTTAGCCAGACTCCCGCATCAACCCCTGTAGTTTCAGAGGGTCTCATCTGCCAGGGAACAACAGCAGCTGGCTCGATTACTCAAACACCTGACACACGGACTCGCCGTGACACTGGCATCACAACGAAGTGCAAGACCTTGGTAGGTCCTGAGTGCGCTTGCATCGGACCTGGACCCTTTTGCTACCCGGTCTCACGATCAGACTCTATTCATCACCGGAAGGTGTACGGCGAGTCCAACGGTCCTTCTTGAGAGCCATATTCGAAGAATCGCAGTCCTTCTTCCTATGTGTTTGTCGAGTGTTTTTTTATCAGGTCCCGGGTCCCGGTGTCTTCCGAGACAAACTCCTTCTACTTCTTCCCGCTGTTCCAACTTCACACAATTCACAGTTTTTGATTTGGATATGTTGCTGGAAAGCTGTTGGCGCTCTGAGCAAGGCCTTGCCACCGTGACGGTGATCACACTCTCGGACAAACCTGAGTTCAGGAAAGATTTGTGGGTGTCTAAGTCCAATAGGTGGCATAGCAAGAAGCTACACTAGGGCAAGGAAGAAGTGCGATGCGAGAATACTAGCCAAGTGCGCGGGGATGCTCACGCCACTACCTCGTGCTCTCTCTCTCTCATTACACAACGTGGTCGAACACTGCAGAAGAATGTATGCGCAAACTCTCAGTGATGCCCGCCTCTCCGCCATGAACATACGCGCCGCCACATACAGCCTAATTGCTGCCGTCAGTGGTATGTGGCGTATTTTCATGAATAGCTCAAACACAGATCACGCGGCAGGTCTGTGAGAGGCGGAGGCGCACGCTTGTGAGCGCTCGCCAGAAGCGCTCCTCCGCCGCATGGCTTGTCTGCGCCGAGAATGACAATATCACCTAGAACATGGTATACCCCAAGCATTATACCGAGATGAGAAGCCAGCTGGACCCTTCAAAATACTTAAGAAGTATACCCAGACATAGACAACCTGTGACACAACCACTCCTATATAAATCACGGATCCTTACATCCATGTATCTGGTTCCCCTATGCGGGGCCTTCGGTGTGTTTCACATGGCTGTATGTCCTCGTGACCGTGCAGTGATGTGGGTCCCTGTCTCAGAATCTCGAAATTAGCTGGGTTCAGATACTGTATCTGTAGTAACATCCGGTGACTGACCGAACAAAAAATGACCAGTACCCGACCAAGTGTGTCACCGGATTTCGGGTCTCGTGGGGGTCCTACGCCGATTTTGGGAGGTTCCTAACCCTGAAATCGGTTTCAGACCCCTGCCAATCCATAAATCGAAAACGAGCCGGCGAAATCGATCCATTTCGCACAATTTTGGGTGTCGCTTACAGAGTCGAGATTGTTCCAAGGACTAATCCACGGGTTTCACTACCTTTCTGTGCCACTGGGTACAAGTGGACGGTCACGTGTGTTCTTATGTCCCAAGCGTGGGCCCGTTCTTGCCCGGTCACTGCTGTCGCAACCTTGGGTTAGACAACGGTGTTTTCACTCACGAAAAGACCGTTGTCCTGCAACAATTTTTCAAATATTTTGTACCGCCAAAAGCTCTGAAGCCCTACAAAAAGTTGCAAAAATGCCAGAAACTACTCGCGAATTTGGGTTCTGAAGATACCGTTTGATGTCAAGAAAACTACCACATAAAGGTTAATGGGACCGTTTCCAGAACCAAAAGGAGCGCAAACTTTTCGCCTCCGCAAGTCAAGCACTTTTTAGGGTGCAAGAAAAGCACCAACTCGAACACGTGTGGGTCTCTTTTCACACGTGCTGGGGCCCTACTTTTTTGATGAACGAAAACTGCAAAATTACAGAACCCATGCATTTCTGGACACGGGCTCTTTTGCGTGCATTTTGTACCACGTTTCGACGCGAGAGATTCATTGCCAGAACCTGAAACCCAACGGTTTTTCGCGCTGAGCCCTTGACAATTTCTAGGATGGCAAAAAGCACAGAAAAACGGAAAAACGTGGGTCTCTTTCAACGCTTCTTTCACGCCTCCTTGTCAACTTTTCCGCCGTTTCCGACTTTTTCCGCCTTTGCTAATTTTTATAATAGGAAAATTGTTTTTTGGCTGGATTGTTTTTTTTTGGTTTTTTTCGGAAATTCCTTTGTTTTCCCACGTCTCGTGCGTACATTAGAACCGTATTCCAGCGCTGTTCGTTTCTAATGTCAGCTGTCTGGATTCGATTCACTTCGATTTTCTTTTCGATTATTTTCAATGTCAGTTTTTGATGTCACTCACTTGCTAAATTCAGCGAGTGGGGTTAAAGTCAGACTAACAGCATGTGTGCAGGGGCCAATATCAATTGTCAGTTTTGTCGGATTCGGTTTAAGAGTTTTACTGTTTTATTCATTATGATTCTTATTACTTCTTCACGGTGCAACACGGTTCTAGTAGTTCAGTGCATCCGTCGACACCTAGCAGTTTCTTTCTACTGTATTTATGACAAGTATCAAGCAGCCGCCTCATATGCTGCAATCAAGATATAGTTCATGCAAGATGATCTTCGTCAAGATTCAAGATTCATGGCTACCCCTACAAGCTATCGTAGCTCTTCTTACGCTACGTGGAGCGAGAGGATGTCTGAGCTCGGCCTTGCTCAGAGCGCAGATAGCTTTCCGGTAACACATTCAACAGAAAAGATCGTGACCTCTTTAGTTGTACCGTGACGATTAACCGTCGGTACGAACAGTTTGTCTCCAGCGGAGAAAGAGGAACAAGGCTTTGGAATGTGTCTCTGGAGACGGACATAATCGGGACACTTTACTACGCGGACCGAAGGCCACCGTACAGAGAACAGAAAGCAGTCGTACAGCGACCCTTGGTCAGATCCTCCGTTTACTGGCTGCAGTCTAGCTACAGGATTTAGCTCACGAGCCAGGCGGCTCCCGACGCGGAGACGTCCGGCGAGAACATCCTGCTCTGCCTGATTGTCGTCTGAAATAGTAATACCCTTGTGCCGTTCGGCCGCACGGCTAACGGAAAGGGGCCGCTAGATCGAAGTATGCGCATAGCATTTTCGACCAACCAGAACCCTCATCGCTGTGTTCTGTGAGAGAGGGCTGAAAGCGTGAGCGTGCCAGCAGTCCTCAGTACTTCGCATAGTTCTGTAGCGTAGCATTACGATGCACCAAAATGAGAAAACACACAGGTCACGCCAGGTGCCCCCCGAACCCTGGGTACTGAAACTCTGTATCCCGGAAGTTCCGAATTCGAGACGACTCCTGCAAATTTTGCAATAACTTCGAAGCTCTGGAATATGGCTCTCTGGAGACAGACATCGGGACACTACCCTACATCTTGTAATGTAGGGTTCGGCCGACCAAAACTTCTTTCTTTCCATGCTGAGTCCCTACCGGCTGCGTAGAAGCGTGTGGTGTAGAAACTACTCCTCGTCACTAAAACACGACTAGGAGTTCAAGGTCCCCTAATGCATCATTGAATACAAATCAAAGCCTACTCCTCCTCCTCACACTTACCGTAAATGTAAGTCATTCTATTTCCGTACTGGCGGTTTTGGAAATGCAACAAAGGATCAAGGTCCATGTCACTCGGCATTCGTAGAATGCGCGTCTTTGGGACTCTGCTTATATTG
>Ga0315905_10006540_pt1 | contig 11851 bp, 10 predicted proteins | sample LakEriMetagenome_5_FD_203522 | JGI IMG/M metagenome (GOLD analysis project Ga0315905, IMG submission 203522) | Freshwater fungal communities from buoy surface, Lake Erie, Ohio, United States - Buoy 4 MA121 | ecosystem: Environmental > Aquatic > Freshwater > Lake | place: USA: Lake Erie, Ohio...
AAGCTGATTTTTCGTTGAAACTTCCTGCGGCGGGTGCGGCCACCGTCTTGACATCCAAATCCGTATCTTTTATTGCCTGGCCGGGAGCGATATCGCGATTGGCCACCACCATTTCTAGTTGCTGCTGCTGTGTCAGGCTAATTTTCACAAAAATTTGCCATGCCGGTTTATTGCAGCGGGCGCGAACACTCTCTTTATTAACAAAGGGATAATCAAAACTAAAACTGCCGCCGCAGGGTTGCACCTGCACGCGGGGGTCGAGTGGGACTATTTTTACCTGATCAGCGCTAACCCCCGATTGACCTGCGACCCAATTCACCAACGCCGATTCCAGCGCCTCTTGGGCAGTCGCCGCCAAAGCCACCTGCGAGCCTGCTAACAGCAGGGCCGCCAGCAGTCTCAACAAGACTCTATATAAGAGTGGCTGGAGTCGCTGAATAGTCATCACAATTTGCATGTCAATTTGTTCATGGTACGGGCTTTGCTAAATCCTTTTCAACACGGTGTCAGGCTGTTGAACTTCCGACAGTCCCGACAAACAGAGCAAGAATGATTCCAGACCCAAATAGATGAGAGATCATGGAAATACGATCGAGAGTTAATGACCAGATAGGCGATATTACCAAAGAGAGAACGCGCCATCGCGAGGCCGCGCCATCGACGTCTTTCCGTCAGGTGGTGGAGGAGGCTAATCGTGAAGCGACCGCTACAGTCAAGGTTCAGCGTGGCGATACCTTGGTTAGTCTGACACGTCATTTCTTAGGAGAGTCAGCGGCTCAATTAAATAAAGGGCAGATTTACGACCTGGCTAAAACACTCGCCAAAGAAAACGGCATTGCTAATCCAGACCGCATCATGCCGGGTCAGCAGATCAGTATGACGCCCATGTCGACATTGGCGGCACTCAAGCTAAGGCAGGGCACAGTTGAAGGAGTCCAGCTCAACACCGAATCGCCGCAGGTGAGTGCACCGGTGCTCGATAAAACCTTGGCGCGTGCGGTAACTAAAGGATACATGCAGGCCGAAGATCAGCGCGCGGTTCGCGATAAGATTTTGCAGCTTGCGACTACCCATGGTTTTACGCCCGATGATTTTGCGCGAACCACCTTGATGGAGTCGGATGGAATGAATCCGCGCGCATCGAATGGTAGCTGTCACGGCATTATTCAATTTTGCTCAGGCGGTAATCGAGGTGCTGCAAGTGCCGGCTATGCCGACAATCCTAAAGAGATACTCTCTTTATCTGTGATGGATCAGCTAGATTTAGTTGATAAATATTTTACGGATACCAAACTCAAAGATTTTGGTCCCGCTTCTTTGGACAATCTCTATTTGACGGTATTGACACCCAACGCACGTCATGAGCCGCGAGCGAACGTGCCATTGAATATTGTAGGTCGCCAGGCCGCTGCTTTGTATGAGGGGCGTGATCAGTCGGGTGTTATTACGCGTAATTCGCTGATCGCGGGTCTCAAGCAAAATGCGCGTGAACGTCTGGGTGAATTCTCGGTCGCGAAAGTAGAACGCAAAATGATGTGATGAAAAAAATGTAAGCGTGAAAGAAATAAAATTTTTGCGTTTACTTTTTACTTATTAAGATTAGCGCGTCAATGTAATGACGGCTGACTTATGGCGGCAAGCTCTTGCCGCCTTCAACATGAAGTCGGGTAGTGACTTCATCCGGCGGCAAATGTTTGCCGCTTTTTCCCTCTGAAATGGTCGTATTTCCGCCAAAAAACGAACTGGCACGGCGCTTGCAATGGTCGGATCGACAGCTGGAAACTTGAACGAAATGTCGGCAATCCGGCTTAAGCGATTCCAGCACCAAGTAGGGAGAGACATTATGGATTTATTGAATAACGCATTAGGCATACACGACAAAGCGCTGCGCGTGCGAAATCAGCGCATGGAGCTGCTTGCTCGAAATATCGCCAATGAAGACACGCCGCATTTCAAAGCGCGTGAACTCGATTTCAAAACCGTGATGGCGAAATTTGAACCCGCAGAACCCATGGCAGCTACCAATCAAACTCATTTTGATTATGGCGATGACAAGTTAGATGACGATGGATTGCGCTATCGCGTTCCATTTAATGCTTCGGCTGATGGCAACACCGTAGAGATCACCGTTGAACAGGCCAAGTACGGTAAAGCAGCCGCTGATTATCAAGCGACACTGACCTTTCTTGAAAATCGCGTTAACAGTATTCGCAAAGCATTGAGAGGGGATTAATAAATCATGCCCATGTCCATAGATAACATTTTCGGTATTGGCGGCACTGCGCTACATGCGCAGATGATCCGTATGAATACCACAGCGTCGAATTTGGCTAACGCCGGCACGACTGCTGCCACCGAACAAGAAGCGTATCGCGGTAAGCGCACCATCTTCAAAGCATTGATGGACGATCAGATGACCAACGCGGGCTCACCCTATGTGGGTGGCGTGAAGGTCGACAAAATTGTTGATGACACCAAGCCAGTGCCGCGTGTCTATGACCCCGGTAATCCACTGGCAGATGGCGATGGTTTTGTGTTTCAGGCGAATGTGAATGAAGTGACAGAAATGGTCGACATGATGGCGGCCTCGCGTTCGTATCAGAACAACGTCGAAGTTGTAAACACTGCACGCGAGTTGATGATGCGCTCGCTTGAAATTATTAAAGCCTAAGGACGATTGATATGGCCTCTACCGTAACCGGCGCAGCGCAAAGTACCTCGACCTATACCTTACCGTCGAATATCAAGACGACTGCTCAAGCAAAGACTGAGGCAGAACAAAAAGCCTTGACGAGTGATGGCGGTGCGATGGGTCAGACCGCATTTTTGACTTTATTTACGACGCAGCTCAAAAGTCAAAATCCGCTCGACCCTATGAATAACGAAGCCTTTGTGGCGCAGTTGGCGCAGTTCTCGCAGTTGGAAGCGACGACCAAAATGTCTGACAACGTTCAGAATTTAGTCTCTTCCATGTCGAACGATCGCATGAGTTCAGCGAGTGGCTTAATCGGTAAAAAAGTCGCTATCCCAGATGGCAAAGCCATACTCACTAATGCACTGCCCGTCGATGGTGTTATCGCTCTAGATAAAGATGTGGACAGCATTTCACTCAAAGTATTTGCTCAGGATGGATCCTTAGTTCGTACGGGTGAAGTGACAGCGCAGAAGAAGGGCGATTTCCATTTTTCATGGGACGGAAAAGATAGTAACGGCGCTGCAGTTGCTGATGGCGTGTATCGCGTTAGTGCCACCGTAACGAGTTTTGGAAAATCTAGCAAGGCCACAGTAACCACGATGGCCCCTGTAAGAACAGTCACTACCGATGCGACTACCGGCGATATGCAAGTTGAATTTGATGATGGTTCAACCCAAAGCATGTCGCAAATTAAACGTGTTGGTCTGTAAACAAACACTAGCTCACCAGTAATTCAGGAGAAAAACACATGTCTTTTTATACCGCTCTGACAGGTCTGCAAGCTGCAACTGCACAATTGTCTGTAACCAGTAATAACATCGCCAACGTAGGCACCACCGGTTTCAAGCGTTCACGCGCTGACTTTGGTGACATCTTTGCGACATCGCCTCTGCAGAAGGCATCGGCCACCGTTGGTCAGGGTGTGGCGATTAAACAGATCACTCAGGAATTCAGCCAGGGCAATATTCAATTCTCTGCCAACTCCCTCGATATCGCGATTACTGGTGATGGTTTTTTCCCTTTGAAATCAGCTGATGGCCTACAAGATATTTATACGCGTAACGGTACCTTCTTGTTGGATGATTCTTTCAATGTGGTGAATGCAGCAGGGCAGTCCTTGATCGCAGCGGGCGTTGACTCCTCTGGTAAAGCGGATTTGGATAATCTCTCCAAATTAAATATTCCGCGTAAGACCACGGGCGATGCGGTTGAAACATCAGCGATTACGCTGGGTTTGAATTTCCCTGCCGACGCGACAGTGATTACCAAGCCGTTTGATAAGAATGACCCTACGACCTACAACAAAACGACCGCCGTTACTGTCTACGACGCGGGTGGTAATGATTACCTGGCGACAGTTTATTACGCTAAAACGCAGGTGGCGAATACAGCTGACCCTAGCAGTAAATGGCAAACCTATGTGTATATCGGTGAAACTAAGTTGCAGGAAAATCTGATTCAAGCCAATACCAGTGGCGATGAGTTGTATGTGAATAAATATGGACAGATTCTGCCAGAAAGTAAGATCCCACCCGAGAATATTGCGCGTGGCATTACAAAGCTAGTTCACTTGGATGATCTGAAAAGTCCGATTGATTCAACCCCAGCAGCCTTGTCGGGTCAGCAAATTGATACCACCACCAACACTAACTACAAGAGTGGTTTGAACGTATACACGACCTTGCAAACCCAGACGTTGGCCAATGTCGGTGGGCAGACGCAAGTTATTAACGCGGCCAGCTTAGTTGGAACAGTAGGTGCACTGCAATTAACATTACCTGCATTGTCAGGCACGGCTGCACAGACTCCGATTACGGTCGCGCTGGCGCCGCTAGTGTTGGCGGGTACCGAAACCAAACTTGATATTGCCAGCTTGATTGCCAGCTCGATTGCAGCTGACGACGCGTTTAAAGCGATTGGCGGCTACCCAGGACGTAGCGTGACAGACAACGGTGATGGCACCGTGTCGATAACATTTTCCAAAGCAGATGAATCTGTATTCAGCACGGCGTTGGCAGCAGACCCAGCGTACAGTGCCTTAGTCATTACGGCACCCACCTCGCTGGATCCTGCCGTACCAACGGTTTTACAGAAATATTCAGCCGATTCCATTGCGTTTGAGTTAAATATTGATGGCGCCAATGCTCCCAAGATGATCGATTTATCGTACTTAAATGACGAGGCGATCACAAAAAATTTCACCGGTGTTGATATCGCTAGGGAAATTACGAATCAAATTAATAAATCATATGGCGATGAGCGGTTGTTTGATTTTACCCAAGGTGATCTGGTTGGTTTGGATTTAACTAAATCGCAAAATACCGGAACCCTGATGAAATTAAAACTCGTCAACCCATCGATAGAGGCTGATCCAGGCGCTGAACTGACGATTCAGTTTGGTCAGGTTAATCCAGCGCTAGACCCTGCCGCCGTGCCGGCACCTGCAGGTAGTGAAGCGGGCTTGGGAACGGACGGTATTTTTTATTTTACCGATTTAAGCAAAGTTACTCGTGAAGATGCCTTGGCAGCGATACAAACGATTGTTGCAGCGAATGGAAGTAGCGGCGCGCTTAATAGTGATCGATTTGCAGACCTGGGCGTTAGTTATAACGCCCAGCTACAAACCTTTACCTTTAAAAATGGCAGCGCAACCAATTTAGAAATTTATGCCAGTGCACCGAATCTCGCCATTAAAGGTTTGATGGGATTGACCTCGACAGAAACACTCGTCGATTCATCGACGGGTGGCTACAGTGCCAAAATTATTCCGAATGGTAATTTGATTAATCCAACGGTCGAGCAGCGCTTCGGTACCGTGGTGTCGTTTGATGAAGCCACTCGTCGCTTTACGATTTCATCGGGTAGCACCGGTGATACTTCCAGCATCGAAATCGCGAGTGCCTCGGCGAATGCCTACAATCTTTTTGGTTTCGTGAATGATGAAATTGCGACGTCAGCTATTCCATTTCGCGGTGTCATATCTGAGCCTGCAGTACTAACGGGTGGCACGATTGGTCTAAATTTGGAAAATAAGTTTCGAGTCGATGCAACTAATAATCAATTTGTGGTGACAGTAGATAACGTCACCGGCTTGATTGAAATGCCGCCTAAAGCGGACTACACGATTGAAGGCTTCCGTCAGGAATTAGAAAATCGTATCAATGCATTGGCGGATAACTTTGGCCGAACCGTCAATGGTGTCAAAGTCGAAGTGATGGCCGCCGATAACGGCACCAAGCATTTTAAAATTTCTACTGGTACCACAGGCAATAACTCCTTCCTTAAAGTTAGCGGTAACAGTATTTGGGGCTTGGATGGTCTCGAGAGCGTTCGCGGCAAAACTAATGTTTGGCAAGAGCCTAAGCAAGCGAAAAACTATGATGGATTTCCACTGTATGTCAGTCGCGATGGACAAGAAACGACTGATCCGGGTGATTTTTCTGAAGATGAAACACGTGATCTGTGGTCGCCCGTGTTTTATGACAATGGTGAACTCTCGTTTAATAACAGGGGTGACTTGATATCTCCAAATGAAGCGATTGATTTCAAAAGTACGACCATCGGTACATCCGGTGCAACGCTGAAATTCTCGATCAATTATGGTGTGTCGACTCAATATTCATCACCGTTTTCTATCAAGAAGCAAGATCAAAATGGACGCCCTGAAGGCGATCTGATTGGTGTAGATATTTCTGACAATGGTCTTGTGAATGCAAGTTATTCGAATGGCACAACCAAGTCATTAGCTAAAATTATTTTGGCAAACTTCGCAGCAGCTACAGGTTTACGCCAAATTGGTGATGCTAGTTTTTACGCGACGTCTAAATCAGGTGATGCGAAATACGGCGAGGCCGGTGCAGCGGGTTTTGGCACGATTCGTGCTGGTGCTCGTGAGCGTGCCAACGTGGATTTGACGAATGAGCTGGTGGAATTGATTACAGCGCAGCGTAACTTCCAGGCAAATGCTAAAGCGATTGAGACAAATAACACATTGACCCAAGCCATCATCAATATCCGAGGCTAAGTTGTTTGTTTATTTGACTCTTTATTTGACTGTTTATTGACACACTAGAGAAACCGACATGGATCGTTTTGCCTTTACCTCGATGTCTTCCATTAATGAGCGTCGCGTTTTACGCGAGCAGCTCAATAATGAATTGGCGAACGTATCGACGGTCGGTTTTAAGAAGAGCTATGAAAACGCCATGATCGCCGTGAAGGCAGAAGGCGACGGTTGGGATTCACGTATCCAGCCATTTATCGAAAAATACAATGCGGTCAATCTTGATCAGGGCCACTTGATGGTGACGGGTCAAAAACTCGACATTGCGTTAGTCGACAAAGCGGTGCTGGGCGTGCAAGCAAAAAACGGCGAGCTGGCATTTACCCGTCGTGGTGATTTACGTTTGAATGCACAAGGCGTCTTGGAAACCGGTTCGAATAATGTCGTGCTGTCAGATCAAGGTAATCCAATCACTATCCCACCGGGTTTGGATTTATCGATTACTAAAGATGGCGATATTTTTGCGCGTGACCCACAACAGCCACCTGAGACGCCAGCTGTTTTGATTGCCCGGATGATGACGCGCGATGCGAGCCAAATTACGCTGCAGCGCAGAGAAGACACCTTGTACACGCCGCATATTCAGTTTCGCACACCGAATGGCGATTTCGCCAGTGGACCTGTGCAGCCGCAAATTGTTCCAGGAGCTTTGGAAGCCAGTAATGTGAATCCGGTAACGGCGATGGTGAAGTTAATTGATTTTTCGCGTTCATTTGAGACGCAGATTCGTACGATCAAAGAAGCTAAGTCATTAGACGAGGCGGGTGCCAGCATGCTGAGGGCACGTTGATTTTAGAAGTTAGTAGCACGATAAAGAATACATAAAGAGAGGAACACATGGACGCTTCAATGTGGGTAGCCAAAACGGGTCTGGATGCACAGCAGACCCGACTGAACGTCATCTCAAACAACTTAGCCAACGTGAATACGACAGGCTTCAAACGTGATCGCGCAATGTTTGAAGATCTGCTGTATCAAAACATACGTCAGGCAGGTGGACAAACATCGCTCACCACGCAAGCGCCTACAGGCCTGATGCAGGGTACCGGTACACGGATTATTGCGACTGAAAAGATTCACGCTCAGGGCAATATGATAAATACCCAGAACGCATTGGATATTGCGATTAATGGCGAAGGTTTTTTCCAGATAACGCAAGCTGATGGTACGACCGCCTACTCGCGTGATGGTTCGTTCAAACTTTCTAGCACTGGTCAATTGGTCACCTCGACCGGTCAGCCGCTGGCACCAGCGATTGTTATTCCAGCCAACGCATCATCGATCACGATTGGTGAAGACGGTATCGTTAGCGTGGAATTATTTGCGGGTGGTGGTGCACAGCAGTTAGGTCAAATTCAAACAGCGCGGTTTATTAATCCACCCGGACTCACACCCTTAGGTGGCAATCTCTACAAAGAAACGGTTGCCAGTGGTGCGCCTCAGTTACTTAACCCAGGTACGCAAGCAGCCGGCACGCTGCGTCAGGGCATGCTGGAATCATCTAACGTCAACGTAGTGGAAGAAATGGTCAATATGATCGAGACACAACGTGCGTATGAAATTAACTCGAAGGCGATCTCAGCAGCTGATGGCATGTTGCGCTTCTTAAATAACAATCTCTAATCGGGACTCTGATGAAAATGCTTAAATCGTGCGCGATTCTTGCGCCATTGACTGCGGCACTCATGTTGAGCGCGTGCTCGGGTCCTATGCCCATGGCGCACTCGAATCAATTTTCACCAGTGCAGCCTTTGCCGCGTGAATCAGTCAAGCAAAACACCGGCGCCATTTTTGCCGCGGATAGTACTGATATGTGGCAGGCCAAGCGCCGTGACTATCGCGTCGGGGACATTATCACCGTCTTATTAAATGAATCGACACAAGCCGCCAGAACTTTAAATAATGAAACCAGTCGTGAAGCGACGACGGATGTTGTACCTAACGGTCTCACCAATCGTTTGTCTGGTTTGAACAGTGTATTAGGTGGATTAAAAACGGATGGCGGGAAAACTACCAATGTAGGTAAGGGTACAGCAGATCAACAAGCATCATTAACAGGTTCGATCGCAGCAACCGTGGTGGAAGTCCAAGGGAATGGCAATTTGGTGATTCGCGGTGAAAAACAATTATCGATGTCTGAAGGCGGTGAAGTGATTCAAGTGTCAGGCGTGATTCGCCCTGATGATGTAAGCGCTATTAGTACCGTGCAATCACGTCGTCTTGCCAATGCACAAATTGCGTATCGTGCTGCGGGTGATTTGGCGAATGCGACTCGTGCCGGTTGGGGTACTAGCGCCATCTGGAAATACTGGCCCTTCTAATCATGCGAAAGTCAATTATGAAAAATCGTTTTATTCAACACTGTGCCGGCACACTGATGCTGGCGTTAGCGTTTGTTCAACCCGCGCAAGCTGATCGCGTAAAGGACTTAGCATCTGTTGCCGCCGTGCGTAGCAATCAGTTAGTGGGTTACGGCATTGTGGTGGGCTTGCAAGGTACCGGTGATGGTGCGCAGGTCGCTTTCACAGTGCAAACCGTTCGGTCTATGTTGGTTAAGATGGGTGTGGGTCTGGATGGTCCGCTGTCTGACTTTGAACGTGCAGCTGCAGCTGCCGGTCGTATGGATGTACAAAACGTTGCTGCTGTAATGGTGACAGCTGAATTACCTGGCATGTCTAAGCCAGGTCAGCGTATCGATATCAATGTCGGTACTTTGGGTAAGGCTAGCAGTTTGCGTGGTGGTACATTGATTCTCACTAGTTTACGTGGTGTTGATGGCGAAGTGTATGCCCTAGCTCAGGGTTTGGTCACAACAACCGGTATCGATGCTAGTGCAGCAGGTTCCAAAGTATCGATTGGTGTACCAACGTCAGCTCGCATTCCGAATGGTGCGACGGTCGAACGTATTGTCGAGACACCTTTCGATAAATCTGAATTCGTAGTGATGAATGTACGTGATCAAGATTTCACGACCACTACTGCGATTGTTAATATCGTCAACAAAACATTTGGCGAAGATACTGCCAAAGCGTTGGACGGTGTGTCACTTTCTGTTCGCGCTCCAGTCGATATGTCTAAGCGCGTAGCCTTCATGAGCATGATTGAAAATCTCGATGTCATTCCAGGTGAGGCTGCGGCTAAAGTAGTCGTGAACTCACGAACCGGCACCGTCGTTATCAGTCGCAATGTCAAAGTCACCGCTGCTGCGGTTTCACACGGCACAATTTCTGTCGCTATTGCGGCCACGAATGAGGTGAGTCAACCGAATGCGTTCGCTCCCGGTCAGGCAGCGGCAGTACAGAACGCTAATGTGGCCGTTAACGAACCGAACAAACCGATGTTCCTGTTCCAAGCGGGTGTGGATTTACGTCAAATTGTGGATGCGATCAATCAAGTGGGTGCAACACCGTCCGCATTGATTGCCATTTTAGAAGCCTTAAAGAGCTCGGGAAGTTTGCGTGCTGAATTAGTCGTGATCTAACGCTGAGCTAAGAAAGTATTACGAGAGCATTACGATGAGTGATTTCGACCTTCCTAAATCGACGCTAGACTTTGCTGGCATGGGCGCCTTGCGCGGCCAGGCGCAGCGACGCGAAGAAAAAGCGACGCGTGAGACAGCGACGCAGTTCGAAGCGATGTTCATTCAGATGATGCTCAAATCCATGCGTGAGGCCACCGATAAGGAAGGCCTCATGACATCAGATCATGAGGAAGCATTTCAAGAGATGTACGACCGTGAGCTCTCGGTACAACTTGCAAAGCGTAATACCTTGGGTGTGGCTGACATGCTGGTTAAAAGTATAGACCGCAGTAAAGAAGCTGGCGCGGCTTACAAAGCGAAAGCTGAGCCAATGACGATTAAGCCCGAACAAGAAGCACTGACATTAAGTGGCCCGAAGGCTAATCCCATCGAATTGGTGCGCCCTGAAAAATTTAATGTCAAGCCACGGTCCGTCACCCCAGTAACAGACGCGGGAGTTGAATAATGAGTGATCTGCTTGGAATCAGTAGTAATGCAGTGATGGCATATCAGCGTGCGTTGGGTACGGTCAGTAATAATATTGCTAACGTGAATACTGAGGGCTATGTACGTCAGGAATCCGAACTCGCTGAAGCAGCGCCTCGCAAAATGGGTACCGTGTATATCGGTACCGGCGTTCGCTTTGATGGCATTAGGCGCGCCTATGATGAATTTCTAGAGAAAAATCTACGTAACACCACTAGCGAATTAAATACTCAACAGCCTATGGTTGATTTTGCTAATCGCATCGTCGATCTAATGGGTAGTGATACGGTAGGTTTACCACCAGCATTAGATAAATTTTTTGCGACAGCTCAGCAATTGTCTACTGATCCAGCATCAACCGTATTGCGTGCGCAATTTCTAAGGGATGCTGATGGCTTAGCCGGTCGCTTCCGCGAGTTGTCATCACAAATGACAACGCTTGATACCGAGACTCGCGCATCTACCAATCAAACCATTGAGCAGATCAATACATTGACCTCGCAAATTGCCTTGGTGAATAAACAGCTAGGTCGAGAAGTATCAATTGAACGTCAATCGCCGCAATTGTTAGATCAGCGCGACCTGTTACTTAAAAATCTGTCTAAGTTGGTCCAGCTTAATGTCACCACAGCAGACAATGGAACAGTCAATATTAGCCTGACCAATAATGGCAAGGTGGGCGTTGTAGTTAATGGTCAAAAAGCGTTTGAATTAGGCGCTAAGTTTGATGAACAAGATTTAGGTCGAGTGGCGATTGTCTTGGATCCTTATGGAACCAAAGAGACGATTCCTGGCATAGGCAATGGACAGCTCGGAGGATTGCTCACATTCCGTGAACAAATGCTTCAGCCAACGATGGCGCAGTTAGATTTTCTGGCTAAAACCGTCGTTGATCAAGTCAATGCGATTCATACCAACGGTATTGATCTGAGTGGTAATGTAGGTACGGATCTTTTCAAAATCGATGCGACCTCCACCACAGATGAGCTTTCGGGTGAACTCATTACCATTGACCGAGCATCTGCTGGTATCAGCCTGGCGATTGATGATCCCGCAAAGGTGTCTGCGGCCGCATTATTTCGCGTCA
>Ga0315905_10006543_pt1 | contig 11849 bp, 15 predicted proteins | sample LakEriMetagenome_5_FD_203522 | JGI IMG/M metagenome (GOLD analysis project Ga0315905, IMG submission 203522) | Freshwater fungal communities from buoy surface, Lake Erie, Ohio, United States - Buoy 4 MA121 | ecosystem: Environmental > Aquatic > Freshwater > Lake | place: USA: Lake Erie, Ohio...
TGTGCAGCTCGCGGAGCCCAGGCGGAAGCTGGAGTCCGATTGGGGACAAACATGACATCCCTCTGCAGGCAAGCGCCTCAAGGCGGCAGCTGGGCGCGCGCCCTCAGCTGGGCAGCCCCAAAAGGAGAACACATGATGGAAGGTGCCAGCCGACTCACTTGTGTAGTCACTGCAGGACAGCGGCGCCGTCGCCGCTTGTGCAGTCCACGGCAGGCCAAACACAGCCTGCTGCGCGTTGAACAGCGCCCGCTGAGCGGCCATGGCGTGCATCATCATGCCCAGCGCCTCACGGTCCGCCTGGTGCTGCGCACGCGGCTGCATCGACGGGCCTGCAGACGCCATGTTGGCCCGCGGGTGCTCGCTGACTGCCAGCTCGGCCTGCCCGCTGTGCTGCCTGCAGACGAAGTCGTCGGCGCTCTGGTTGTCTGTAACCTGCAGGGCATGCAGGCACATGCATTTTATCCTCCATCCGGCCCGCCTGCGTCTGGGCCATGTCCGCAGTTGGCAGATGCGTCAGCCATGGCTCTGGGCCACGTCCGCGGTTGGCAGATGCGTCAGCCCATGCCCAAGCTTCTGCAACACATCAATGCTGCGCGCGCGTACAGGACGGCAGCCGCCATCACGGGTGCCATGCCCACCAGCGTCAGCTGCTGCAGCTTGGGCATTCGCGCCAGCGTGTTCAGCAGCACCGTCTTGTACCAGTCGGGGAAGGGAAGCAGCCCTGCGAGCAGCAGCAGCAGCACTGTCTTTGTACCAGTCGGGGAAGGGAAGTGGGATGGGAAGCCGTCGGGGAAGGGAAGCGGCCCTGTGAGCAGCAAGCACCCAACACCAGCCCACCCGGTCACCAGGCTTGATGCACATGCAACTGCCGCCTCATGGGGGCACAGTCGATCGCACAATCAGCCCCAGGTGCCACATGCTGCCCCAACGCCTCTGTTCGTGTGGGTGGCTGCGCCTGCATCGATGCTGCCATCCCTCAGCCCGGCAGTGCCTCCCCCCCCGCACCTTCCACTGTCTCGGCCGTCCAACCCAGCGTGTGGAGGTGCTCAAAGCCAGCCAGAGCTTTGATGGCGTGCAGCTGCACTGTCAGTGCAACCTTGACGTGCAGGTAGCGCAGCTTGGGCACCGCAGCCGCCAGGGCCTCCAGCATCTGGGGGAGGAAGGGGCCAAAGGAGGAGTGGAGGGCCACAGTCTGCGGGGGCGCACGAGGGAAAGGGGGGGGGGGTGTTCAAACGCCATGGGTCACCCATACGACGATGTGGCGGCATGCTACCCAGCACTGCACAAGCGATGATCCAGCACTGCAACAGGCGCCAGCACACGCGACGGACTCGCACCTGCAGCCTAGGCCATGCTGCCAAGCCTTGGAGCTGCGCGATGGGGGGCGCATACGGCATGGGGATGGATCGCAGCCTGCCTGCCGTCGTGCGGTCTGGCTCGGCCTCCCTGAGCTGGAGGCATGCGGCCGATTGATAGCGTTGAGGCTTGAAGGGCACTAGCTCGGCTGTGCTGGACGCTGCGGGGCTCCAGTCCCGGTTTTCCAGCCGCAGCCGCTGCAGGCTGACTCGAGCGGTCGCTGCAGCGATTGCTCTGCAGCACAAGCGAACTGCAGCATGGCTGCGCGCGTCCAGGAAGGGCCCCAGCGCCGAGAAGGGCAGATCGGCGAGGGTCGCTGACCGACGCAAGACCGCCGGCGGGGGCTTCCCAGGAGAACGCGCCTGGTCCGACGGCATGGTGATCGAAGACAGGCACCAATCAAGAAGCGATGGGCTTTTGAATTTGACGAGAGCAGCTGCGTGCCACCTGCATGGGGTGCGATTCAACAGCGACGCTGCGCGCAGGGCGACCCGAGCCTGCAGCAGCGGCGGTGGCAGCGTGCGTGACATTCAGCACCTGGGATACGAGGCATGTTACAGCGTGATCATCACAGGCTGTGAGCCGCCCAGGCACTCAGGGATCCACCAGTATCTCCAGCAGCGGATAGCACGGCGTCAGCTCAGACCACAGCCAGGCCTGGCAGGCGCCCTGCTGTGCACCCACAATCCCCGCATCATCGCCCAGGCTGCAGGACGCCAGAACTGTTGACAGGCTGCAGCGCCATGGCGTTGAGACTGCTGACACCCGGCACTGGCAGCACTAACAGCATCAAGCAGGCATGCACATGGGTGGGCGGGCTTGCAGGTGGGGCCGTCATGGGGCTCAGGCGGCCTGCCACGCTGGCACCAGCAACGGAGCCCAGGGCATAGAACCATCGCCCAAGCTCGCAGCACACCCAGCCCGGGCGGCTCAGGGCTCCACCACAATCTCCAGCAGCGGGTAGCGGGGCGCCAGCTCAGCCCACAGCCAGGCCTGGCTGACACGCCCCACTCGCTGGCGATGCCCCAGGTAGGCGCCGTTGGCGGCCCAGGCAAAGCCCGACAGCACCAGCTTGCGCAGACCCCGCCCGGCCAGCCGGCACACCAGGTCCTCGAGCATGACAGCGGTGATCAAAGGGTACTTGGCTGTCTTGGTGCTCTGCTTAGGAGCTGCTGCCGCCACGGCACCCACAGGCGGGCAAGCCATGTCCAGATGCAGAGAATCGAGGCACGCAAAAGCGCTCAGATCGTGCAGCAACCCATCATCAAACAGCTGCAACCCACGCCTGGCTTGGCCACGCAGCCCACCTCCCTCAGCTCCCTCGGCCTCCACGCCATCAGGCACGCCCAAATCACGAATGCACAGGTGCTTCACATGCGACGCCTTGCTGGCCACCGCCGCCATCACATCGCTGCTGCCCTCACCAAACAAGTGCAGCTCCAGGCTGGTCAGTGCGGGCCCCACTGCAAACGTGGCGATGTCATGGTTCTCGTCCGGAGCCTTCGGCACCCCCATCATGCACAGGCGCCGCAGCTTCAGGCACACCTTCTGGAAGCCAGATGCGCTGCTTGCAGGCAGCACCAGCGGCCCACCATTGTCGCACTGGGCGGCATAGCTGAGGTCAACCAGAGCCGGCATGCAGGAGGCAATCACCGCAAAGTCCGCAATGCACCCCTCGCTGACCAGGCGACTCAGCGCCGGCAGCACTGACGAGCTGGCCTGGCTGCTGATGTCCAGGCCGCAGGGCAAGTGCAGGAACTGAAGGCGGCACCAGCGTGCAGCCAGCACGTCCAGCAGCTTGACGATCGGGGCCACGGCTGCAGGCGGCACGACCTGTGCCCTTGCAGGCTCTCCAAACCATGGTGGCGGCACTGGCGCGTGCGCAGCTGCAGAGGCCTTGTTCCTGAACCAGGGCGGCACCTCCCCGGCTGCTGCTGGCCGGGGCACCCATCCATATGCTGTGCTCTCGTGCAAAGCTGCAGCGGGCCACAGGTCGGCAACCACATGCAGCTGCACGAGCTGAGGCAGGCGCCAAAGCGGATCGTAGCCACCCAGGAACGTGCTGGGAAGGAAGGCCGCTGGACCAGCTGCCAGGATCTGCGTGACAGGCGCGCTGCTGAAGGCTCGCGTCCTGTCCAGGGCCAGGCTGGTGATGGCTGTCAGGGCGGTCATGTACGGCAGCAGCAGCTGGGCGTGCAGAGGGTCTTGCAGGCGCAGCTCGCACAGGCTTGGCAGCAGGGCCTGCACTGTGCTGGCAGCCGCTGCACCTGCGGCAGGCAGGCAGGCACCAAAGCCAGATGAGAAAAATGCAGACGTGCCAGGCAATGAGGTGCGTCCTGCTCGCAGCATGGCTGGCGTCTGAGCCCCGTTGACAGGCAGTGTAGGCCAGCTGAGCCGAGGCATCACCCACTTGAGCGCACAAAGGGTCTGTCGGGATAGCTTGTCGCTTGCGCCCGCAGCTGCTGTGCGAAGGCTGCCTTCTGGGCGGCAAACGACGCCTGCTGGGCCCGGTGGGGTCTAGCAACGCTTTCCAGAGGCAGCCCTGCGGGTGCAACAGGCGGCCAGGCACGCATGGCTCAAGGGAGTGCACATGCTGCCTCCGACACGGATCCGGCACCAACCACATGTGCCACAGCCTGCGCGGGGAAGTGCGCACTGCACTCACGACTTACCAGGAGCATGCTCAGCATGTGCTTCCTTCACAAGCAGCGCCAGGGTGTCCAGAGTTGACTGGTAGTGGTTGGTGCGACCGCCTTGCTCCCCCACTGCTGCCGCCTGCAGCTGCACCTCGTTGATTTGCTGCTGCAGGATGAAGACCTCCGCGTTGGGTTGATTGGCGGCATTCTGCAGGACAGGGGTGCAAACAGTGAGAGCAACCTGCACACACAAAGCCTGCACAGCTGTGCGCCTGCGCGCACGCACAAGGAAGGCCCTGCTTCACGCAGTCAGTATGTCATCAGCAGCAGCCTGCGTGGATGAAGCATAGCCGCGGCAACAACCTGACCAGTGCAGCAGGCAGCGCTGGCTCACCAGGCTCAGGCAAGTGAGCTTGGTCATTGCTCGTAGCGCAGGCAGCAGCAGGCTGCCATAGCCGGAACAGGCTTGCCCTGCGGAGGCACGCCATGCGCAGGTCTCATCAGCAGCAGGTGTCAACAGCCGGCTGCACCCGGTCCTGCAAGGTTGAGTGCGCCAACAAATAAAAACCAATGTCAAAAGGAGAACGAGCTTCTCCAAACGGGTCAAAACCACAGGAGCGCGTGTGTCAGCCCGTCCTGACAAGCTCACCTTCTATGGTCTCGGCGGTCCAACCCAGCGTGTTGAGGTGCTTGAACCCAGCCAAAGCTTCCAGCGCCGCGGGCTGCACTGCCAGCGCGCACTTGACTTGCAGGCAGCGCAGCGTGGGCAGCGCAGCCGCCAGGCTGCCCAGCATCTGGGGCAGGAAGGGCCCAAACGAGCAGTGGAGGGCCACGGTCTGCAGGGGCAGCAGGACATGACCCCGTCAGCATTGACAGCAGGACAATGGTTCGTGCTGCAAGCTGGTCCAACCAGCTTGGACCATGCGGTGCACGGCTGGCAAGCCGAGCGGGGGCCGACCGCACCTGCAGGCTCGTCCATGCAGGCGCGGCGATCCGCAACAGGGCGGCCACCGGAGGCGCGCACGCGCGCAGCCCTGCTGGCCCCACAGCCTCGCTCAGCTCCAGCCTGGTCACTGATTCGTATCGTTCTGGCCTGATCGGCTTGAAGTCTTGGCTGGTGAGGCTCATACGCTGCAGGTTGGCCTTGGCGGTGGCCGCAGCGGCGGCCCTGCAGGTCAGCCGCACGCTGCAGAGGCTGCTATCATCCAAGAAGGTGCCCAGCGCGGCAAAGGGGAGATCTGCAAAGCAGTTCGATCTGGCTGCTGCTTCTGGCTCCATGATCGGCCGCTGTCATGCACAGGCAATGCTCACGACTGCATCAAAAGCTCGTGCAGCGGCTGAGGTCGGGGAAGGGGCAGCAGGTGCTCGATGGGTGGGCGCGGTTTGCGTGCTGCCCCCAGCACCACCGGGAAACATGGCTGCGGACGGCGGCGGCGGGGACGTTACAGCATGCAGACCAGCTGTCACCACCTCCAGCAGCGGCAGGCACCACAGCCCACGTGGACAGCTGGCCTCCTCCAGGACGCGGCACATGGGCATGGCGAGCATGCAGCAGGTGGGCATCGTGGGGCTCAGGCGGCCTGCCACGCTGGCACCAGCAGAAAGAAAGGAGCCCAGGACACAGAACCATCGCCCAAGCTCGCAGCACACCCAGCCCGGGCGGCTCAAGGCTCCACCACAATCTCCAGCAGCGGGTAGCGGGGCGCCAGCTCAGCCCACAGCCAGGCCTGGCTGGCGCGCCCGTGCACCTCGCGCTGGTACAGGTAGGCGGTGTTGGCGGCCCAGGCAAAGCCGGACAGCACCAGCTTGCGCAGCCCCCTGCCATGCAGCTCACGCACCAGCCAGTCCAGCACAGGAGTGGTGAGCACCACCCCACCGGCACCCCCAGGCTGAGGCCGCGCCATGTCAAGATGCAGGGATTGCAGGCACAGGAAACCACCGAAGGCACACAGCAGGACGTCATCAAATGGCTCCAGGGCCGGCACGCCAGCATTCGGCAAGCCAACACCACCCTGACTGCCAGCAGCCACGGCACCACCCACACCCCGCAGAGTTAGGTTGATGATGCGCGGCACCCGGCAGCACACCCGGCGCACCAGGTCTGCGCACCCTGCGCCTCCACACTGCAGCTCCAGCTGCGTGGGCAGGGCACCGGCGTTGAGCAGATCAGCGTCGCTGAGCCCTGTGCGAGATGGATGCACCATGCAGAGGCGGCGCAGCCTGTGCAAGACTTGCCGAAACGTGATGTCCCTGCTGCGTACAGTCGCTGCGGCAAAGCTGTGGCCAACATGCCAGGTGTGAGCCCTGTAGGTCAGGTCTTCCAGCGCGGGCATGCATGTCACAATCACGGAAAAGCTGTCGATGCCATCGTCAGTGGCCAGCAGCGTGAGAGCAGGCAGCACCAGAGGGCAGGACCATGCAGTGATGGGCAGGCCGCCGGACAAGTGCAGCTGCTGCAACTCCGGCCAGCGCGCTGCCAGCACGTGCAGCGCTGCGTCGTTCAGCGCCGCTGGCACCTTGAACATGCTTGGCTGCTGGCTCTGCAGCACACCGGCTCCGTGCTCCCCAACAACATGCAGGTGCTTCAGCTGCAGCTCCTGCAGGGGGTCGCGACCCTGCTGCAGACCAGACAGTGGGTGGATGGCCCCCAGCCCCGCAGCCGCCATGGCCTTCAGCAGGTCGGGTGCAAAAAGACCGAAGTTGACATGCAGCTGGGTGGAACTGGCAAACGCACTCGTGTGACCAATTGTGAGGCTGGTGACAGTAGTCAAGCTGGAGGTCAGCTGCAGCATCAGCCGGGTGTGCAGCGAGTCTGACAGGTGCAGGGCCCGCAGCTGGGGCAGCAGCGCAGCATCTGAAACCGCATGCGGTGCACCTGCAGGCGGCAGGCAGCAGGATCTGGGTCATTGGAAACGGGGTGCAAGCTGAAGCCGAGATTGGGGCACACCACCAGCAAGCTGTTCTACCACAAATGGACATGCTGCACGGCTCACCGTTGAGGCTGTCACGGTTGCCATTGTAGGGCTTGAGAAGCAGCGCAAAGTAGGCGCCCTGCGCGATGCACGCTTGAAGCTTCGTGGCTCGTGCAGGCCGCTGCACCCCCAGCTGGTCCAAAGCGGCCTGCTGTAGTGCCGCCACACCGCCGCCGGGCAATTGACCTGCTGCGGCGCCGGGCATGTGCCCTGCGGCGCCGGGCATGTGCGCCGCCCCAGCACCGGGCACGTGCTCCGCCGCAGCGCCAGCCCCCTGCTGCTGGAGCACCTGTTGTAGCTGCTGCGCCCGTGTGTGCCCAGCCACAGCAGGGGATGCCTGAGCTTGCTTGAGCTGGCGGTACAGGGCATCGAGGGTGGGCTGGAAGTAGATGGTGGGATGCCCGGCACGCTGCATCTCGACCTCCTTGATCTGGTGCTGCAGGATGAACACCTCTGCGCTCGGATGGTTGTCAGTACCCTGCAGCACGGGCACGAGGTAGCCGTCATGATTGTCGCACTGGTAGAGTTGGCAAGCTAGCCTTTGCCTGCAGCAGACCAGCGTTTGCAGGGCCCTTACCAGGCGGAGGTGCACCAGCTTGCTCATGCTTCGCAGTGACCCCAGCAAGGCCACCGCGTAGGCGTCCTGTGCTTCCCCTGCAGCATGATGGGGAGACCGTGGCCTTTATTGCAGCAGGCAGCACAGAGGGAAAACGTGTGGCCTCAGCTGCATGCATCAGGCTGAGCTATAGACCCAAGCCATTTCAATGACGTTGATGCATGGCACAAACTCAGGACCGACCAAGCCATCCTGAGGCAGGGCAGGCAGGCCCGCGCGGCCAGACCCCACAGTCTTGCCTCACCTTGCACAGTCTCGGTCGTCCAGAGGAGTGTCTCCAGGTGCTCAAAGCTGGTCATAGCCTCCGCTGCCGCCATCTGTGTGATCAGCGCGCACTTGACGTGCAGGCAGCGCAGCTTGGGCACCGCAGCCGCCAGGGTCTTCAGCAGGTCGGGTAGAAAGGGACCGAAGGGGGAGGCGAGGGCCACCGTCTGCAGGAGGAGTCAAACTCAGGTCAGCATGGCGTGGTGGTGGCAGGCCAGCAGGCTTTGGCAAGGCGCAGAGGCTGAGTGCTGGTGAACGCAGTCGCGGGCGCGCAGGCGCAGGGGGGGGGGCAAGGGGCGATGGCGGCAGCGCGGGCTGCGGTGCCGCGGCTGCCAGCCGGCCCTCACCTGCAGGCCCGTCCACGTCGCCGCCAGCGACGCCACGGGCGGGGGCAGCATGAGATGCGTCCCTGTGCAGGCGGCAGGGTCCTCACGGAGCTGGAGCTCTGTCACAGATTCATAGCGCTGCGGCTGGAGGGGTGCACGGTCGAATGGAGCAGGAACGCTCCAATCATGGCCCGTGAGCCGCAGTCGCTGCAAGCTGGTCTTGGCAGTGACTGTGGCGATGACTCTGCATGTCATACGCACGCTGGCCAGGCTGCGCGAGTCCAGGAAGGGCCCTAGCGCCGAGAACGGCAAGTCCGCGAGCGTCGCTGACCGATCTGCAGCCATGCCGTCACGTTTCAAGGCATGTCTGAAACACTATAGTGTAGATGCTGAGGAGTGACTGATCCGCGGAGCGCGGCGCGGCTGCGCGGAGCGCGGCTGGACCCCGCGCGCAGCTGCTGTGCACCCACAATCCCAGGGCGCCATGCGCACAAGCCACCTCACACCTCATCACCTCACAAGCCGCCAGGCGCTCGCAGCAGTTACAGCAGCATGTTTTTGCTCATGGCCATTGCCGCACACCTGGTGCCACGCCCCAAGCGGGGTCATGCAGGCCCCGCTTCCAAGCCCTCCTTGCAGCTGCCCGACAGCTGGCCCGCCGTGCCCTCCTCCTCCCCCGACTGGCCCACCTCCTCCGACTGGCTGAGCAGCAGCTGCTCCTCCAGCTCCTGCGCCCACTGATCCGCCATGGTGGTGGGCGACGCCACCAAGCTGCAGCTGCTGCCGCACCCCACGGCGCTGCCGCTGGCGCCCGCGCTCGAGTCGCTCGCATCGCTGCGCCCGCCGCGCCCCGTCTCGCCCGCCACCGCCGCCAGGCGGCTGGCAGGCGTCGACGCTCGCTCATGCAGGGCGTGGTGATCCGGCGCGCCGCGACGGACGCGCAAGCCCTCACCCTGCTGCTGCTGCTCGCTCGGCTGCGGCTGCGGCTGCAGCTGTGGCTGCCCCCCACGTCCCTCCTGCAGGCCAGGCCGGCTGCCCTGTTCCAGCAGCCCCATGAGCTCTGCACTGATGCCACCGCCGTCCAGCAGCTCCCCACCCCCCGCCTCCCCCGCCGCCTCCGGCTGCGACCCGGGGCGCGGCGCCTGCCCCGCCTGCGACTGCCGCTGCTGCCGCCAGGGCCGCCACACGCCGTCCAGGCTGTCGCTGTCCGAGTCCTCTGCCAGGGCCGCCAGGTTGGTGCGCGACCCGATGGTCTGCAGGTAGGAGGCTGTGCGGCGCAGCAGCTGCTGGTTGGAGGGCACGTGCTTGATGGCGCCCTCGTGGATGCCTGGCAGGGCGACGGGTGCAGGGATGGGGATGGGGAGGGGCTGGGGTGGGGGGAGGGGGCGGCGACAGCATGGGCGCAGACGATGATAAGACCTGGGACCCCGATGCCTGCATGCCCTCAGGCCCCGTCCCTCCACCCACCCCTCCCCGCCCGCCCGCCCGCCCACCCGTGTTGCCGAAGAAGTAGTCAAATATGTTGATGTACTTGCTGCGGAACACGTCGCGGTGCCGCCCATTGTCCCCCGAGTAGCAGTGCATGAGCGCAGCCGCGCCCGCGCTGAACAGCAGCACGTCCATGCGCGCCGGCATCTGCAGGTGGGGGCAGCATGCTGGAGGGTTTTGAGGCGGGCAGGAGCGGGCTGGGCATGCATACATGGGCGTGGGCGCGGCTGCGGGCGCGGGCGCAGGCCCAGCTGGGCCCTGCTGCGCACCTGGCGCCGGGGCACGAGCCCCCACTCGGACAGGCAGCGCGCAAAGCTCTCCAGCGAGCGGCTGAGCACGTACAGCGTCAGCTCCATGCGCCGGCTCTTCTTCTCGATCTGCGGGCGGCGGCATGGCGCAGGGGGGGGGCTTTGGCACCCAGCCACACACTGCCTGGCAGGCCAGCAGCACGCCACAAAAGGGGCCCACCACCACTGCCCAATGGGCAAACCAACTGCACTTGCAACCTCAGACGACGCTCAACATCAATCTCTACCCCTTGCCAGTGCATGTCCGCCAGCATCCCCTTATCCCAGGGGAGCACCCACCAGGGTGGCCAGCCCGCCCGTCCAGACACTGCTGGCCATGATGAGGCCGGTGGAGCGGCCCCACACATTGTGCCCAGCGCACACGCTGCCAAAGGCCACCGCCACGTACAGGCTCAGGAACAGCGCGGACCTGCGGCAGGAGCGAGGAGAGGGGGGTCAACGGGGAGGGCATGCGGCGGCTGTTGAATTCATGGTGAAGTTCCTGTTCCTGCAGCGCACCTGGCCACGCCGAGCGCCATCTTGGGCAGGATCTTGCCCGGCTGAGTCAGCAGCCGCCCACGGTGCACCAGCAGCGCCGGCACGATGTACACGGGCAGGTACACGCCCAGGGCGCGGCCGTAGGCAGCCGGCCAGAAGTTGACGGCGTGCTCCACGCAGCCTGCGCGGCGGGGCAGGGAGTGCGAGCGAACCAAGTGTGGGAGGCGGCGGCCGCGGGCGCTGCCCCGCGTGCCTTCTATCTCCGAGCCTTGTTCACAGAAAAATTTCGGATGCAGGCAGTGCAGCCCTGACGGCGGCGGCGGCTGCCAGGTGGCCCAGGGGCCACAGGGCCTCACCTTGCCCTGGGTGGAAGTAGGCACAGGGCACGGGCGACACGGTGTCGGCGTGGGGGGTGCCAATCAGAGACATCAAGGGGCCGGGCGGCTTGCGCTGCACCGTGCGCTGGGCCAGCTCCTGCAGGGGGAAGCAGTGGAAGGTGATAGTGGCGGTGGTGGCAGTGGCGGTGGTTGTGGGGCCGCGGCGGCTGTTGTGGGGGGACGTGGCGGTAGGCTGGTGGGCCGCAGGCCGGGGCGGCGCTGGCTGGGAGGCCCTCAGCCGCTCCGCCCTGCTGCACAGCTGCAGTGCGCTTGACATGGACGCGACGTCGCTCCTGAGAATGGCGTCGCCTTCATGTCAAGCGCACTGCAGCTGTGGGGCAGAGCAATGCGGTGGCCTGGTGGTGGCTCCAGCAGCAGCCAGGCGGATGAGGCACGGAGGGGCTGCCCCCCCCCCGCCCTGAATCCCCATGGAAGCCTCTCACCCGCACGGCCTGCCACACATACAGCTCTTTGGCGCCCTGGCGCCGGAAGAAGCGCACGTAAGAGGCCGGCAGGGTTTGGGGCATCATCAGGAACGCGTACACCACCTGTCCGGGGGAGGCACAGGCCGAGGGGTGAGGCGGCCGCTGGTGCGTGGGGGGGCCGCTGCAGCCGGCAGCGGCCGGGCACCACGCCAGCTCTGGAGCACGGCTGCCACATGCTGGCCAGTGCGCTGCACAAGCATCTGGCTTAGGAGCGGCCGCCAAGCCACGTGGATTGCAGCGAGGCTGGGTGTTGGGGCTCCTCACGCCTGCCGGGCGGGGTGGGCTCACCTGGCTGCAGGCCGCGCACATGAGCAGCGTGTCCCCGTGCTGCAGCCGCGTCGGCGCCAGCAGCTGGCGCAGCAGCGGCGGGGAGGTGGGTTTGTTGCCCACCCGCACCAGCAGCGTGATGCCGCGCAGCAGGACGTACGTGGCCAGCGAGTAGTGGCGGTTCTTGTGCCTGCGGCGCGGGGGGGCGGCCAGCATCAGAGTAGTGGCGGTTCTTGTGCCTGCGGCGCGGGGGGGCGGCCAGCATCAGAGTAGTGGC
>Ga0315905_10006545_pt1 | contig 11847 bp, 10 predicted proteins | sample LakEriMetagenome_5_FD_203522 | JGI IMG/M metagenome (GOLD analysis project Ga0315905, IMG submission 203522) | Freshwater fungal communities from buoy surface, Lake Erie, Ohio, United States - Buoy 4 MA121 | ecosystem: Environmental > Aquatic > Freshwater > Lake | place: USA: Lake Erie, Ohio...
TCAAGACATCTGGTCACATTAAGAAGACAGGAACACACACAGTAAAGGTCTCTCTTGCACATAACATCGTTGCAACAGTTTCACTCACTGTCGTCTCTGCTTAATTAGTTCTAAAGAGAAAGACCCGTCGCGCAATTGCGGCGGGTCTTTCTTACTTCTAGAGCCAGCCCGATTTCTTAAACTTGCGATAGAGAAGTGTTGTAACGATGAGAAGTAAACCCACAACAAGTGGGTAGCCGAATTTCCATCGTAGTTCAGGCATGACATCGAAGTTCATTCCATAGATACCCGCGACCATGGTGGGCACTGAAGCAAGTGCAACGTAGGAAGTTATCTTGCGCATATCTTCATTCTGTTGAAGCTGAACCTGTGCAATTTCTGCCTGTAAGGCTGAAGTAAGTAGAGCATCGAGTCCAGATGCTGCATCAGATGCGCGAGAGAGATGATCCAAAGTATCTCTGAAAAACGGGGTGAGCTCTGCAGGGACGTTGCGAGCGCCAATACTTGAAATCTGCTGGAGAGGTGAGACAAGTGGATCGATTGCATGGCGGAATTCAATAACTTCGCGCTTGAGTAAGTAAATCTCCTGTGATGCGCTATCTCGAGTATCTCCAAATACCTTATGTTCGACTTGAAGTACGTCAGTCTCTAATTCAACTGAGATATCGATGTAACAGTCGATGACATGATCAAGAATTGCGTGAAGAACAGCGTAGGGGCCTTTAGCAAGTTGTTCAGGATTGTTCTCAAGATGATGTCGTGTATTAACAAGAGGTGCACCATTGCCATGGCGCACAACAACAATAAAGTGATCGCCAATAAAGCAGAAGATTTCACCGGTGGAGATCTGGCTACCCTTTTCTTCATAGAAGGCTGTCTTTAATACCAGAGCCTGCACACCTGGATACTCTTCAAACTTTGGGCGTTGATGCGCCATCACCGCATCTTCAATTGCTAGTGGATGAAAACCAAAGTCGGCAACAACTTTTTCAAATTCATTCTGTGTAGGTTCTGCAAGACCTAACCAGACAAAGCCGCCATCACTTTTTGCCTTCTGAATCAGCGCAGGAAGATTGGAAGGTTCAGTAAAACGTCTGCCATTTTGGTAGAGGGCGTAATCAACGATCATGGGTGAAGTCTTGCTTAGAAAGATGAATATGAGATGACATCTCACCAATTGAGAACTCGATATTTACTTTCCTCCACAAGGGTGTGCACTTCTATCTCCTGCATGACCTGCACCTTTACGCAGTGCTGGCACTAATCGCGCAGTTACACACATTTCATCAACACCTTATGCACAGCAATCCACGCTTATCCACCGACTTATCCCCACCTTTATCCCCATCGATCACAGAGCTTTCTCGCTTACTGAAGGCGTGGGACATACCTTTGCCCCGTTGGAGCCCGCATTCACATCTTCTTAAGAGGTGTGAAGGCTTTCCGGGCCACGCTGACTTCAACCCAGATTTCCCGCATAAGCGGGCTTTGTCAGTGCATTAGAGGAAGGTATGTCGCATGAGTATTGCAGAACTACCTAATACCTCTCGAGGCGCTGCCACCTTTAACACAGTCGGTGCAGAGTATGAGCGCACACCACCACAAGATCTTCAAGCAGAACAATCTGTTCTCGGTGGAATGTTGTTATCAAAGGATGCAATCGCAGATGTTGTTGAAGTATTACGCGAACGTGATTTCTATCGTCCAGCACATGAACTTATCTATGATGCAATTCTTGATCTCTATGGTCGCGGAGAGCCAGCCGATGCTGTCACTGTTGCATCAGAACTTACAAAGCGCGGTGAGATAGCACGCGCAGGTGGTGCACCTTATCTACACACTCTTATCTCATCTGTTCCAACAGCAGCGAATGCTGGCTACTACGCAAAGATTGTTCTAGAACATGCAATTATGCGCCGCCTTGTTGAAGCAGGAACAAAGATTGTTCAACTTGGCTATGACCAAAATGGTGAAGTCGATGATGCAGTAGATGCTGCGCAAGCAGAAGTTTATGCAGTAACAGAGCGACGCTCATCGGAAGATTATGTGCAGCTCAGTACTTTGCTACCGGCAGCTCTCGATGAAATTGAAGCGATCTCTAAAGGTATTGGTATTGAAGGTGTGAAATCTGGTTTCCGCGATCTCGATGCACTCACTCACGGTTTCCATCCAGGTAACATGATTATTCTTGCGGCCCGTCCTGCAGTGGGTAAGTCAACGCTCGGTCTTGATATTGCTCGCCATGCCGCCATTCACGAGAACCAAGCAGCTGTGATCTTCTCTCTTGAAATGTCGAAATCAGAAATTACGATGCGTATGCTCTCGGCTGAGGCACGTGTTGGTCTTAACAATATTCGCTCTGGACAACTTAGCGATGATGAGTGGGCAAAGCTTGCACGCCGTATGGGTGAGATCTCTGATGCACCGCTCTTTATCGATGATTCACCGAATCTTTCGATGATGGAGATTCGCGCAAAGGCGCGACGCCTGAAGCAGCGCCATGATCTCAAACTCATTGTGATTGACTACCTGCAGCTGATGTCATCAGGTAAGCGCGTTGAGAACCGTCAGCAAGAAGTATCTGAATTCTCTCGTCACTTGAAGCTAATGGCGAAGGAGCTCAATGTTCCTGTTATCGCTATCTCTCAGCTCAACCGTTCACCTGAACAACGCTCTGATAAGAAGCCGATGCTCTCTGACCTTCGTGAATCTGGTTCTATCGAACAAGATGCTGACGTAGTTATCTTGCTCCACCGTGATGATATGTATGACTCACAGAACCGTTCAGGTGAAGCAGATTTCATCGTTGCAAAGCACCGTAATGGACCAACAAGAACCATTACAGTCTCAGCACAACTTCACTTTGCACGCTTCTTCGATATGGCACCGAATGTGGGAGCAGGACGTGACTTCACACAATCAACGGGTGCTTCAGATATTCAGCCATCATCTCCTGGCGATGGCGGATGGAACGAGTAGCTAAGACGCTACAGTCTTAGCGCGATCGGCTAAATAAACTCCAACGAGCACAGCTGCAGCGCCGATGAGTTGAATGAAATCCCAACTCTGAGAAAACCAGATCCATGCAAAAGCACCAGCGATTACTGGCTCAAGCATTCCAATAACGCTACTTGTTGATGCAGTTAAGAGTTTCATTCCCGATAAGACCAACATATAGGGAACAACGGTTCCAAAGATTGCTGCAGCACCAATTAACAACCAACCCGGAAGCATCGTGCCAGCTGCAATTCCACCGAGATCCATCTGCACGGTAAATACTTCAAAAGGAAATGTCCAAGGGGGCTGAACAACGAGCCAGAAGATGGATGCAAAACCCATACCGAAGATCATTGTTGCAATCGGTTCACGGCTCTTACCGATGCGCTCACTCATGAGGAAGTAGGCAGCCAGTGCGAATGCGCAGAGAGCTGCAGCGGTAAGTCCGATCAGATCAAACTTAAGTCCTTCCCAGACCTTTGCAACGAGAACAAGGCCAGTGAATGAGAGAGCAACTGCAAGCCACATCTCATTAGAGACAAAACCTCTACGAACGAATTTAATCCAGAGCGCAATCCAAATGGATGCAGTGAATTCAATAATAAGGACAAGGCCTAGTGGAACACCGCGCTGGATGCTCAGTAGATAGCCAAAGTTCACAAAGGCAAAGCCCACAACGCCATATATGGCAAGGCGCCTAATCTCAGATTTCTTCACCTTAATAATTTCAGGGCGGGTAAGGAGAACATAGGTGCCAAGGATGAGAACGGCTGAGACTGAGCGCACCTCAGCTAAGCGAAGTGCTGGAAGGTGCTTTAGAACTACAGTCACAACGATTCCAGAGAGTGCGAAGAAGAAAGCTCCCAGAACAAGCAGGAATTCGCCGCGATGTTTGGTGAGCACTGCGTGAGTCTAACTTAATTACTTAGAAAGCGGACTCTGGAATCTCCATGATTGCAGCATCAGTTGCTTCCACAATCTTGCGATCTGCGGTGATGTGAGGAAGAACTGTTGTCACAAAGAACTTTGCAGATGCAATCTTGCCTGTGTAGAAATCAGTATCTTTTCCAGCACCTGCTGCAAGCTTTGCAGATGCGATATCTGCTTGGCGAAGAAGAAGCCATGTGATGATCACATCGCCAACAGCCATCAGTGCACGGGAAGTACTCAAGCCGACCTTATAAATCTCATCAGGCTTTTCTTGTGATGCCATTGCATGCCCCACAAGTACTCCGATAATTCCATTGAGGTCAGCAAGTGCCTTTGAAAGCGCTGCCTTCTCATCTGCATGAACGCCGCCACTTTCAGCAAATGCTTGAATCTCTTTGCCGAGTAGTCCAAGTGAGCGACCACCATCTTTCACAACCTTGCGGAAGAAGAAGTCGAGTCCTTGAATGGCAGTGGTGCCTTCATACAAGGTATCAATCTTTGCATCGCGCACATATTGTTCAAGTGGCCAATCGCGTGTGAAGCCTGCGCCACCAAATGTTTGAAGGGATTCTGTGCCAAGAAGTGTCCACGACTTTTCAGATCCAAAACCTTTAACTACCGGAAGAAGTAAGTCGTTGAGCTTCTCCATCGTCTCAGTTTTTTCTGTATCTCCTGCAGCGCGTGCTAGCTCAATCTCATCTTGAATCGATGCTGTGTAGAGAACAAGTGCGCGCATACCTTCGGAGTAAGCCTTCTGCACCATCAGTGAACGACGCACATCTGGGTGCTTAATGATGGTCACGCGAGGGCTCGCCTTATCGTTCATGATCTTCATATCGCCACCCTGCACGCGAGTCTTGGCATAGGAAAGTGCTTGCTGGTAACCGGCTGAAAGCGTTGCAATCGCCTTAGTTCCCACCATCATGCGAGCGAATTCAATAATCTTAAACATCTGTGCAATACCTTGGTGAACATCACCGAGTAGGTAACCAACAGCTGGTTCATTCTCACCAAGATATACCTCACATGTGGCAGAGACATTGAGCCCCATTTTATCTTCCAGCGCTGTGACATAGACACCGTTGCGCTTTCCAAGATCTCCGGTTTTAAAGTCAAACATAAACTTAGGGATTAGAAAGAGTGAGAGACCTTTTGTTCCAGGTCCGCCACCTTCGCGGCGTGCAAGAACAAAGTGCATGACATTCTCATAGAAGTCGGCGTCCCCTGAAGTGATGTAGCGCTTATTGCCTGTGATGTGCCAAGTACCATCTGCTTGCTGCACAGCTTTCGTGCGACCTGCACCAACATCTGAACCAGCATCTGGTTCTGTCAATTGCATCGTTGCACCCCAGTGACGTTCCACCATGTGCTTTGCCATAATCTTCTGCTCATCAGTTCCTAATACATAAGCAACGTGAGCGAATGCATAACCGGATGCATAGAGATGGATTCCAGGGTTTGATCCAAGAACCATCTCAGCAATTGCCCAGCGGACTGATTGTGGGATTTTCATTCCACCTAAATCAACAGGTGCATCAAGACGCCACCATTCGCCATCGACATATGCTTTATAAGATTTAATGAAACTTGCAGGAAGATTGACATTTCCTGTCTCTTTATTCAGTACTGCGCCAACACGATCGCCTTCAACGAAAGATGCTGCAAGATCGTTCTCACATAAACGCTTCATCTCCTCCAACATCCCCATCGCTGTATCGCGATCAAGGTCGGAGTAGATAGATGTACCTAAGACCTTCTCGCGACCCAAGAGGTCAAAGAGGCAGAATTCGATATCGCGCAGATTGGCTGTGTAATGGCTCATGGGGCAATGGTGCTACCCGCCAGTAACTTAAGCAAGCGTGCCAAGGCCCTTTTTTGCGGGCTTAAAAGGTAGGCTCGCGCCGTGCTACTCAGTGATCGCGATATCCGCTCAGAAATTACCCAAGGCCGCGTTGCCGTGGAGCCATATGACGAAGCGATGATCCAGCCCTCATCGGTGGATGTGCGCCTGGATAAGTTCTTCCGCGTCTTTGAAAACCACAAGTACTCAGTCATTGACCCATCGATTGAACAGGCTGAGCTCACACGCGAAGTCATCGCCGAAGATGGCGAAGCATTTATCTTGCACCCAGGTGAATTCGTTCTGGCATCGACCTATGAAATCATCACACTTCCCGATGACATCGCAGGACGCTTAGAAGGAAAGTCATCTCTAGGGCGCCTTGGACTTCTTACCCACTCAACTGCAGGATTTATCGATCCAGGTTTTTCTGGCCACATCACCCTTGAACTCTCCAACGTTGCTAACTTGCCGGTGAAGTTATTCCCAGGCATGAAAATCGGTCAGCTCTGTCTGATTAAACTCTCATCTCCTGCCGAGCACCCATATGGCTCAGCAATCTATGCATCACGTTATCAAGGACAGCGCGGGCCAACCCCAAGCCGTTCCTTTATGAATTTCCACCAGAGTAAAATCAAATAACTCCTAGATAATCTCTATCTGGGGGAATACCAACCAGTCAAAAGGGGTTGAAGTAAGTATGGAATTTATCGTCATTGGCGCACTCGTCCTTCTCGTTATCTTTGCTGTTGCTCAATACAACCGCCTTATTCGACTCAACATCACAGTCGATGAGGCATTTGCGCAGATTGAGGTTCAACTCAAGCGCCGCGCAGATCTGATCCCCAACCTTGTTGAGACCGTCAAGGGCTATGCCACACATGAGCAGAGCACCTTTGATGCAGTCGTTGCAGCACGTGCTAAGTCAACTAGTGCATCCAGTGTTGCCGATGTTGCAGCAGCTGATGGCGCACTCACCAACGCACTACGTGGCCTGCTCGCTGTTGCTGAGGCATATCCAGATTTGAAAGCATCATCTAACTTTCTATCACTTCAGGAAGAACTTTCTACTACAGAGAATAAAGTCTCCTTTGCACGTCAGTTCTATAACGACACTGTGCGCTCGCTCAATACAGCTGTAAAGACAGTGCCTACCAACTTCTTTGCAGGGTTTGCAAAAGTTGATGCTCGCGAATTCTATGAAGTAGAAAACGCTGCAGATCGTAACGTTCCAAACGTTAAGTTCTAATTTCACCTATGGCTGAGAATAACTTTCGCGCACTGCAATCTGCCAATAAAGGAAAGACTTATTTCCTTCTGGCATCGATGGGTGTTCTCACATGGTTTGTTGCATATGCTGCAATGACATATTTCGGTGTGGGCACGGCATCAACGATGGTGCCGATGGCAGTGGGCTTTGCTCTCATTGGCGTGTGGGGTTCTTACTACGGCTCAGATAAGTTAGTTCTGACTATGACAGGTGCCAAGCTCATTACGCGTGAAGATGCACCAGAGCTCTTTAATGTGATTGAAGAAAGTGTCATTGCAAGTGGTTTACCAATGCCCAAGGTTGCCATTGTTGAAGATAGCGCCCCTAATGCATTTGCCACAGGGCGAAATCCAGAACATGCACTGATTGCCTTTACTACACGCATCCTTGAGGTGATGGATCGCGATGAACTACAAGGTGTTATTGCCCACGAGTTATCTCACGTGGCAAATCGCGACACTTTAGTTTCAGCAGTTGCTGCAACAACTGCAGGTGCGATTGCAATCTTGAGTGACTTCCTCACTCGCATGATGTGGTTTGGTGGAGGTAGAGATAGAGACCGTGGTGGTAATTCAAATCCACTCGCACTTGTTTTCTCTCTTGTGGTTCTAATGCTCGCACCCATTGCGGCGATGTTATTAAAATCTGCGATTTCACGTAAGCGTGAGGCGTTAGCTGATGCCACTGCAGTCTCCTTTACGCGAAATCCTGCAGGCTTGCGTAAAGCTCTTGAAGTATTAGCTGCTGATTCAACTGTTGTGCGTCAGAAATCAAATGCAGTTGCACATATCTGGATTGAATCTCCACTGGATGGACAAGCAGTCTCTAAATTATTTAGTACCCATCCACCGATTCAAGAACGTATCGCCACATTAAAGGCGATGGAGTCACTCGGCCCTGCGGGGGAATAACAAGGTAAATAGGGCACCTTCACCGGGCTTTGATTGCACAGTAACGCTGCCACCATGGGCGCGCATCACAGCATCAACGATTGATAGACCAAGGCCACTTCCATCACTGCCTGTGCGCACACGTGATGCATCTGTGCGATAGAAACGTTCAAAGATTCGCCTTTGATCCTCGATAGACAATCCAGGTCCCTTATCTGCGACAGTGACTTCAACACCAGCATCTGTTGTTGAAAGAGAGACTGTAATCGGAGTACCCGCAGGCGTATGAGCGCGAGCATTGGCAAGTAAGTTTGCAACCACTTGGTGGATGCGTACTTCGTCCCCCAGTGTGAAGATTTCAGAATCTGATGAATTAAGGGTCACGGGATGCCCAGGCCCTGCAGCGCGAGCTGAAATCACTGCCTCTTCAACAACCTTATTGATATCAACTGGCTTTGAATCCATCTCACGTGCTTGATCTAGGCGGGCTAGAAGAAGTAAATCTTCCACAAGTGAGCCCATGCGCTTTGATTCATTTTCAATACGACCAATTAGTTCAGTAGTTTCCTTCTCACCAGTGACAGCACCTTGGCGGTGAAGTTCAGAGAACCCGCGAATTGCGGTGATGGGTGTGCGCAGCTCGTGAGATGCATCTGCAACGAAGCGGCGAAGTTTGTTCTCACTTTCTGTGCGCACAGAGAATGCATCTTCAATACGGGCAAGCATTGTGTTGAGTGAAGTCACAAGACGACCCACTTCAGTAGATGGATCAGCTTGTGGCATACGTGCAGATAGATTGCCTGCAGCAATCTCCTCTGCTGTCTTCTCAGCATCTTCAAGAGGACGCAAGCCCACTTTGATAACTGTGCGAGCAGCCAGAGCGATGAGAAGTAAGAGAAGTAAACCTATGAGTGCAAAGAGAAAACCAAGACGTGATGTTGTGCGATCGAGATCGCGGAGTGATTGAGCTGCAACAATTGTTCCGCCGTTATCAGGAAGAGCGCGTGCGATAACTCGGAAATCTGGACCAGGAACTTCGATAGAAAATGGTTTCTCTCCATGGGATGCAACCTCTGAAGGCAATAGCCCTATGACGTAATCACTGATTGGGGCTGAGTTGAGATCGCCCCCGAGGCCACTAACAATGTTTCCTTGCCCATCAAGGAGTGTGAGTGATGCAGATGTGGGGATACGAGTAAGTGGTGAACCAAGACCTTTTCCTGCAGGGCGGGCAACAGCATCGCTATGTTCGCCTTCTCTTGCCTCATGTGCAATACCAGATTGTTGAACTCGATCAAAAGTTCCACTTGTGATTACCGCTAGCTGCTTATCAACTTCTGATGTTAAATAATGTTTGAGAAGTGATTGAGTGGCAATGCTTGCGCTAAAGAAGCCAATGGCTGTCAGAAGCACGATGCCGAGTGTGAGTCGACTACGTAGACCCCAAGTAGCAAATGGTGATCGCATGAGAGTTACTTTGTAGCTGGCAATCTAAGTCGATAGCCAACGCCGCGCACAGTGTGAATGAGTGCTGGTTCATAGATATCAATCTTCTTACGAAGGTATGAGATATATGTTTCAACGATTCCTGCATCTCCACCAAAGTCATAATCCCAGACATGATCAAGTATCTGTGCTTTGCTCACTACGCGATCTGCATTGATGAGAAGGTAGCGAAGCAGAGTGAATTCAGTAGGGGAGAGTTCAAGCAAGTGGCTGGCCCGATGAACTTCATGTGTTGCTTCATCGAGTTCAAGATCTGCAAAACGAATCTTCTCTTCATCCATTATCTGCTCGGTAACACCGATGCGACGAAGGAGTGCGCGAAGGCGTGCGACAAGTTCCTCAAGGCTAAATGGCTTGGTCATGTAATCATCGCCGCCAATGGTTAAGCCTTGGACTTTATCTTTCATCTCATCTTTGGCAGAGAGAAAGAGAACACCTACTTCAATTCCTTCATTGCGAATCTGGCGACAGACTTCAAAACCATCAAGATCAGGCAACATGACATCGAGAATCATTGCGTGGGGTTTAAATTCTTCAGCGATTGTTAACGCTTGTGATCCTGTTGCAGCTGTGCGCACATCGAAACCAACAAATTTCAAACTCGTTGCGATGAGATCGCTGATACTTGATTCGTCATCGACGACGAGGATGCGTTGACCGGTTGATTCACTAGTTGTCATAGCCACACCATCCTCTTACAACCTGAGTCTTTGCTGAGAATGTTGCGATGTTACTCAGTGACTACACACGCTGAATTACATGCATGTAACTTCATACACAATGGGGATAAACCTTGTGGAGAGACGGTATTTCTACAACTTTTTAATGGGAACCCTCACCTGCCTGCTCTTCGCGCGGTATTTCCCACTCCTAAGGCTTTTCAGGGTTATTTGACTTTCTATTTAGCGATAGGATTTCAGCCTGCTGTTGAGGAATTACCGCTCTACAGCCCCATACAGGACTTTTGAAGGAGCCCCCCTTGGCTGATGTGAAGAAGGAATCCGGCGGATATGACGCCTCCTCGATCACCGTCCTTGAGGGTCTTGAGGCAGTCCGAAAGCGCCCAGGTATGTATATCGGCTCCACAGGTGAGCGCGGCCTTCACCACCTCGTCTATGAAATCGTCGATAACGCAGTAGATGAGGCGCTCGCAGGCTACTGCACAGAGATTGCCGTAACGCTGATGGAAGATGGATCTCTTCGCGTCGTTGATAACGGTCGAGGAATTCCCGTTGATATCCACCCGATTGAGAAGAAGCCAGCTCTTGAAGTAGTTCTGACCGTATTGCACGCAGGTGGAAAGTTCGGAGACGGTGGTTACTCAGTCTCTGGTGGATTACACGGTGTTGGTTCATCCGTTGTTAATGCGCTCTCAACAAATCTATCTGCAAAGGTAAAGCGCGATGGATTTATCTGGACACAAGAGTACAAACTCGGTGTTCCAACTGCTCCCGTTAAAAAAGGTGAGGCAACAACAGAGACCGGAACAACAATTCAATTCTGGCCATCTGAAGATATCTTTGAAACAACTGATTTCTCTTTTGAAGTTCTCTCTGCACGATTTAGAGAGATGGCATTTCTTAATCGCGGGCTTATTTTATCTCTGACAGATATGCGACCTGGCCACGTTGATGAAAAGGGCGAACAGCTCACCGTGCGCTATCAATACCAAGGTGGAATTACTGACTTTGTAAAGCACCTGAATTCAACTCGCGGAGAACTGCATAAATCAGTGATCGCACTTGTTGCCGAAGATAAGAAGGCGCGCCTGTCTCTTGAAGTTTCGATGCAGTGGAATAACGGCTTCTCTGAATCCGTCTATACCTTCGCAAATACCATTCACACACATGAGGGCGGAACACACGAAGAGGGCTTTCGTACTGCGCTCACATCCGTCGTCAATAAGTTTGCTGAAGAACAAGGTTTGATTCGTAAGAAGGAAGATCGCCTTACAGGAGATGATGTTCGTGAAGGTCTGACAGCGATTGTCTCAATCAAGCTAGGTGAGCCACAGTTTGAAGGACAGACAAAGACAAAGCTGGGCAATACTGAGGCAAAGTCCTTTACGCAGAAGGTTGTTAACGAACATCTGACTGCATGGTTTGAACAAAACCCTCAAGAGGGCAAAGACATCATTCGTAAATCAATTGATGCAGCATCTGCACGCGTTGCAGCACGTAAGGCACGCGACTTAGCGCGTAATCGAAAAGGTTTGCTTGAAGGTCGCGGAATGCCAGGAAAGCTCGCTGATTGTCAGTGGACTGATCCTTCAAAGTGTGAGCTCTACATTGTCGAAGGTGACTCTGCGGGTGGCTCTACTAAGGGTGGACGTGACTCACGTAATCAAGCAGTACTGCCTATTCGTGGCAAGATTCTTAACGTTGAGAAGGCTCGCATCGATCGCGTCTTGCAGA
>Ga0315905_10006546_pt1 | contig 11847 bp, 10 predicted proteins | sample LakEriMetagenome_5_FD_203522 | JGI IMG/M metagenome (GOLD analysis project Ga0315905, IMG submission 203522) | Freshwater fungal communities from buoy surface, Lake Erie, Ohio, United States - Buoy 4 MA121 | ecosystem: Environmental > Aquatic > Freshwater > Lake | place: USA: Lake Erie, Ohio...
GGCCGTGCGTCCCACGAGTGTGATGGGGGCGTCGAAGCGTATCGCCGAGCAGGTGGTCCAACTGGCCGCGCGGGAGAGCGGCAAGGCCTACGTATCCGTACGCTTTGGCAACGTGCTGGGGAGCCGCGGGTCGGTCATTCCCACGTTCCTCAAACAGATCGCTGCGGGTGGCCCGGTGATGGTGACCCACCCGGAGATGCGGCGCTACTTCATGACCATTCCCGAGGCGGTGCAGCTGGTGCTGCAAGCCTACGTGATGGGCACCGGCGACGAGGTTTTCTGCCTCGACATGGGCGAACCGGTAAAGATTGTGGATTTGGCGCGGGATCTCATTGCATTGACATCAACGCCGAACGGCCCCTCGGTGGAGGTTCGCTTCGCGGGGACTCGGCCGGGGGAGAAGCTTTACGAAGAGATGTTCTTCGATGCGGAGCATGCGAAACCGACCGCACACCACAAGGTGCTGAAGGCATTTGGCACCGAGGTTGGCGACATGGGTGCCGTTGGCCTTCGACGCACTTTAGCTGAAATTCATGGCGCGCCTACGACTGAGAAGTTGCACGAAATGATTCACTCCTTGGTTGAAGATTTCCGCATGGAAGCGGCGGAGCTCACTCGCTCCGCGTGAAGGCTACAGCGTACAGTCATTTTTCGTTTCCAACATCCATCATGAACGAACGTCCGGCGAAAACCTCCAGAATCTACCTCTCTGTTCCCCACATGGGCGGCGATGAGCTCACCTTTGTTCAGGAGGCATTCGAGAGCAACTGGCTATCCAGCGTGGGCCCGAATCTCGACGCTTTCGAAGCTGAGGTATCGGCGGTCACGGGCGGCACGCACCACGTCCTCGCGGTGTCGAGTGGAACCGCGGCTCTTCACCTCATTCTCCGCGCCATTGGTGTCGATCGCGGTGACCGCGTTGCCGTTTCGTCACTCACCTTTGCCGGATCCGTTTTTCCGATTCTGTACCAAGGTGCCACTCCGGTCTTTATCGACAGCGAACTGGTCTCGGGAAACATCGACCCTGATCTCGTAGCGGAGTACTTCGAAGATGCGGCGCGCCGCAACGCACTGCCGAAGGCACTCATTGCAGTCCACCTCTACGGACAGCATGCGGATATCGACCGAATTGCCGACGCGTGTGCTCGATTCGGCGTAGTGTTGATCGAGGATGCGGCAGAGTCTCTTGGGGCAACGTACAAGGGCCGCCCAACAGCAAGCACTGCCGATTACGCCATCCTGAGTTTTAACGGCAACAAGATCATCACCACTACTGGCGGTGGAATGGTGTTGGCGCGTGATCCAAATCAGATCGCGCGTATGAAGAAATGGGCGAATCAATCTCGTGAACCGGCGATCGAGTACCTTCACTTCGAAACTGGGTACAACTACCGGATGAGCAATGTGCTCGCCGGCATCGGGCGCGGTCAGCTTCGTGTGCTAGCGGAGCGCGTCCAGCAGCGCCAAGCAGTATTCGATCGGTACGTTACATCCCTTGCTGAAGTACCAGGTCTTTGCTTTCAGGAGGAGGCCCCATGGGGAACCCACACTCGTTGGCTGACGGTGGCGTACGTAGACGAGAAAATTGCTGGTCGTAGTGCGCGCGAGTTAGTCACATTCCTCGCGGATCGCGACGTGGAGGCTCGTCCGGTGTGGCGTCCAATGCATGCGCAACCACTATTCGATGGAGCTCGCCGAGTAGGAGGCAACGTGGCAGAGCGGATGTATCAGACAGGTATCTGCCTGCCCTCTTCATCTAGCCTCTCGTTGGAAGCACAGCAGCACGTCATACAGCTGGTTTCTAAGGCGTTGGAGACCAGTCCGAACCCGGCCCTGTAGACTGAGACACAGTCGCCTCGGTGAAAGCCTCGATTCTATTCGACCTGCCCCTCAAGTCTCAGCAGTCGAGGGCACAGATCGTGCGCAATGTGTCGGCTCGGTCGACATTCAGAGCCCACGAGACTCGAGTGCTCCACAGCACGGGGCTAAGCGGCATCGACTCCGCACAGGGAGCGCGAAGTAGATTCTGAGTGACAGTGATCTGTACAAATCCGGAATAAGAAAACCATGCTTTCCGGTCGATCGTGCACTTCACAGAGTCAAGCGCAATAAGCGAACTCGCATTCAAGCTAGCGGTTTAGCGTTTTTAGGTCTTAGCAGGCCATCATGCGAAGGTGACAGTCCGCTGGCAGATGCAAAGGCCCGCGCGCGAGGCGCACGTTACGCGTCGTATCCTGTGAATTCCGACATAGTCGCTTCGCCGCGTGCCGCGATACCAGAGCGGAAGAAAACGGGTCGGATAGTGCGCAGTAAAATTTGGACATCCATCGAAAGGCTACAGTGGTCGACGTAATGCACGTCCAATTCAAAGCGATCGGCCCACGAGAGCGCATTACGCCCGGAGACCTGAGCCAGTCCCGTGATTCCCGGTTGTACTTCATGTCGGCGGCCGTGTCGAGGAGAGTAGCGGGGAACGTAACGCAGGAGCAGCGGACGCGGTCCTACCAAAGACATGTCGCCCTTTATGACGTTGATCAGCTCCGGCAACTCATCGAGAGACGTTGAGCGCAACCATCGTCCAAAGGGAGTAAGACGATCCGCGTCAGCGAGAGGGGATCCGGATGCGTCACGTTCGTCAGTCATTGTACGGAACTTCAGCAGAGTGAACGGCCGAGCGTCTTGACCGGGTCGCTGCTGACGGAATAGAACAGGTGTCCCCAGCTTTCGACGCACAATGAGTGATAACGCACCGAGCACCGGAAGCCAGATCGGCATGGCTCCCACCACCAGGACAAGATCGAACAATCGCTTGCCACGGTAACCCATATCAGCTCGGCACGATCACAGTCGTTGCCCCACGAAGAATGCAACAGGCCGGTTGATCAGAAACGTGGCCGCCAGTGCTCTACATGTTCGTAGCGAAAGGTTCTCCCTCGCGCTTTTGATTCTGTAGTTCAAGGACTGCCTTCTTGTGCTCGCGGCTTTTCTGGACTTGCAGAGAAGTCCACGTGGCAGTGCGCCCCCAAAAACCCTTCGGTAGGCCACTCCAAAAGGCTCGCCCCCCAAGACAGTCCTACGCCGAATGCGACCAGAACAACACGTATCCCAGGCCGCACTTTTCCGGACATCCACGCATCTGCCAAAGCAATGGCGACGGTCGAGCCACCAGAGTTCCCCACATCATGAAGTTTGAAGTGCAACTTTTCATGTGGGATGCCTAGGCGTTTCGCCGCCGACATAACGATAAGCTCACTGGCCTGGTGGAACACAAAGAGGTCTACATCGGCCACTTCAAGTCCATTTCTCTGCACCAGATTTTTCACGAGCTCAGGAACCGTCTTGAGCGTGAACAAAAACACCTTCGCCCCTTCCATGAACATATCGTCGCGACGGCGGATCGCGCCGGTCGAATCAGCAACGGCCAGCGCAGACTCGGGTGTTCTAGGCTCACGTAGTCCGCTTGTGGGCCAGATCAGCGCGTCGGCACCCGATCCATCGGTCCCGAGCAAAAAGTCCCGGAATCCGCCAGCACCCTCTTTCGCCTCGAGTACCGTCGCTGTTCCAGCGTCACCAAAAAGAGGTACGACGGCTCGATCTGCTGGATTGATGATGCGAGATACCGTGTCGCCTGTCATCACGAGCGCACGACGGGCGAGACCAGCCACGAGCATCGAGTGCGCAATTGCAAGCGAGTAGACATACTGGGAGCAGCCGAGATTTACATCGAAGGCGGCTACCGATGTCCGCAGCCCAAGACGCCGCTGCATGATGCAGGCTGTAGTCGGCAGCAGGTAATCTGGCGTCTGCGTCGCGTATACGAGGAGGTCGATGGAATCACGTGCAATACCCGTGTCAGCGAACAAGTCTTCGGCCGCCGCCACCGCAAGGTCAGACGCGCACTGGTCGGGCGACACAACACGTCGCTCAAGGATGCCAGAAGACACTGCGATTTTATCCGCGACTTCTGCCCCGAATCGCTGCTGAATGTCAGCGTGAGTGAGCTTACCATCTGGCACTCGATATGCGAGCGACACGATCTGGCTTGTGCGTGGCATCAGTATGGTCCTCCGACAGAGACCCAGCGTACCAGACGATTAACGAGGCTCATGCCATCCCACGGCGAATCGAAAAATGTCATGCGTCCCAGCATCGGGAAGCGATCCGCGCCAGCGAGCGCTGCCCGTTTGGCGAATTCAACTCCACGTGCTCCATCGACCGCTAGCCCGATCGTCTGAATGTCACGCGAAACGAAAGGTAAGGTGTCCTCTACATCCTCGACTGGAACAATAGAAATCACCCGGCTGTAGGTCGGCTCAAGTTTCGAAACACGCTCGTGCAGAATGACCGTCCAGTCGAAGTCTTTTGCGTGCCACAGCTCGCCCACGAGCTCCGCCTTCAAGCGCGACCGAATGATCGCGGCAGCGGTACCCGCGTCAATCGGCGCTTTGGGAATGCGCGGCGATGTCCTTCCAAGCTCAAAGGCAAGCTCCGCGGCAAAGTTGCGGACCGACACTGCGCCGCCCGACTCCACAAAAGCAACGTGCGGAGAGGCGCAGGCGTACTGATCGAAAACACATGTGTCGACGGCCAGTCGTCGAGCCGTCCGAGCACGAAGCCTCGGAGTCGCTAGCTGTTCCCGTCCGATCACCACAAAACTCAACTTCGGACCAAGAATGATGTCTTCGGTGGTCGCGCGACGAGGTAGTTGGCTGACCGCCTCGACGGCCTCCCGGCCTCCCCAGGCGATTCGTACATCGGCCAAGCCGGACATCACTCGGGCTGACTCAAGGTCGAACCGATCGAAATACACGATGGCGATGCTCGCCAGGACATCATCACCCCTGAGCACGCGACCGCCAAGATCTACTTCGAGGCCACGAAAAGCCTCCAGCAGAAGCGGTAGCACAGACGCGTGCGAACTCGCCGCTTTCAAGAGATTCGCATTGCGGGTCAGGATCGATTGAGAGAGCGCAAGCATTCCGAGGAGCGGAACGTTACCGGCGAGCCAGTGAACTGCTAGTCCACGAGGCGCTGCAAACCGAAGGCGCTTAACCGTGCTGCTTTCGGCGCGCGGTGAATCGAGAACACCACGGGGCATTCCAAGAGAGCGATCCAGCATCGCACTGAGCCGTTCAGGAGTGCACCAGTCCGCAAGAAAACTGAGTCCCTGCTGGCGAAGCCGAAGCAGCGGCGACTCAGGGCTCGTCCAACGACGCGCCGCGGCTCCGATGAGCGTCGCGAGTTCATTCACCGTGTATGTGTCGAGACGACGTCTTCCATCGGCCAACCTTTCGGCAATGGCTTCAAACGACTCAACCGCGGGCAAGATCGAAAGATCGATCGACGCGTCTAGCGACGGCGATACATAGCACCCGCGGTGGTCGAAGAGCACCCGAGGCCCAACAGATGCGGCGCGAACGACGGGCGCACCGGCGACCCGCCGTGCGACCTTTTCGCCCATTATGTCACCACATCCGCGGACTTCCGCTTTCTTCAGCCTCCCCAAAACTCGAAACAGTGTTCCGTGCCGCCCGCCGCGGGTAGCATCCCGCTCGGTCACGACTCCTACGTCGTCAGTTAATACCGAGATGCCAGCGTACGAATGTGGTACTGGCGTAATGAATTGAAGAACGCCCTCGCTTCCATCGGGCTTGGGCTCGAGCGTAAGCGGGTCGCGAACCACGACGTCGGAGAACAGCGGTACCATCATCTCACCTCCTCCAACGTCGGGATAGGTGATGCCCATCTGCTCGGTGAAGCCGTAGAAATCGATGACAGCTGCGTGCGGTACACCGAGGATACGACTCGTAAGGGCGTTGAACTCTTCTCGAGTCACGGCTTGATCGGCAAGCCGTTTCCAGCCACCGATGTGAACAACGAACGAGCCAGGCGGAAGCACGACTCGGAAGCCGCGTCGTTCCATGGCCTGCAGCACGTCTGTGAAGAGGACGAAGGTGAAACCAAAAACCACAACAGGCTGATTTGCAGCGTGCGCCGCCTCTAGCGCCGACTCTATGGCGCGAATGTCCACTTCAAGGCCGCCGCGGGAGTCCTGTATCAGACCATAGGTCACCGAGGACGCGAGGTTCAGGAAGCCACGTGTCGCCGCAACTCGGGCCGCTCCTGCGGTACCCACGCGCGGGTCGGCGTCCATAACAATGAAGGGCCGACGTACCGGTCCGAGCACATCGCCAAGCACCGCTGCGAGTGCGCGTACCTGTCGCCTACTCGTCTCTCGGTCCATCTCTATCACGCTGGCAACGCCAGACGTGGCTGAGGACATCAACCGGCCCGTGAGTGAATGCTCAGCGACAGAGGTCAGTAACTGCGAATGCTCTTTGAATGCTGCTACCGGGAGCCCAGGAATCCCGTCGCGCGACAAAATGTCTGCGCCGGAACGAATTCCTCGATTCGCACAGAAACGCCTGAAGCCTTCGGCGTGAGCTAAATGCCAATCGAACGCATCCTGAAGCACTGGATGTAGTTTCTGCCACTTTTCCTCGTACCTAGCAGCGTATGGCTTCAAGGAAAGCAAATCCGCTACCGTAGCTCGCGTCACGGGAGGTCCTCGAGCACCTGTTCGACCATTGCTGGGTGAACTGGTATTGGATTTGTCCGCGCCGTCACGTCGGCCAGCGCGGCCGAGACTAGTGCTTCGGTCCGCTCGCCTATGCGTGCGCGTATGGATGGGGTGATCGACTGGATCGCTCGCATTGTAGAATCGATTCTGTCGATCAGTGCCTCTGCACTCGGCAACCCGACTGTGCTTCCGAGATCCTCGAGGGCAGCGCGCGTACCTTGGTGCTCAAGATTGACACGAAGCGAAGGCGCGAGGCAGAGTCCTGCCGCCACTGCGTGTGGGACCTGCACGTTCGCGAGGGCGTGAGAAACAGCGTGCCCTAAGCCTGGCGGACGGTGGTTTTGAATCCATCCTGCCTGCAGCGCATGCTGCATCATCAACAACCGCTGATCTGAAGACAGCAACTCGTCCGCGGTACCCGCCTGCGCGGTGAATGTTTGCCATAGGCGGGGAAAGAGCTGTCGTGTCATCTCGCCGACGAATGGATTCACGACACGACTGCAATGCCCCTCTACTACGTGCGAAAGTACGTCGCCGAGCGATTGACGAAACAACGAAGCGGGGACGCCCGCCGAGGTTCGCGGATCGAGAATCACGATGTCCGGGAGAAACTCTCCCGAAACAAGGATGACCTTGCTTCCTGCGGTATTCGTCAGCACGACGGCAGACGAAACCTCGGCTCCAGCGCCGGCCGTGGTCGGCACAGCAGCAAATCGCGCAAGTCCACGTAAACGCGGTACCGCGATCCGTGCGCCACTCTGGCTGAGGTCTATTGAGGGGTACTCATACAGGAGCCACGCAGCGCGGGCTGCATCAATCACGGATCCTCCCCCAACAGCCACAACAACGTCAGGACGCTGTTCCCGTAATTGCGCAGACAGTGCCACTATGATGTCGATAGTTGGCTCGCCGCCGGACCACCGGAAATGACGTACGGTAGGCGCGGCGATCGCGCGATTGATTTGGTCGAGGAGTGAAGGATCACGCTCAATTGAAGGAGCGTGAATTACCGCCACATTGGTACCCGCCAACGCTCGAATAGCGACGAGCGCCCCTTCGCCGACGAACAAGTCGCCACCAGGGGCGAACCGAGGGACAGGCGAACGAAACGGAATCAGAGGTCCCCCCGCGCGAAAGAAACCAGTGCTTGAACTTCCGGCCGAAGGACTTTCCCGGTCGTTGCCCGTGGTACGCGCTCGACACGGTAGATTTCACTTGGAATCTTGTACTGCTCCAGGCGAGTCCGGAGGAAGGATTTAAGGCCCGGAGAGTCGAGCACAGCGTCCTCCCGGAGAACGACGCAAGCGACGACAACTTCCGACTCCATTCCCACCCGACTTGGCATCCCTAGAACCGTGCAGTCGATGATTTCGTGATGCTCCAGCAGTGCGGCCTCCACTTCAGTAGCGGCGACCTTCGTGCCGCCGATGTTGATCTGATCCTTGATGCGACCGGTAATGAACAAGTAGCCATCTGCATCCAAGTAGCCGAGGTCGCCAGACTGAAGGCGCCCGAAGCGATAACCGTCTGCGGTCGCGTCGTCAGCCGCCCAGTACAAGCCGGGTACCGTCGGGCCGGTAATCGTTACTTGTCCGATTGCACCGGCGGGGAGAGGATTGCCATTCTCTCCATCAATCCGGATGTCGATTTGTGGCATGGCTCGACCAACTGACAGCAGTCGATGCTCGGGGGTGCCATTCAGCAGATGAAGCGTCGAGCGTGACGCTTCGGTCAACCCGTAGTACACAAAGAGTGACGTGTCCGGGAGGTCTGCCATGAGCTGCTTCGCGCGGTGTGGTGGCAGGGGGGCCGAGTTAACTACGATAAATCGAAGGCCTCGTGCCGACTCGACGAACGGTTCCCGGAATCGGTCAAGCAGAAGTCCGAAGCCGAGCGGCGTTCCGGGAAAGCCCGTGGCCTTGAACTCTCGAATCGCTTTGAGAATTCGCCCCACCTTCGAAAGGCCCTCAAACAATCGGACTGCACCGCCAACTCGAAAATTACAATAGACGTGCCCGAGCCCAAAGCTATGTGCTAACGGAAGGATGATGACTTCCCGATCGGCCTCGGTGTACCCGATGACTTGAACCAAGTTCTCCACCGCGGCGCAGACATTCTCATGCCTGAGCGGAACACCTTTGGGACTCGCAGTGCTACCGGTCGTGAACAGTAGACAGGCTAGCTGGTCCGGCCGAACGTCCGGACGTTCCTCCTGAGCGGCCTGATCAGCGTACGCATCGGGGGTGAGCACTACGATTTCAGTGCCCGCGGTCGACGGAATCACTTCCTCCAACTGTTCCGCAACCTGTGGTAGCGCAATGACCAATCTTGCTGCCGAATTCCGCGCTGCTGCCGCCACCGTGTGCGCCGAAGCGGCCGACTCCACGGGGACGCTGACACCGCCCGCCCAGAGCACGCCGAAATGCGCGCGAAGAAAATCTACGGTGTTTGGAAGATGCACGATGACGCGCGTGCCAGCCGTTAGACCCTGACGCTTAAGTGTGCGCCCCAGAGCCGCTGCCTGCGCTGCTAATTCGCCGTAGCTCAACGAAGACGTATCGTCAACAACCGCGAGGCGATCGGGAGATCGCCTCGCGGTTTCGAAGAGGAAATCCGTGATCGTGCGGTAATCAGCCGATGCCATGGCTAACATAGCGCTCCACGATCACCAGCAGATCGCCTACAGACTCGATCTCCACCGCATCTGTAACGTCCAGCGATATGCCGAACTCTGCTTCGATGGCCATGATCAAGCCAACGTGTGCGGCCGAATCCCACTCCGGAATGCTTCCCGCCGTAAGCTCCTCGGAGTAGCGTGTCTCCGGAATCTGCAGAGTCGCACACACGACTCGCTGTACGCGCGCTTCAAGGTCGTTCGTCATGAATGGTTCCGGTATTTGGGTAGATCAATGACAGCTCAAACCGCCGTCGACATCGACGCCGGTGCCGGTGATCCAACGTCCGTCGTCCGACAGCAGGAATGCCACGACAGCAGCGACGTCATCCGGAGCTCCGAACCCGAGCAGATGTTGTCCGCGGATTTTGTCTACTGCATCGGGGGGTAGCTTACCCAGAAAGGCATCGGACATCGGTGTCGCGACCACACCGGCGCGAACCCAGTTCACGCGGACGGCACGATTGGCGAGTTCTACTGCCGCTGCGCGCAGCGCGCCTTCTACCGCTGCTTTGGCAGACGAATACGCGATCACACCACTCCCGCCGCGCACTGCAGCGATAGACGAGAGGCCGACAACTGCGCTTTTTCCACGAGTAAGTCGAGGTAGTAAACCCCGGAGGGGTACTAGCGTCGTCGCGACATTGGCACGCCACATGTTCTCGGCGTTATCCGCTTTCATGATTTGAAGCGGGCGAAGGTCGTGTGCGCCCGCGCACAGCGCGACACCATCAAGTGTGACTTGGTCCGCTACAAGTGTGTCGCTAAGGCGCTTTACGACGGCTTCATCAGCGCAATCGCCTGCAAAGACTATGTGCCCTGATGTGGCGAGACTCGAAGCGGCTGCCTCTAGTGCCTCCGATCGACGAGCAACAAGGACAACGCGAGCTCCCTCGCGTGCGACACGCTGCGCGACTGCGAGACCGATGCCGGACGATGCCCCAGTTACGAGAATCGTCCGATCGTGAAACCGTGTCGGCTCGTTCACAAGCGGCTCTTTACGAGGCGATGCAACTCATTGAATGTCTGAAACTCTGAAGCCTGGCCAAGCTGGAGCTCAATGCCCGCATCAGCGAGTGCCATGAGAAGTCCAAGTCGAGCCACCGAGTCGTAGTCGGGCAAAGCATCGAACGGGACATCGTCGCCGAGGTCGCTAATTGGAACGTTGAGCGCATCCGCGACCAGTGCGCGAAGTTGATCTGGGGACATAGATTTTACCCGGTGGACCGTGCGAAAGTCTGGAAGGCGCGTCAGAAGAAGCGCGCGTCACGACTGAGCAGTCGACTCGCTGTCCGCGGGTTTGCTCACGATGCGGGCCGGCACCCCCATCACTGTATGACGAGGAGCCACGCGGCGCACCACCATGGAACTGGCGGCAACGGTTGCTCCGTCGCCAATTGCCATCCCTGGCAAAATAACCGCATTGCTGCCGAGGAAAACCCCCTTTCCCACGACGCAGTGGCCGCTAACCCGAACTCCCGGACACAGCGTAGAGTAGGCACCCACGGTGGCGTGGTGCCCAACACCAACGTGCGAGTTTACAAGCACGTGCTCATCCACCTGTACGTGCGGTGCGAGTACGGCGAACGGCCCGATCATCGTCCCCGTGCCGATCGTTGCGCTTTCCGCAATTGCGGATTGGGGGTGGATCAGTGTAGCAAACGCGAACCCTTGGGTCTTCAATATTGCTACCAAGCGCGCACGTGCGGCACCTCGGCCAACGGCGACGTGGACGAGTGTCCGCTCGGGATCTACCAACGCCGCGGCTCGTGCCACGCCCCCAAGGATCGGCAAGCCGTCGTTCGTGGCACCCCATCGCTCAGAATTGTCGTCAAGAAAGCCCACACAAGCAAAGGCGGGTCGCATAATGCCGGCGATCCACCGAGCCTCGGAGCCTGCTCCGCCCGCTCCAACAATCACGAGATCACTTGTCTCTAGGCTTACTCTGCTCATGTCTGCTCCGAATTTGAGTGGGCGAATGCAAGCGCCACGAGCGATGCGATCACGAAGACCCCAGCAAAGATCCGAGCTCCGCTCAGCGCCCGCCGTCGCGTCTGCAACGATGGCTTGAAGTTCCACTTTTCATTATTCACTGCGGCGCGAAAGGCCGAATAGAGAATTACGTCCCGGATGCGGACTGGCCAAAAGGAAATCAGTCGGAAGTCTACCCTCAACACATGGCGCCGCCTCGAAGGAGCCGTTGCAACTTTGTATGTGTCGAACGTGACCGGCGTAGACCTCCCCTCAAAGCGAAAAGTTGAAAGCTAGAATTCGGTGGCCCAGAGTTCATCGTGGAAGCTATGCGCACGTCGTACGAGGCCCACGGCATCACGCTCGCCTTCATCGACCCCAGGAAGCCGAATCAGAATGCCTAAATTAAGCGTTTCGGCCGTAGCTTCCGAGAGGAGCTACTTAATTCTTGGGTCTTCACGACAGTCGCCTAAGTGCGCGCCGTCAAAAAATCGGCGGCACGGCTCCAATGCCGAACGGTCGCACGAAAGCCGCGGGAACGTGCAGCCACTCACTGTCTCCCGAGACCTATCAACGCCACTCGGTCCAATTTCAAACTTTGCGCTTGACGGGGGAGTCTACG
>Ga0315905_10006548_pt1 | contig 11846 bp, 5 predicted proteins | sample LakEriMetagenome_5_FD_203522 | JGI IMG/M metagenome (GOLD analysis project Ga0315905, IMG submission 203522) | Freshwater fungal communities from buoy surface, Lake Erie, Ohio, United States - Buoy 4 MA121 | ecosystem: Environmental > Aquatic > Freshwater > Lake | place: USA: Lake Erie, Ohio...
TGGACGAGGGTGCGTCCTCGTCGAGCAGCGGCCAAGTACATCAGGCTCTTAGACTTCTGCAAAGTCTAAGAGACAAAATTGCGGGCTCCCCGGCTGCCGCCCCAAGCGGGCTGCGCGGCGGGCAGGTGGAGCCCGCGTCGGGCAGCTGGAGCGCGCAAAAGAGGGCCAGGAGGGGCCAGGAGGGCGCAGCGGACCGGGGCGACGCGCCAGGGCAAGCAGCCGGCTTGCGCTCCTGCGCAACAGGCGTGCGCGCACAGGTGTGTATGCATGTATGTATGCATGTGTGTATGCATGTATGTATGTATATATGTATATATTATACGTATATATTATATACATATATACACACACACACACATCGCTCGCCGCCGAGCCTCGGTATGTATGTATGTATGCATGTATGTACGCATGTATGTATATATGTATATATGTATATATGTATGTATATACGTATATATTATATACATATACACACACATATACATATACACACACATATATCGCTCGCCGCCGAGTTTCGGTATGTATGTATGTATGTGTGTGTGTATGTATGTATGTGTGTGTAAATGTATATATATGTTACGTATATATTATATACATATACTCACTCGGGTCGACGCGCCAGGGCAAGCAGCCGGCCTGCGCTCCTGCTGAGCCGGGTCAGTCGGATGGCGCTCAAACGCGGAGGCACCAGTTGCGCAGGGCGCTCTGCCTGCTCGCTGCGCTCCGCGGGAGCGAGGCCGTCGTGGAGCTCGTCTCCCTTGAAACCTGCGAGACCCCCGCGCCCACGTTGATCGGCGCTTGCGCCGTGCAGGGGCTCGGGCTGGAGGTGCTGCTCGCAGCAACGCTAGGCTTTGGGCTCCGAGAGATCCGCGACTTTGCCGGTGCGGACCAGGCCTTTCGCCGGGCGCGGACGATCCTCCTGGAGCTCGCGGCGCTGTGGACCGACGCGCCCGCTGACGTTGGCGACATCACGGCACTCTTCCCCGCTGTCTTCGCGGCCGGCGTTGCTTCCTGCCTGCGGGGCCACCCTGCGTGGACAATGTGCTGCCTCGACCTCAAGAAGAGCGTGCTGGCGTCCTCTGACTCGCCCATCGATGAGCTTGTCCCCGGCAGCTCTCGAAGCTCCTCAAAGTGCAAGCAGCCTGACAGGGCAGAGCGTGGCCACCCTTTGACGACGAGCAACCAGCACGTGCTGTCCAAGGCAGCCGGGAAAAGGAGCTGCACCGGGCAGGGCTGGCTGATGGCAAGATCAGACGAGGTCGACGTGACCATCATGGTGCACGAACACACGGGCGCAGTAGTGGCTCTGAATCGGGGCAGCCCTGGCTCGTTTCGATTTGCAATCGAAGAGTGCAGCGAAGAACATGTTCTGCATGTTTGTTCGCCCCAGGGCCACAGCCAAATACAGCAGCCCGAGATGGCAGGCGAGCCCACGCTGCGTGTCCTGAAAGCTGCGCTCCGAACCGGCGAGGGACAGAACCTCTCGGCGTGCTGGAATTGGGGTCCATGGTGCATCTACCAGGCCCCCGACAGCACGTCTTTCAGCGTCGTCCACTCGGCATGGGAGCCTCGCAGCAGCCTTGTGCTGGGCGACCACGGCTTCACCTTCGTCAGCTCGGTGAGGACCATCGGAATGGAAGACGGCAAGCTGGTGTCTACAGAACTGGGCGCCTTTGCTGTTGATAATGCCGAGCACCGGTTCCCCGAGCTGCTCTTCAGGATTGGAGTTGCGCTCAGCATGGTGCTCGTAGAGGAGCCAGAGGCCGCCGCGGCCGGCCGCACGGTGGCGGAAAATTCGGCGAGCAGCCGGCCCAGTCTGCAGCGGATCTGCTCTTTCCTCACTTCTGAAAGACTTGTGGCGGACCTGGCCACCAAGGCGCAGCTTCTCGCCGACGGCGGCACGCACTTGCACGTCCTCGCGCACTCTGGCGACACGTTGAAGCTGAGCGCTGTGCTGCAGGATACCAGCAAGTGTTTGTACGTCGGCGACGAGGGGAAATCCCCGCAGCAGGAGCTCGCCGAGGGAGACGAGGTTCGCCTTGCGCCAGAGTATCGCCGGTGCAGAGATGCTCCTTCGGGGCCCCTCCGGCCCGCCGACATCGGTATCATCGTTGCGGTGCAGCATGGTAGCAACCAGCCACTTCGCGTCAGCTATGGGGTGAGTCTTCACTTTCTAACAATTGTCTGTGACTGTCTGGCAAGCGTTGCGCACGTGGCAGTAGCTGCAGGCGAGGTTCGCGAAGAAGTATATAAAAGCACGCCACTCTCTAGGGGGAGTCGTGATCCAATTATTGGCGTGCCGACACTTGCGCGATGTCGTAGCTCATGTCGTGCCTGCCACTGGAACAACAGGGGCGGTCGTGGTGGTATTCACGGGAGGCGCTGGAACCGTTGGAGCCGCCCAGGCAGGACAGGTGCTCGTGCGTGAACTGTGTCAATAGATGCGACAGGCGGGGCAAAACGGCACTGCATGTGCTGGCTGCCAACTTTTCCGGTCGGTCGCACCTCCTGGCGTGCAGAGAGCTCGTGCAGTCTGGAGCGTGTCTTCATCAGCAAGACGAATGTGGTCGCACGCCCCTCCACTGCCTCCTCGAATCCCCCTGCATCAGAGCGCAAGACACGTCCTTTGCGACTCTGCGCAGTGCAGTCAAGCTTCTGATCAGCGAGAAGACGCTCCGAGCGCGTGACAACAAGGACCGGTCGGCCATTCTCGCAGCAGCACTTGCGGAGGACCGCGCAGCTGTCATCGTGTTTGACGCGCTCCTCAATCCTGAGTATGACTGGGCGTGGACTGGCACATCGGAGACAGACATGCTGCTCAATCTGGCATTGAGTCGCAGCAAGAAGCTCGCGCAGGCGCCAGTGCAATACCGACACGCTGCCGAGTCTGCGCTGGCGCGCCTGCTGGGCAAGCACATTTACACTGCTGAATGTGAGGGCGATTGTGGATGCCAGAAGGGCGGGCGGATGTTGTCGCTGCAGCTTCCGGAACAGTGTGGGGAGTTAGCAGTGCATTCAGCCTTGGACGCCTTTGGGATCTTTGCCAATAGCCAGGATGCCGCCTTCTGGGAGGGCGTGGAACTAAACGTTTCCATGGACAGGCTCCTCAAGGGCGGCTGGAAGCTTCACGAGACCATGCTCTACAACCAACCCACCAAGTCGGAGCACCTTGACCCTGGCCAAGGTGAGTGGCTGTGCATAGGCGCGCGGGAGGTAGGCAAGGACGTGCTGCTCGTGGCAGCGATGGCAAAACGCCACGACGTGCTGAGGAGGACCACGGGCCCCTCGGATGTGAATCGGAGCAACGGCGTCTACTGGTACTGCTGCCCAGGCAAGAGTTTTGGCTTTTCTCGGCATTCGAGGGTGGATCTCCGGAGCGCCGACACCGAAGACACAGATGGGGATTATCGGCTGAGCTGGCACCTGGATTCAGACAGCGGCGGCTGGAGGGCAGGCATGAGGAAGAATCTCGTACGCGAAATCGGCACGCGCTATGAAAAGGTAATCTTTTACCTCAAGCCGTCAAAGACGATGTCTGCGGAGCCTTACGAGCGCTTCTTCATTGGAAGGCATGTCACACTTGCCGACAAACCCAGCCCGGCGTCCAGTTCCCTCGGCCAGACCGTGCCTGCTCACTGGGGCACAGATGTCATCGAGCAGATCCGCGCGTCCAGCAACCAAATGAACCTCTCGCGGATCAAGGACGGGAGTCTCAGCACATATTGGGAGTCTGACAGGGACGATGGTGTCGACCGGAAACACTGGCTAGAACTGCAGCTCAAGCCCAACTGCACCCTCAAAATGTTTGGGCTTATTGTGCAGGCAGACACCGCAAAGTACTGTCCCAAGACGCTCATAACGTCTGTCGGCCAGTCTCCCAACTCCCTCAGAAGCATCGGACAGAGCGAATTTTTGGACCTGCCGCTCGACAAGCCTGTGATGCTTCCTCTCATTCAAAAGGCAACGATTGCCACTGTAATCCGCGTGGAGATCAGCGACCAGCACCTAGGCGACAACTGCCGGGTGTATGGCGTGTGCTTCCAAGTCGCAACACCCGGAGACAAGGGCAGTGAGAATCTTGAGGCCATGTGCGGCCGGGTCGTGGACCAGGGCTCTGGCTCGCAGCAGGGAAAGTGGCTGGTGGCCACGTCATGTGGGGCAACGCGGTGGTTTCGAGGAGCAGAGCTGAAACCGCTTGGTCCCACGTTTCCCCTGGCTGTGAGCCTGCGCGGTCTACGAATCACATCGCTGCCCCCTGCTGTGAAACTGCGAGGCATTGGCTCGTTCCCTTTCCAGGCCCTGCAGCACTTGTGCCTTGCCGACAATAATCTGAGGTCCCTGCCCGACGACCTGGCATCGGCGCTCCCTGGTCTTATTACCCTAGACCTTTCAGGCAACGTGTTTACGAGCCTGCCATGCGCTGTGGCGCACATGGTGTGGCTTCAACGCGTGTCGCTGAGCAAGCAGAAGAACACGCTGCACGACAGCACATGGCTCAACGCGATTTTCGAACGCTTTCCTTCCTTCATCGAAAGTAGCCCACAAGCGCTGGAGGTCTTGCTAGTGGATTTCGATTGCGTTTCCCCGCTCTCCAAGGCCCTGGTCATCAGCCTTGCGACAAAGACCATTCAGCGTTGTGCGAGCACATGCGTTGATCTTCGCGGACGCGGCCTTGGTGATGATGCTCTTGAAGCCATCACGCCAAAGCTTTTGGAGTGCTGCGCACGCAGGCACGGGTTGGTGGAATGCCTGCGCAATGCTCCAAAGCTGACGGCGGCGGCGATCCATTTGCCACTCGTCCATCCGCATCCGCTTGTGTCTGGCTCGCGATCCTGTTTGGCGAGCAAAGATGACTTTTGCAGCGCGTGTCGCGCCCATCTCTCCCCAGCCACTGGCGTCGTTTGTGAACACGTTGGCTGCGACTTCAGTCTCTGTTTTGATTGTGCTGCCTTCTTGTCAAAGGTCCCGAGCAACTGCTGCCGAACATTGTGTTCTGATGGACACCACGTGCAGTTGTCCGTGGACTGTGAGAGCCAACAAGGCGGGATGCTTGTGCTCGAGGTGGATGGCGAGCTGGTGATGAAGGGCATCCATGCAATCACCTGGAATGCGCGCAAGTGCGAGCTGGCTCTGGAGACAGGGAATGCGAGCAGACATGTGAATTTCAGAAACGACGCGATCGCTGCAGGGCTCCTGTTGCACATCGAAAGACTTGTTGCGCGCGCCACGTGCCCCGCTGTCGGTTGGAGCGGTGATGTTGCGTCGCAGAGCCCAGTGTGTCATGTCCATGGGCACCCCATGCAAATGTCCGGCAAGAACGAGGGTGGAGAGTCATCCTTGCTGTGGGAATATGAAGAAGATAACACATTCTTCCCCATGGATGCTAGAGTGCAGCAAGCGATTGAGCTTGCGCTCAAGACGGGGCAAGACACGCTCTATTGCACGTGCCCCTCTCCGCGGTCCCTTTCAAACATAATCTACAACTACAACCTGAGGACTATGCAGCTGACGAATACAGAAACAGGGGTCACGAGAGTCATGCGGCGCATCGACAACGGCGAAGAGGAATGGAGATGCAACCAGTGCAGCAGCAGCAAGTTGGGCACGGCGTGGCGCTGCTGCGCCGGCCTTGGCTGTAGCTTTCACTGCTGTCTGCAGTGCTGGCCGCCTCCCGAGCCCGCCGGCGACTCGGCTAAGCATGCCAGTGCACATGACGCCACATCCCACGCAGAAGGACCGGGCCACGGCAACAATCGCGCCGGGATGCACGCTTTGGAGGTGCCGCTTGTTGACTTGCGAGACAACCCTATAACTCACTTTCCGCCTCGGCTGCTCGCTGCAGTCTCGAACCTCGGTGCTGGCATCATCCTGTCGGATCTGTCCAAGGACTCACACGGTTCATCTTGCGAACCTCACGACAGATGCACGGGGCGCCCCACCACACCAGGCGATGCGCATGCGAGTGCGGCGTCAAAGAGCCGCGCCGCTGTCCAGGAAGTGAGCACTGACAGGGGGGTGACATGCTTGACGAGGCAACAGCTGGCGCTCGAGCACAAGTACAAGTACACAGGCGAGGTGAAGGGCAACAAGGAGCACGGCAAAGGGAAGCGCATCTTCAAAGACGGCAGCACCCTCGAGGGACAGTTTGTAGAGGGCAAGCGCCACGGACCTGCTGTGCATACGTTCAAAAGCGAAGTATGGTCGGGATCTTTCAAGGATGATGTTATGCAGAAGGACGCCGAGCTGGTCAAGCACAACTGTAAATACGAGGGCGAGATGCAGGAAATCAAAGATATTCACACCGATCTGGTGCAATACGTGCCGCATGGTCGCGGTGTAATGCTGTACGGCACATTCTCTGAAGCTCGAGGCTGCAGGTACGACGGCTGTTGGAAGCAGGGCAAGAGGCACGGGACGGGGACGCTGACGTGGCCCGGAAACGTCGCAAGTGTGCAATCGACTCGAGATAGGGCCAACGACAAAGGGAAAGACCCCAGTGAGCCGCCCAACCTGCGCAACTCAGACTTGGGTGGTGGGGCCACGTATGAGGGTGCGTGGGAAGACAACTGCATGCAGGGGCAGGGAATCTTGAGTTGGCCCGACGGGCGCAGCTTCCACGGTGCTTTTATGGCTGACAGGGTAGAGCGTGGCTTCCTCGTGACACAGGAGGGCAGCAGCATGCTGACATTTTCACAGCGGTGCGCCAAGTTTGACACAGAGGCCCCGGGCTTCCCCAAACTGCCAGCAGAGTTGAAGCGCGAGGAAATGGGAATGATTTCATTGGATATTATCTTGGCCGTCAAGAATGGCGCGGCGGAGGCATACCAGCATCTTGCGAACCTCACGCAACTTTCGGTGGCAGATCGAATCAAGCTCATCCGCTTGCACGCCTCTGAAAATCCGCCGGAAGTGGGGCGGCTGGCGCTCAAGGTCAAGTATTCCCCGGGCGCAAAGGACGCGGCGGCAAACATCGTGCGCGCGCTGATGCAGCCGCAGGACCAAGAGTTTCGCAGCGCCACATCCATCGCCAAGAACTTGCAGTGGGCCATTGAGCTCGAAAAGCCCAAGCCGCCGACGAGCGCCCACGCGCTGGACGAAATGGGCAAGACCATGCTCAAAGAGGACCTCAGGCGCGAGCTCGAGCGGAGGGGCCTCGACACGAGTGGGCTCAAGCCCGTGCTCGAGGCACGCTTGGAGGAAGCGCTCTCACGGGAGCGCCCGATCAAGGCTGCGGAGCTCAAGATGCCCGTGCTCAAGAAAGAGCTTGAAAAGCGGGGCCTAGACGCCAAGGGCCTGAAGCGCGAGCTGATAGCCCGGCTGGAGGAGAACCTCGACAAGCAGAAGCGACGAGAAGAGGAGGCCAAGGCATCTATCGACGAAGTGCAGGAAATGTTCTCAGAGGCGGCGCGCGGACTGGCCGACGTGGAGGTGAGTGGAATGCGGCCCATGATCGTCACCGCTGCCGACTCGCTGCAGCCGGAGCCCCTGGCGTCGTCAAAGGAGCACATGCTGAACATGCGGCTGTGGTACGAGGCCGTGGGACGCCTCATTGGAGGTGCGCTCTGGCACCACAAGAGCCTCCCGGTTCCTTTTGCGCGCTTCTTCTGTCGGCGCGTCCTCGAAATGGTGCCGACCTACCGCCTGAAAGCCTATTCCTCTCAAGGGCGCGGGCCGCCAGTCTTTTCTGGAGGGGTCTCGGCGTTGATTGGCACCCGGCTCTCGGTCCGTGACGATGGCTTAGACGATGAGCGCTGGAGGCACTGTCCTCATCCGCGCCTCGAGCGCGTCTCGCCGGGGCTCTGTTACGTTGTCAAGGAGGTGTCGTGCTGCAAGGGGCGATGGTTCGTCAAGATGGAGGAGCGCGTGGTAGGGCAGTGCGGCTGGACGCCAATCTGCAACACAAACGCCAAGGTTGAGAATCTCGTCGAGCCCGAAGCTGCTTGGTGCGAGTTGCGCCGCCAGAATAGCGAGGTGCCCTACAATGCCTGCTTCCCAAAATCTGTCTCGAGCGGGCAGCCTGTGCGCCTGCGTGCTTTGCTCGAGCCGCCGAGCTTCTACAGCGCAGGATCGCCGAGCAACAGGCTGGACTCGACATGTGGCAGCAGCAAGAAGACGGCAGAGGGGATGCACCCAGAGTTGGCTCGTCGCATGGAAGAGGCAAGAAATATCGAGTATTGCAAGTGCTTGAGCGCCGACATGTCCCCAACAGAGGCGTGCCTCTTCTCGGAAATTGCTGGCGATGCGCAGCGTGCGGCCTGGCACACGGAGCGCCGCCGCCAGCTCGCGCGAGAGTCACATGCTGGCAGCGAGCCTGGTTGGCCTGCGCATGTCCCGAGCGAGAGCGCTGGTGCTCACATGTTTCCCAGGATGGACTGCTACATGCCCATGCTGGTTGGATCAAACGCGTGGACGAGTGGTGAGGGCGTGTGCGTTCTGCCTGAGTGGGTCATGGATGCGCTGGGGCTGGTGGACGGTGACGAAGTGGAGGTGGAGCCTCTGCAGCCTCCGCTGAACAAGGCGCGGCATACAATGACGAGAGGCGTCGGACGTTTCTCCTCCTTTTGGTACTGCGGCCGAAAGAAGAAGCGGAACCGCCCTGGCTCTACCGGCCATCTCGCACGCTGCGGGCCCGACAAGGGCGAGCCGTGTGCTCAGTGCAACATGATGGAAACGCCAGACTGCTCTGGAGGCCTTGCGCGGGCCCAATGCGTTGTCTGGCGCCTACCTCTATGCGACCTGTCGGGGGAAGTCGAGGCGACGCTCAAAGGTGGCAACTTGGCTACCTTGTTCAGCCAGCGCGGGTTGCACTGCGTGATGAAGGGCGTCCCTGTTCCACTCGTCTGGGGCAGCATCGGGTCTGAGGGTGGATTTGTGAGTCTTACGCTGAGGCCGGAGAGTGTGTGGAATAGCGAGGGCGAGCTCATCCAAGGTCTCCTTTCTTTGTATCGTTTGTCTCCCGTCTTTGCTCGCAAGGCCTCGCTCGCGTGCTCCTGCCATGTCTGCGTCTGCGTCTCTTGCCTGTCTTGTTGTGTGGCTTGACAGTGAGTGGTGCTGGTGTAATCAAGCAGAGGCGGTGCTCACTGCGGAAACGGAGCATCGGCTGCTCCCGCCTCTTGACCCGAGCGCTAGTCCGCATGCTGTCGCGGGGGCTGATTTGGGTGCTGGGCACAGCAGTCATGACAGCATCGTTGAAGACGTGCTGGCAGGCGAGATGATGTCGGACTATCTCGAGAGTGCTGCTGCTGATGACTTGGAGCGGGAGCAGATAAAAAAGAACGAGTTTGGCTGGCTGCTGGGCAACAAGGTGTCAGACCTCGATGCCGCGGGCATGGTGCCTCCGCGCTTTGCAGGCATCGTCAACGGGCTCATGTCGCGCAAGTTCGTGTCTCCCACAAAGGCAAAGGGCGAGAGCTCTGGCGGAGCATCTGCATCTGGCAAAAAGCGCTCCGCTGACGGTCACAGCAAGGCAGCTCGCGGAAGCAAGGTCTCTGGTGCCACCGCACCATCTTCCGCCCTTTCCGAAGGCGCGGCAGGGAGCAGCGACAAGAATGCAGGCGGTGTGGAGATGGAGGTGTTCAGTGTGCTGGCAGAGCGTAACGGGCAGTTGGGGGAGGATGAGAAAGGCCGTCTCGAGCTGTTGCAGCGCTGGCTGCGCCGCACGCTATATGAGCAAGTGCAGGAGCAGGCCTTTGCCGTGTCCAGAGGGCTGCGGGAGGTGGTGCCAGCGGGGCTTCTTGCCATCTTCTCCGCGCCTGAGCTGCAGGCCCTTCTCGGCGGCGGACCGAGCATTGATGATGCAGCCCTGTCAGAGTGGATGGCAAACTCGCAGTACGACAACGGGCTAACTGCTGAGGATGAGCGTGTCAAGTGGTTTTGGTCCGCCGTTAAGTGCATGCCTCCTGCTGCCAGGACGCAGGTCTGGACTTTTGGGACAGGGTTGACACGTACTCCCAATGCCTCTCGTGGTGGCTTCGCCGCTCTTGATCCCAGGTAACCTTGCAACCAGCGCCAACGCCCGCATAATAATTGTGCTCGGCGTTTGTGTGAATTGCTATGTTGGTGAAAGGTGGACATAAGAATGTGTTGCTAAGGTGTTGCTAATGTGTTGCTAAGGTGTTGCTAAGGTGTTGCTAATGTGTTGCTAATGTGTTGCTAATGTGTTCGTGAAAGGTGGACATAAGTCCATGTTGACTGCTGGTGGCGCGCAGATTCAATGTGGTGGGTGCCATGGAGGCAAGCGGGTCCTCGAGCAGTGCGCCTTGCGCGGATTCGGCGCTCGTCACTGCTGCTACATGCCATCGTCAGCTGGTCCTTCCTCGTTTCTCCTCTGCCGAGGTCAGTCAGCTTGCGCGGTCGTCTGGTGCTTAAGAAACAGTAATCACGCAGCAGCATCAACGCAACAGCATGCGTTCTCACGCGCAGAGCGGTTCAGAGCGCGAGCGCGAGAATGAGCATGCGAGGTGGGGCGCAGTAGCGAGGGTACTCCTCCGCGCGTAAGTTTGAGTGCGTGCTGCTAGATGCTGAGACAATGCCGCCGTGTGCGCAGGTGACAGCACTGCAGCTGCAGCGATCTGTGGAAGAAGGGCTTGCCTCGGTAGCAGGCATGCCCGACAGCTTTGAAGCAGTGCAGCGGAAGCTGCTTGCGGCTGTGCACAAGGCGTCAGCGCGTGAGGGTGCCATGTCGTCCGAGGCGGCCGTGCAAGTGGCGCTGCGCAAGCTCTTCCCCAACTCGTACATGTGCGGCAAGTGCGGCTTCGGGCCGGTGGACCATGTGGCGTGCACCGATCTGCGCAGCCATCATGGTGAGAAGCGAGGCGCCGCGCAAATTTCCAACGCCTGCCCCAAGTGCGGGTGGTTTAGCCCGCAGGTGACCGACTGGCCGCCTTGGGACGGGCGCGTGTGGTCGGACCAAGACAGTTCAGAGCCAGAGGCTCAGGGTCAGTCCACAGTCGATGCCAATGGCGCTGGCTCTGCGGCTGCGGCGTCGTTTCCCCCTCAGAAGCGCCGCCGCCGCTGACCCACACGTGTAGGCTTCGTGCTGGGTTCCTGACCAGCATGTTTTGGTCTGCAGACCAAACTAACACAAACAAAAGTTTCCTGACTGCAGTCAAAACGTGTAGAAAAGAAGACACGTTCAAGACACGTGAAGTGAGAGGTGGTTGAGACCCTTTTCAACTTTTCTCTCAGAACAAGTTCTCTATTGTAGTGACTTTCTGAAGTAAATACTCGAATACTAGGGCACTGCCGATGCATTCGGAATGTGCAGGAAAGGAACACCAGGGGGTTGACAGCAACAGGCCCGCTGCGTCAAACACAGCCTCCGGGTGCTTGTCCCGGTCCCCCCAAAGGGGATAATGGTCATGGATCCCATAAAAAGACTCAAGGGTCATGATCTCCGCAGAAACACACTCAATGCTCCAAACGTCAATCCAGCCCGGCACTTGGCACACGCCCGCCGCGCGCGCCTGCTGCTGCAGTTGCGCACTGTCGCAGCTGAAATAGAGCAGGGCGACGACACTGCAAGCCCGCGCCTTCTCTAGCCGCTTGCGGTACAGTAGATGCATCGCCCGGTGCAGATTATTGTGCAAATCCACGTCTGGAATCTGCAGGTCCTGAAAGTTGACTGTCTTACCGCCCACCTTGCGGGGAGGCGTCTTGACTCGCTCCACCACGCGCTCCACGATGCGCAATTCGGAAAAGGAGCGCGCCCACGCCCGTTTCCTGGCCCGCGTGCGTGATCTTGTTCGAGGACCAGGACGGTAGGGTGTGTGTGTTTATTACTGCAGTGCCTATTACAAAGCTGTTCGCGTGGGGGGAGGGGGCGAGTAGAGGACATGTGCTAC
>Ga0315905_10006549_pt1 | contig 11846 bp, 9 predicted proteins | sample LakEriMetagenome_5_FD_203522 | JGI IMG/M metagenome (GOLD analysis project Ga0315905, IMG submission 203522) | Freshwater fungal communities from buoy surface, Lake Erie, Ohio, United States - Buoy 4 MA121 | ecosystem: Environmental > Aquatic > Freshwater > Lake | place: USA: Lake Erie, Ohio...
TCGGTGGTGTTTTCCATCGTAAATGCAATGATTCCTTCCATGAAAGCCAAAGTCGCCTGAACGCGTTCTGGAAATGGTTTTAACATGTGTGTTTCAACAGTGAAACTGATGGAATGAAACAAAGAAGCATATCCCATCGCATAACGCGGTAAATCATTAAAGGCATGGATTCCTTGCGCTGGTGTCTCCCCTTTTAATTCTACATATGGAAATAAGTCCCAACCTTGTTGTTTAACGTTCTTCTCCAAATATGGAATGCACTTTCCGTAGGTCAGTTCGTTCATATCAGGAGACATCCGTTCTTTCATCGAAGCGATGTAGGTTAGCGTATATTGATAATCTGCTCCATTGGAAACGTGATTATCGATGAACACATCTGGATCTAAGGAATGAAAAATACGCGCGAAGGTGAAGGCGTTTTTCGAATCCATTTTAATGAAATCACGGTTGAGATCGAAATTGCGCGCATTTCCACGAAAACCATATTCTTCTGGTCCATTTTGGTTTGCACGACTGGTAGAAGAGCGATTCATCATTCCACCGACATTGTATGCTGGAATAAAGGCAATTAGCGGAAGTTTCTTTCCGTCCTTTGTCTCTAAAGGTTTTCCCTGAGCAATCCACTGATCCAACCAAATCAAACAGGCATTGATGCCATCAGGCTCACCTGGATGAATCGCATTGTTGATGAGAATCGTTGTCCCAGTAAGCGCTTTCGAAAAAGTACGGGTAGAATCCTTCCCTCCGTTGATGACAAACAAGTAAATCGGTAATCCATAATCTGAAGGACCCATGTTGAACATAGAAAGTTCCTTGTGCGTTTTGTCCAGTTTCTTGAGGTGTTCAATTAACTCCGGATACGTTGGCGAGGTGTTGCCTGTCCAGTTGGATTGTGAAAATACGGGATGTGAGGTCACAATTAGAACCGTCAATAAATAAAATAATTTCATTAAGGCCTTGTTTTTTATTCATCTAACAAATCTGGTCTACGATCTTTGGTGCGTTGGTATGCTTGTTCCTCTCTCCATCGGTCGATTTCTTTTTGATTTCCAGAAAGTAACACGTCGGGAACTTTCCATCCATTAAATTCCGGTGGACGTGTAAACACGGGAGGAGAAAGCAAATTGTCTTGAAAACTATCCGTTAAAGCGGAAGTTTCATCGTTCAATACGCCCGGAATCAATCGAACAACGGCGTCAACGACTACCGCAGCGGCTAATTCTCCACCTGACAATACGTAAGAACCAATGGAAATTTCCTTTGTAATGTAATGTTGACGAATGCGGTCATCTACGCCTTTGTAATGTCCACAAAGTATCATGATGTTTTCACACAGGGACATTTGATTGCAATCGTTTTGATCCAAGACTTTTCCATCAGGTGTCATGTAGATGATGTCGTCGTATGTACGTTCGGAAGTCAATTTCTCAATCAAGGCTGCAATTGGTTCGATGCTCATGACCATTCCAGCTCCGCCTCCATATTGGTAATCGTCGACATTTTTATGTTTATCCGTGGAATAATCACGAATGTTGTGGACGTGAATTTCCACGTGTCCTTTATCTTGAGCCCGCTTCATAATGGAAGCCGCAAAAGGACTATCCAATAATTGAGGCAATACCGTCAGTATATCTATACGCATAGAACAAAGATAGGGCTTTCCTTGAAAAAGGAAATTCTTTGAAAATCCGAGAATAAATCCTGATTCAAAAAATGCTACATTCTGAAAATAACTACCTTTGTCGTCAAATTCGACTCATGATACAATTATCCGAACGTTTATTAGCAATGGAAGAGTCTGCAACCATTGCCATGTCAAGAAAAAGCAGAGAATTAAAAGCACAAGGACTCGATATTATTTCTTTGTCACTCGGTGAACCGGACTTTAACACGCCACAATTCATCAAGGATGCCGCAGTGGAAGCCATGGAACAAAACTATACAAAGTATACACCTGTTCCCGGATATGATGACTTACGTGAAAGTATTTCCGAGAAATTTCGTCGTGATAACAACTTGACGTATGATAAAAGTCAAATCGTCGTTTCTACAGGAGCGAAGCAGTCTATTGCGAATGTCGTTTTAAGTTTGATTAATCCAGGAGACGAGGTAATCATCCCAGCACCGTATTGGGTTTCCTATTTGGAAATCGTGAAAGTAGCAGAAGGAATTCCTGTTGTCATCAATGCCGGAATTGAAAAAGACTTTAAAATCTCCGGAGCTGATTTAGAAGCCGCGATTACACCGAAAACGAAATTATTCATGTTTTCAACGCCGTGTAATCCAACAGGATCAGTTTACACAAAAGAAGAATTACAAGACATCGCGAATGTTTTAAAAAAATACCCACACATCATTGCGATGAGTGACGAAATTTATGAGCACATCAACTTCATCGGAAAACATGAGTCTTTGGCTCAATTCCCTGAAGTGTACAATCAAGTAGTGACTGTAAATGGTGTTTCAAAAGCTTGGGCGATGACTGGATGGCGTTTGGGATACATCGGAGCTCCAAAAGAGATTGCTGCGGCTTGTGATAAAGTTCAGGGACAATTTACTTCCGCAACCTGTTCCATTACACAGAGAGCAACAATTGCAGCCATGAAAGCGGATCCATCGGTATTAACGGATATGATTGCTGCGTTTAAAAGTCGCCGCGAATTGGTTCTAAAAGGTCTAGCAGAAATTCCAGGATTGATCGCAAATCAGCCAGGTGGTGCATTTTACGTTTTTCCAGATTGTTCCGCTTATTTCGGGAAGAAATTTGGAGACCAAGTGATCAACGATTCAGACGAATTGTGCATGTACTTACTAGAAGAAGGATTGGTTGCCTTGGTGGGCGGAGAGTCTTTTGGCGCGCCAAACTGTTTCCGTATTTCTTATGCCGCATCCGAAGAAACATTAACAAAAGCACTTTCTCGAATGAAAGACGCTTTGGCAAAACTTAGCTAGTGAGTTACTCAGATTTATTTGATCAATTTTCCACGAAACGTGTCCTCGTCATTGGCGATGTCATGGTGGATGCCTATTTAATGGGCAAAGTGAATCGGATGAGTCCGGAAGCACCTGTTCCAATAGTTGATTTATTTGAAAAAGATGAGCGAATTGGCGGAGCGGGAAACGTTGCATTAAATTTAGCAGCACTTGGCGCTTCACCGATTATCTGTAGCGTGATTGGTAAAGATGCCGAAGGAGAACGATTGATTCATTTGTTTAACGAAGCGAACATCTCAACAGATGGCATTTACGCATCTTCCAATAGACGAACAACAGTTAAAACGCGTGTCCTTTCGAATAATCAACAATTATTGCGTATCGATTCAGAGGATACCACGCTCATCGACAGCACGGAAGAAGGTGAACTTTTAAAGCAAATCACCTCTGTTTTGGAGAGCGAAATTGACGGGATTATTTTTGAAGATTACAACAAAGGAGTGCTAACTCCCAGTTTAATTTCTGCCGTTTTAGCCTTGGCGAAAACACATCAAATCCCAACAACAGTAGACCCGAAAAAAGATCATTTCTTTGAATATAAAGGTTGTACCTTGTTCAAACCAAATTTAAAAGAATTAAAGGAGGGCTTGCAAGTTGATTTTGACTTCTCTAGAAACCAAAGCGCATTTTTAAACGCTGTCAATGATTTACAAAGCCGCTTAGGCAATAGCATTTCATTTATTACGCTTTCAGAACATGGCGTTTTCATCCAAGAGGAAGAGCAACCCATTTTCATTCCTGCGCATTTACGCAACATTGCCGATGTTTCCGGTGCTGGAGATACCGTTATTGCAGTGGCTACACTTTGCCTGATTTCTGGTGCGGATGTCCAAACCATTGCTGCCATATCAAACATCGCAGGTGGACTCGTGTGCGAGCAACCAGGTGTGGTGAGTATCGAAAAAGAACGCTTATTGAACGAAGTAACTAAACTCTTATAAACATGGAACCTAAAGTGGTTAAGCCCTACAATACCGATAAATCGAAAAAAGAGGAAGTTGCGCAAATGTTCAACAACATTTCGGCAAACTATGATTTCTTGAATCACTTCTTATCCTTGGGAATTGATCATATTTGGAGAAGAAAGGCTGTGAAGGAATTGACATCCATTCAACCGAAAAAATTATTGGATATTGCCACAGGTACAGGTGATTTTGCCATTGCATGTTTGAAGTTACATCCAGAACACATCATTGGACTAGACATCTCCTCTGGAATGCTGGAAGTTGGTAAGCAAAAGATGATTAAACGCAAACACGATCACATCATCTCCATGCAATTAGGGGATTCTGAAAATTTACCGTTTGAAGATGGTGAATTTGATGGTCTAACAGTTGGATTTGGCGTTCGAAACTTTGAAAACCTTGAAAAGGGACTCGGTGAAATGCTGCGTGTTTTGCGTCCAGGCGGTAGAGCTGTCATTCTTGAATTTTCGAAACCAAAGGTCTTCCCGATCAAACAATTGTTCAATTTCTACTCGAAATATTTTATTCCGTTTTTTGGGAAACGAATTTCGAAGGACGAACGTGCTTATGCCTATTTACCTGAGAGTGTAGCTGCCTTTCCTGAAGGAAAAGAAATGCAAGCTGTGATGGAAAGAGTAGGATATACTGCTGTGAAAATCATTCCGTTAAGTGGTGGTATTTCCAGTATTTATGTTGGAACAAAAAATTAAAGCAACAAAGTCCATAAGTTGACGTTATACTCTGCATGAAGCGCATCATTATTCTCTTTCTACTTATTAGTTCCTTTAGCTATTCACAAAAGGCCAGGCAACAACTGTACAAGAATTTTGATAAACGATTTCTTCATTTTGGCTTCATGCTTGGTATCAATTCCTCCGATTTCAATGTATATCCAAAGGTGAATGCCTTTGAACAATATGGGATTAAATCGATTTCGAACGATGCACAGCCGGGTGGACAATTAGGCATATTAACGACAATCAAACTTGGGACACCAACGATTCGTTTTCGTTTCATTCCTACCCTATCCTTTCAAGAACGGGTGTTGAATTACACGAGTATCGATACCTTAAATTTCCCCAAAGGAGTCGGACAACAACGCATTAACTCCACGAACTTAGATTTCCCCATGATGCTGCAATTTCGCACGCGTCGCTACAATAATTTTACGGCGTATTCGTTGATTGGCATGCAATACTCCATAGACTTACAATCACAGGAAGACGCCTCGCAAAACTTCTATGATCCGTTTATCAAAATCAAACGCAACGATTGGCAAGGTCAAATTGGCGCTGGAATTGAATTTTTTGCGCCTTACTTTAAATTTGGAATGGAGCTAAAATATTCTCAGGGATTTAAAAATAGTTTTATCCAAGATTTTACGACGGTTGCGAATCCGATCGATCGTTTATATAACCGCGGATGGTGTTTTTCCATCATATTTGAAGGATAATGAACAATCTTAATTTTTCGTGTACGCCTGAAGAGGCAAAAGATCCTGAGTATCTAGAGAATCGCATCCGTCAAGAATTAGGCATTTCAAAAAATCAACAATTAAGGTATCGTTGGCGTAAACGCAGCATTGATGCTCGAAACAGGCACATCAAAGTCAATGCGTCATTCGAAACATGGGTGGACGAGGAAGAAAGTCCACGCTTTGAATCTTATCAGTTTCCTTCCGTGAAAGATGCGGAAGAAATTCACATCATTGGAGCTGGTCCAGCCGGACTCTTCGCTGCACTCGAAGCAATTTTGAACAATAAAAAACCGGTGATTTTTGAGCGTGGAAAGGATGTTCGAAACCGACGTCGTGATTTAGCACAATTAACCAAATCATCCATTTTAAATCCAGAATCGAATTATTGTTTCGGAGAAGGTGGTGCTGGAACGTATTCAGACGGAAAGCTTTACACACGTTCCAAAAAAAGAGGAGACGTCCAAAAAGTGATGCAATTACTTGTTCAATTTGGAGCAACGGAAGATATTTTGGTGGATGCTCATCCTCACATTGGAACGAATAAACTGCCTCAGTTAATTGTCGCGATGCGGGAACAAGTCCTTGCTTGTGGTGGTGAAATCCATTTTGATCATAAATTAACCGATTTACTCGTTGAAAATGGACGCATCGTTCAACTCGAATTGAATCACTCATTAAACGTTCGTGTAAACAATGTGATTTTAGCGACAGGTCATTCCGCAAGAGACATTTTTCACTTGTTGCACAAACGAAACATCGAAGTCAAAGCTAAACCTTTTGCGCTAGGCGTTCGCGTGGAGCACACACAAGCGTTTATCGACAAATTGCAATACCACGGAAGATTAAATGACGAATACCTTCCGCCTTCCGCCTATTCATTAGTGACTCAGGTTGATGGAAGAGGTGTTTATTCATTTTGCATGTGTCCGGGTGGAATCATCGCACCTTGTGCAACGGATCAACAGGAAGTTGTTACGAACGGATGGTCTCCTTCCAAACGCAATAATCCTTATTCGAACTCTGGAATTGTTGTAAGTATTGATCCAACAGATTTTCCCAATCCTGAAAATCCTTTTGTTTGTCTCGAATTTCAACAATCCATTGAAAGAGCCAGTTGGGAAGCCGCTGGAAAGACTCAAAAAGTTCCTGCTCAATGCCTAAAGGATTTTGTACAAAGGAAAAAATCCACAGAATTTCCAAGAAGTTCCTACCAACCAGGAATCGTAAGCGTAGAAATGGATGCTATTTTCCCAGCATTTGTAGTGGATCGTCTCCGACAAGCATTCATCGACTTTGATAAAAAAATGCCTGGATTTGTCACGAATGACGCCGTTATTCACGCACCTGAATCGAGAACGTCTTCTCCCGTGTTAATTCCAAGAGATCCTGAGTCCTGGCAACATCCGAATGTCACCAACTTATATCCGTGTGCAGAAGGTGCGGGATATGCCGGTGGAATCGTTTCTGCAGCCATAGATGGAATGAACTGCGTCTCCAAGATTTGTCAGAAAGAACTTAAAAATTGATTCTTTTCGAATAATTCCCGCTATTCGCTTTTTCTCAACGTCCCTTTGTGTAACTTTGCTGTATGAAACGAGTGGTTGTTGGACTTTCTGGTGGCGTTGATTCCAGTGTGAGTGCTTTGTTATTACAAGAACAAGGATATGAAGTCATTGGAATGTTCATGCGAAATTGGCATGATGAATCAGTCACTTTATCAGATGAATGTCCATGGATTGATGATTCCAACGACGCACTTTTAATCGCTCAACAACTGGGGATACCGTTTCAAGTAATCGATTTAAGTGAAGCATACAAAAGTCGCATTGTCGATTATATGTTTACTGAATATGAACGTGGACGTACACCCAATCCGGATGTCCTTTGCAACAGAGAAATCAAATTCGATGTGTTTCTGAAAGCAGCGATGGAGTTGGGAGCGGATTATGTTGCGACTGGACATTACTGTCAAAAACAAGAGAATTCAGATGGTACGTTTAGTTTAGTTGCTGGTGCCGATAAAAACAAAGATCAATCGTATTTTTTGTGTCAAATTAGCCAAGAACAACTTTCCAAAGCGCTCTTCCCCATTGGTGCCTTAGAGAAATCAGAAGTACGAGAAATCGCTTTGAAACACGATTTAGTGACGGCGACAAAAAAAGACTCACAAGGACTGTGTTTCGTGGGAAAAATCGCCCTTCCAACCTTTCTACAACAGCAATTAGCACCGAAGCAAGGAAATGTCATTGAGATTCCAACGGACATGCCACAATTCTTGGCGTATGCTGAAATACCAAGGGACGAAGCACATGTAGAACAATTAGCAGCATCCTTTGAATACGAAGAATCCGACGGTCAAAAAGTAACAACGCATCAAGGAGCGCATTACTATACTGTTGGACAACGAAAAGGACTTCACATCGGTGGACGTCCGGAGCCAAGTTTTGTCATTGGAATCAATACAGATACCAATACGGTATATTCTGGTCAAACAGATGAACATCCCGGATTGAATCGAATTGCGCTCAAACTTGAGACAAGCACCTTGAATTGGATCAATCGATCGGAGGTATTTGACCGAGAAAATAGCCTAAAGTGTCAGATTAGAATACGCTACCGACAAGCCTTTCAATCAGGTACTTTAATGAAGAAAAACAATGAATATTACATTCTTTTCGATTCCTTGCAGAAGGGAATCACACCAGGTCAATTTGCGGCATGGTACCTAGATGGCGTGTTGATTGGATCTGCGGTTATTGAACATTAAAAAAGCCTTCCATTTCTGAAAGGCTCCTTACGTATAAATCTACTTTTTACTTAATTGAGAATAAAGTCAAAGGTTTTTTGCTCGTCTTGAATTTTGTGTTCATAATTTTTAATGCTATCTAGCAATTCTGCTACTTCAAAAACATTCATTGGACTATTCGTTCCTAATTCTCTGTGTTGAGATAGCTTCAAATTAGCTTGGCTAATTGATTTTGTTCTAAGGGATTGTAAAGAAGTTGTCATCGTTTTGTTGTTTGTTGAGAGCCTTTACGCCAAGAATCATTCCAAGGTTTCAAAAGCCGTAAATTAATCGCGTGATTCATTAAATAATTATGTCTATTTCGTTGTTTATCAATTATTTAAAAATATCCTAAAAAACAGTATTTTTCACTAAGGAGAATTGTATATTTGTAAAATGAAAGCTTTTTTGATGCTACTTTTTATGACCGTGGTCCTACAATCATGCCAAGATGAGAAGAAAGATGTGGAAGTATTTGATGAAAAACCACAAGAGGATTTTTCTAAATTACCGCTAAACGAATATGCAAAAAGACACGTGGAGTCCAGTTTGTCGATTTTAGGAACCGAAAAATACAGCCTAGAAATCATTAAAGGAAATTTAGATGCAGATGCCAAAGAAGATGCGATCATCGTCGTTAATCGCAAGCAATTTGCCATGGACGAAGCGATGAAATCCGAGAATCCAGCTAAATCAGCAGAAATGGCCTTTATGGGGAATTACAATTACATGTTCTATTACGACGGTGGATTAAAACTCATCTCCCCTCCTATTGCCATTCCTTCTTCCGCTTTAGTTCCCTTAAAAGTAAATTTAGCTTCGATTAGCGCGGAATCGTATCAAGACATCTTAATCGACTACCGGATCCGCAATGCCAATTTCCGTGATGTTTTCACCGTAACTAACCACACACCACGTAAAGTGTTTGAATGGAAAACGTTCGATGGACTCGGAACCGATAAAACAGAGGCGTATACTTTCGAATACACTTCCGGTAAATACGGTCCGGAGAAAGACATTTTACTATATGAATCCACATTAGAAAAGCTACCTGCAAATACGGATAGAAACACGTATAATCCGAAAATCACCAAGACATCCAAATTGGCATTTCACTTTTTCTACATTCCACAGGAGCAGAAATACGGGATGTTAAAAAACAACTAAAGGCCAAGTTTCCCCGACCTTTAGAAGCTTGTTTTTCGCTGTTACTTAAAACTGTCCGCGAAGGGTAATGATGAAGTTTCTACCTGGTGCTGAGATGTTTGAAGCATAACTGCGGTAGTTTTGATTCAAGATATTCTCACACGCTACTTGAAGTGAAACCTGTTGAGAGAACGCATAGTTCAAACGAGCATTCAAGGTATACCAACTTGGCATTCCAACAGAAGTCGCATAAGCAAAGTTATCTTCTCCAATCATGTTGTAGTCTGATACTCTTTTCCAACCTGAATAATTCACGAAGAATTCAGAACGGAATTTTCCATTCATATATCCTAAAGAGACTTTTCCAAATGTTGGCGGAATGTGATCCAGTGGATAAGGAACAGAATCTGTTAAAATTCTACCATTCGTGTAATTTACGGTTGCTAATAGATTGAATTGATCATTCAATTTCGCTGTCAACATTCCTTCAACACCGAAAATTCTAGCCTTCGCCGCATTCACAGTGGACATTACTTGACTTAATTGTCCGTCGTACATAATGGAATCTTGTCCGTCGAACGTTCCATTTTGAACCGTCAATCCATTTACTAAATACGTATAATAACCGTTCACAGAAGCCGTCACACCAGTGGCCACTAAACGGGAAATACCCAATTCAGCATTGTACGTGTATTCTGGTTTTAAATTCGCGTTTGGAACGACAACTTTACCAGGAACAGATTCAAACACTTTCGTCATGTCATCTACGTTTGGCGCTCGGAATCCCGTTGATGCTGTCGCAATGACTCTCCATTTATTGTTAGGCATGTATATCAACCCAATATTTCCGTTTAATGCGGAGTTGTTTTGATTGATGGAGTTCACCGGAAGTGGAAAATACATTTTATCGATGAAGTTGGCTTTCAATCCTACATTCGAAAAACGAAGACCATCGTTCAAGATCAATTTTTTCGAAAATTCAATCGTATGTGTCACGTAAGCAGCTACGGATGTCATTGTTGAACCGCCATCCGGAAAACGTGTGTCCAAGTTTCCAGTCGTATCGGCAACGATGTCCTCAACGAATGCCGTTGAATTCACATTGTTGTAAAATGCATCCACACCGTAGCGCAATTCATGTCTACCGATCCTTTTAGTGAAATCCACGTTAACAGTTGCAATGGCTACCTTTTCAATGCGGTGATTTAACATGCTTTTATTGAATCTACGGTCCATACGACTTTCCTCTATGGATTGAGTTCCAAGGGTGATTCTTGCTTGATCGTACAACTTGGTTTTATTCGTCAATTCTAGCGTGTAAGCCGCGAATAATCTGAATTGTGGTCCGTAATACCATTCAGCAAACTTAGGTTTCGAACCGGACATTAGCGTCAAACGGTCGTAACGATCGATGTTACTTGAATTGGATAATTGAACATTCAATTTATGCGTCACACCTTCTTTTTGAACAAACGTGAATTTTTGCAGGATGTCGTATTGTGTGTATGCTGAACCAACTTGAAGGTTCGAATCTGCATTCGTCATCATGGAATCAACCCCATTGATGCGTTCCACGTACCAAGGACGTGAACCAAAGTTTCCAACGAATGGACTACGATTCGCTCCTTGTTTTAAGTCGCCATAATTGGAATATGTAAACGATGTCAATGATCCAAATCGTTTTGTACCGACAGAAACATTTGCATTTGCTGCGTAACCTGAAGCTGCAGAAAAATAACGAGCGAATCCACCAGATTTCACTAGAACATCATCTGTCGTACTCAAGGTTGGATTTTTTGTAGTGAAAGACATTACTCCACCCAAGGCATCCGACCCATAGACAACCGATCCAGCTCCATAAATCACCTCGACACGGTCCAACATGGAATTGTCAATCGTAAGGATGTTTTGCAAGTGTCCTCCGCGGTAAATCGCGTTGTTCATGCGAACGCCATCGACAACTAACAGCACTTTATTCGTTTCAAAGCCGCGGATAATCGGACTCCCACCGCCAAGTTGACTTTTTTGAACGAAGACATTACCTGTTTGTGTCATTAAGTCAGCCGTAGAGCTTTGGTTTTGAAATTGAATCTCCTTTGCTCTCATGACTTGCACTTTTTGAGCAACATCTTTTCGTTTTTCCAAGTTGCGACTTGCTGAAATCACCGTTTCATCCATCGTTTGAATGTTCGGAATAAGAAACACCTGTCCATCCTTATTTACACTAGACTGTTGAATCATCAATGGATAATAATCTTCATGCGTCAAGGTGATTTTCGATGCATCAAATTTCACAGTTGCGAAACCGTTTATGTCGCTTGTGAGAAAAGAATAATTGATTTTTCCGCCGTCATATACGATGACGATCGTACTATCGTTTTTACTATACGTCGTTTGTCTAACGGATGGGTTAAGCTGCGTGATTCGAACACCTGAAACGGGTTCTTTGCTCACATCATCCATTAGTTGAATTTTCGTT
>Ga0315905_10006551_pt1 | contig 11841 bp, 15 predicted proteins | sample LakEriMetagenome_5_FD_203522 | JGI IMG/M metagenome (GOLD analysis project Ga0315905, IMG submission 203522) | Freshwater fungal communities from buoy surface, Lake Erie, Ohio, United States - Buoy 4 MA121 | ecosystem: Environmental > Aquatic > Freshwater > Lake | place: USA: Lake Erie, Ohio...
ATTTAGGTAAATTGCCTCAAAGGAAAGTAAGCAAACATGGTGCGACAGAGACGCTTGGGGGTAATTGTGATGCGGCATGGGGAGCGCGAAGACACCGCTGACTCGCAGTGGGTGTCGAAGGCGGACCGTCCTTGGGACCCACTCCTCACAGCCCGTGGGAAAGAGGAGGCGGCACGGGCGGGCCAGGCGATCATCGACATGTGCAATCGGTACAACCTGGAGCCGCCGTCCCATGTGTTCTCCTCCCCTCTCACAAGGTGCGTGCAGACGGCCAGGCACGCGTTCTCCAATCTCCCGACAAAAATCGAGCCGGCACTTTGGGAAACTCTCGCTCAGGTATATAATGAATGCTTTGCTGTGATTGTAAACGTCGCGTCGGCCTTCTGACACACCTTGCAACGCAATGCACTTTATCAGGCATGGTGGCTGTCGTGGGCTGCTCCTGGCGCAACCGGGAAATGGTTTGCTCCCCAATCCACCGACAATTTGTGCGCAGCAGATCTGCACCCAGCTGCTTCCCTCTCACTGTCTGTGCTGGTGCCCACGCATTATCCGGGCGTGGAGGAGAGCGACATCGATGGCCACTATAAGCCGGCTACCCCTGTTGAATCGCTGCCGTACTCGTGGAGCCACTGCGAAAGCGTCGAGGACGATGCCTGGACTGGCTTTGAGAAAGACACGGCTTGCCGGTTGGGCAGATTCGTGGAGAAGTGCGAAAAGGAGCTGAGTGGATCGACCATTGTCCTGGTCACACACGGCGGCCCATCGGTTGCGTGTTATCACTACCTGACCGGAAGGCCACTCGAAGGAGGCAGCAGGGTTGTTCCTCCGGCAAGCTTCCATATCTTCGTGAGGGAAACTGAGGACGACTCGGACTTGATCGCAGGCTTCGCAGCCACGACCAAGAGGCGCCACACAGACACAGACACAGACACATCTGACACTGACACAGAGACATCAGGACACACAGAGACAGAGACAGATACACCAAAAACACCCGCTCCCTTGGGTGGGCCATGCGTCTGTGCTTGGGGCGGTTGGAGGGCGCTGGTGACTTCTTACAAAGACGTGGAATGGTGAGGCGAAACTTCAATATAATCCACCCCTTTGATCCTTAATAAGCAACCCTCACACTCACAGTCACACTCTCACTCTCACACTCACCTAGCTCACACTCCCACACACCCACCCACCTGTACAATAAGCAACCCATGTGATCCTCAATAAGCACAACACAACCCCTTTGATCCACAATAAACGTCTCACGCGGCCGTGGTATGCCAGACTTCCGTAGCAACTAAGAGAGCACGCTTTCAGCTCCTCCGCTCCCTCCCTCTGTCTCTGCTCCTCCGCTCCCTCCCTCTGTCTTTCCATCTCTGTTAGCTTTGCTTGGCCCAAAAAACTCTGTGGGTCTATCATTTCATTCCCCCCCCCAAAACCTCCACATATTCCACACCCACCAACACACACACCATCACAGGTGGTGGGTTCTGAAAGATGGGGGTGGATGAGAGAGAGAGAGAGAGAGAGAGAGAGAGAGAAGAGGGGAAGTGGGAGAGTGGTGGTGGTGGTTCCCACTCAAGCTGTAGACATGGACGGTTTCGCTACTAACTCAACACTCACAAAGTCACAAAGTCACTTACAGGCCGTGGTTGAGGCTCGGCAGAAAATTTGTACAGGAGTGCACGGTACCGATGACATGCAACTTGAGCAACAATGCGGCAGCTTGATACAGCCGATCCCCGCATACATGAGACTCCGAATCTCGGGATGCCGAATTTCGGAATGCCGAATTTCGATTCAGTCAACTTATGTACCAGGGTCAAACCCTAGTGGTACATAAGTTGACTGAATCGAAATTCGGCATCCGGAAATTCGGCATCCGAATCGAGATTCGGAGTCTCATGTATGCGGTGATCGGCTGTACAATCAGCAACACACGCTGAAACTACCAACAATCACTTGCCTGTCAACAAAAGACGCTCCAGACCCTCTAAATCACTCCCCTCCATTTCCATCTGTTCCTGCAGAACACGGAACAGTTGCCCCCCCTTCTCCCCTGCAGCACCGCACGACCCCTTCTCTCCCTCACCCACCGACCCGCTGCCGTCTGCGTCCCCACCTGCATTGTGCGCACCAGACGTCGACCCAGAGTCCTCACCTAGAGCCGCACCTTTCCCATTTCCGGGGAACACATTAGCAACACATTAGCAACACATTAGCAAATCATTAGCAACACAATAGAAACACATTAGCAACACACACATCCTCACCTTTCGCATTTCTCTTCCCCTTGAATCCTCCATTCTCCCCCCCGCCACTCGTAGCAATGAGAGAAAGCAGGCGCATTACGGTCTGACGTTCGAGCTGTGCGTTTCCGGTGCCCCCCCACAGTGCCCGCCGCACGCCGAGCACCCTCTCGTCACCCACGCCACTGCCATCACCTGCTCGCGCCTGCTTCTCAGGCGTCTCATCATCACCCTCGCTACCACCCCCAGCCCCCCCTGTACCATCTCCCTCTTCTTCCCCACCTGTCCGCCCACCGCTCCCATCCTCCACGGTCGGCCCCACCCCAACGCCCACGGCTCGCCGCCCGTCCTTCCTGTCGGCTTCTTCCGTGCTACTTGCCAGCATCTCAAGGAGCGCGGCGGCAGAGGCGGCACAGAGCGCCTCAACTTGCGATGGCATGCCGCAGGGTGTCGAAGGAGAGGCGGAGGGTGACCTTAATTCCTGCCCAAAGCAACCGACGCAAGTGTGTATGAGAGAGAGCGAGAAAGAGAGTGTGTGACCTTAATTCCTGCCCAAAGCAAGCGACTTAATTCCTGCCCACAGCAACCGACGCAAGGTTACCGCATGACTCTCTCTCTCTCTCTCTCTCTCTCTCTCTCTCTCTCTCACACACACACACACGCATCTGACGCATTTCTGTGCAGGAAGACGCAAAGACCTGCAGAATGCACCCCATGACAGTGCGGGCCTCCGTCCAGGTAATAGTCACTGCTGGCTCCCCGCCATCCCCAGCCCCTCCCTCAGCATCGCCTCCTCCTCCTCCTCCTCCTCCTCCTCTCCCTTGCGCTTTACCCCCCTTCCTCCTCCCAAGCGCCTCACCCACCAGGGAGGTGAGGACTACTACGCACACGCGCTGTTCACGCTGGAGAGTGTGCTTGTATTTGTATTGTGAGGGGTCGACTAGAACGACTTCCTTCTCTGCGGCCTGCACTGCCCAGTGCCATGTGTCTACCATGGCCTTGTGACTCCCGAAAAAATCAGCTGTCTGCAGTTCGCGCAGCGCTCGTGTTGCCTGTATGCGTACCTGTGTGTGTGTGTGTGTGTGTGTGTGTGTGTCGTGTACGTATGCTTGGGTCAAGTAACACGCAGTGCGCCTGCTAATGCGCGCTGCTGATTGATTGAACCTTGAAGTTGTGGGTTGTAATGTTCTAATGATACACACTCACTCACGCACGCACGCACGCACGCAAACACGCACGCACGCACGCACGCACACACACAATGACAATGATACCTTAAAGTTGTGGGCATTGGCGGCAGCAGACCGGAGAGCGCCGATGATCTGGGGCCCCCAGGCGCCGCCTCCGATACGGCCAGCGGCCATTTTTCCAGAGCCGTCGTCCACCTCACCCGGAATCGAAGGAGGCGCAAGACTGAGTATGAGCTTGGCAGCGTGGCATGCGTTCCACCGCACCTTGACCGAGTAGTCCTTGGAGGCGATGATGCGTGACAGCTCGCACTCGATGCGCGCGCACAGTTGGCGCGTGGAAGCAGTTGACGTCGACCGTTGCACCAGAGTCACGAACTCCGGCGCACTGGCCAGGTACCCGAGCGCGCGCGCCCCGTACACGCGCACCTTGTCGTGGTCGTTGATTGAGCGGAGGGCCATATCAGAGAGACGGACGAGGGTGAGGCCCGCGTGGTGCCTGAGGTACTCGCTCTGTGCTGGCTGCGCGATGATCAAGGACCGCTCGCAGAGGTGCGCGAGCGCCAGAAACGCCTTAAGACGGACGGCGATGAAGGGGTCGCGAGAGCAGCGATCGAGCGCATCCGAAACCTTGATTATGAACTGCACGTCATTGCTATATGGCTCCACGTGAGTGAGTGTGCCCAGGGTCTTGAGCGCCGCGCCGCGCACCGCTGAGTCTTTGTTGTCGCCCGGACACGCACATGTCCAGACCGCCTCCAGCAGGGAGCCAAATAGGGCGTGGTTCGTAGGAAGAAAGCCTATGGTGTTCATGGCCGACGCGCGAACCGACGGGCTCTCGTCTGCGAGCATCTTTGGCAGAAGCTCAGTTGCCACTTCATCCCACAGAAACCGGGGGAGTCTCTCTGCCACATCTTCCGCGCGCGTGACTGCCCCATCTTCACCCCCTCCGCTAGCCATCCCCCCTTCTTTCGCCCGGACCCTGGAATGGCTTCGCGCATGCGTGCTTGGGACAGGTGACCCCCCGACACCGCCGTTGACCGCCTCCCCCTCCCCCTCCTCATCCTCCTCTTCCTCGCGGTCCTCCGTAGCACCGACCAAGCATTCGATAACCTTGGCGCTATGCGTGCGCAGAGGTGGCTGCCCACTCTCGAGCAGCGAGCGCAGCAGGGGGCCGAGGCTCGCCCACTTGCAGAGCACCGACGGGCAGTAGCTGCGCACCACACCTGAGACCGCCTTCAAAGCCTCCACCTTGACGGGATTCGCGTCCCCATCCGTCCCCTCCGCCACCATGATCAAATCCTCCAGGAGCACCTCCACGCTTCTATCCCCACTCGTGTCGACTGCGCCCTCCGCACCCCCCGAGGCACCAGAACATCTCTTGCTGTCCCTGGCCCCCCCACCCGCAGGCCCCCAACTGCCATATCCTCCCCGCGAACCCCCTTGAGGAACTGCAGCGCCACGGCGTGCCAGCGGCGCGAGCACGACGCCACCCTCCCCCACTAACTCCGTCACGGTAAGCGGGTTCTCGAGCAGCGACGCAAGGCAGCCCATGGCGGCAGTGCGGAGCTGCACATCGGGCTTCTCTCCTTGCACTCTGCCCAAAAGGGTCCTCATCGCGGCCACGGATTCTCCCAACAACCCACGCCGCAGGCGGCGGTACGGTGCGTGAGCCACCAGTGCCATCAGCGCTTTGATCACGTGCTGCGCGGTGGTGGCGTGGGTCTCGTGGCGCACCGCCTGGCACAGCGCCGTGTGCGTGGTAGAGATGCGCATCGCGAGCGACTGCGAGAAGGACAAGAAGCTCGACACCGTCACGCGCCGTTCCTCCGCCGCCGCCATGTATGTGCGCGACCTCTGAAGAAGAGCCTGCAACGCCATGGCCACAGCCGTGCGAACTTTGGGCGACGGGTCTGAGACCAGCATACTCACCAGAGACACCTTCTCCCCGCCCCTGCGCGGCTGCACGACGTCACTCGGCAGCAACTGCGCCCAAAACGGAAAGAATACCTTGGGCTGCAGCCGCGCCAGTCCGTGGATTGCCAGCACTGCATTTAGCCGGATTCTCCCCAGCGATCCCCCGGATCCTCCCACTCCCCCCGCAGGTGCACCCCCGCCACCTGCACGCTGTCTCCAACAACCTCCGGCGCCCGTGTCATCGGTGCTGGCCCCGTCAGTGCTGCTATACCCCTCACTCCCCCCCCCCGCCTCCCCTCTTCCAGAAGGCGTTCTCCTGCCGCCGCGCACGCGCCCTCCAGCGGCATCCGCTCCCGACGCAGCCGACGCATCGCTATCAGAGATGCCCTTGAGCTGCCCCGCAGCTTGCGCAGCGAACACGGCGGACTGCGACGGCACCCATAGCACGATGTTCACCAGGCACTCGGCAAGCGACGGCAGCAGGCGCCCGCCACGCAGGTCCGCGAGTGTGACCTCGGCGAGCGCTTGGGCAACTGTCGTTGCTGACGAGCTTGACGACCCGACCTCCCCAAGGAAAATGTGGAGCGCGCGGAGCGTCCCCGTGAGAGCCTCCATGTACACGTCGACATCCGCGCCGTGTTCGGCAGCAAGGCCCTCCAGAGAGAGAGAGGCAGTAACGAGTGATGACCATGCGTGGAGATTGACAACCAGCTGCGGGATCACGTCGGTTGCGAACGTCTCCGCTATGCGCCCAAGCCCAGCGGCAGCGTTGGCAAGCGCGTCGGCGCTGCATGCACTGAGAAGGACGTGTGCGTGGCGTACCAGCAACAGCTGTGGCTGCTGCTGCTGCTGCTGCTGCTGCTGCAGAAGCGTCGCCGCCACGACCGCGCTGCTGCTCGTCGGCATGTCGCGCGGAAATTCGAGCAGGGGCTGCAGGCTGCGGACGAGAGTTGCTAGAACCTGTCCAGACACCGCCGGCACTTCGTACAGGAAGCATCCCACGGCACGGGTGAGCTCCAGGAGCAGTTTCAGCTCCGCAATGGCATCTGCGTCCGGTGCGGCAGACCATGCTGGCGCGTGCTGCTGCACTGATGCGTGCGTTGCCGCGAGCACTGCCAGCACGCGCTCGACGGCCTGCTGCCGCGAGGACTCCTCCAGCGTGAGCGCCTCTTGGTACAGCATTCTCTGCACTACTTGTAGAAACAACAGCGTGTCTGCGGGCTTGCGCCTGCCTGGGGCGCCGATGGCTTGGCAGCCCTCCTGGATCATAGCCTGGACAGCGGGCACGGCTTCACCCTGCACCTCACGCCGCCCAACCTGGCTCAGCGCTGTCATAGCGCGCACCACGTCATCGTCTGCGCTGCTGCCCCCCTTCAGCCAGCCGCGTGTTACGTCCACCAGCGCCGCCACCTGGCACACCGCCGCATCTTCGTCGCCCCGACGCGCCCGCCGCTCAGGCGCCCGTTCGCGCCCGCTGCCTTCGCGGTGCGTCTCAGGGCGGCGCCGCCCACCATCCTCGCGCCGCATGTCGCGTGTCTACACGCTCCCCTGGTCATGACCCCGAACATGACCCGAACAAAAAATTCGTCCCAGGCAAAAAATTCGTCCCAGGGAGACTGGAGGATGGCGTGTGGAGTCAGAAGCCGGTGACGGCCGATGCGATGCCCCCCGGGCGAAGCGAGGAGGAGCGCAAGAGGGAGAGGCGGCGGATCGAAGATGAGAACGAGGTGCTGCTGTGCCGCCTACAAGCTCTCGATGCGCAGCTGGAGCATCTCGATGCCGAGGAGAATGGGGGTGAGGGTAATGGCCCGTCGGCACGCGAAGGCGAGCGCGCGCGGCGCAGGTTAATAAACAGCCAAGTGGTGCGCGTCGGCCAAGGGAAGGAGAAACAGCGTCGGCCAAGGGAAGGAGGAACAAAAACGGAGAAACAATGGATGGCCGATGGCAGGATCATGCACGGGGGCGCTCAAGTGAGCCACTCCGCGCCCGAGGCGATGAGCCTCGGTGCTGCATCGCTGCTCAACAACGCCATGGTAACACGTGCCTGCAGCTGCGTGCGTCGGTGCGATGCATGCCGGTGTGCAGCAACGCCCTCCACATCTGCCGTTTTTCGCGAACACTGTTCGTGTAGGAGCAGCCTTTTTTCCCATCTTTAATCATCCCTCGGTGCCCCTGGTCTGCTCCCGCTGTGCGCCTGCTGCGCGGCAAACTGTGCAGACACTGTCATCGCACCGGCGAAAGTTAATGCTCGACCTCTCCGAGCGCAACGCTTTCCTATCCGAACAGCTGCGCAACCTGCAGCAAAATAGCCAAGCACGACGGCGAGAGGAGAAAATCCGCGAGCTGAACCACGTACGGGAGGAAGAGTCCGCGTCTTTTGCCGGGGAACGGCAGCCAAAGTCGAAGCGCGACTTGCCAACCACTGCATCGCACGGCTCAGGGGCAGTTTTTGAGGACCAGCCGACGCCCACACCATTCACAGTAGCGTTCTTGAATGCGCCACCAAGCATAGGTGAGCGGTTTCTGCAAATGTTCATGGACCCTGAGTGCACTTGGATGCTTTTTGCGTGCTCTGTACTGGCATTGAGTGCGGGTTAGGTCTCTTTTTCCGGCGTCACACTGTTCGGGAATATGACACTACGATGGTTCCCAGTAAAATCATTGTTGCGGCGCACCTCTTCCGCCCCGACCTCTGCGCACGATCCATGGATGTCCAAACCGAATGCCATTCCTGTCTCAGCTCCACAGAGCGGTATAATCGTGGTGTGCAAAGCGTTCCTGCGCGTGTATGCTGCACACTGCACGTGTTTTTGTGTTTTTGCTTGTGCATCGCAAGCCAAAGAACACCCTGGTCCAAGTTACTCTTTTTAAAGAACCAGGTTCTAGCACAAAACCACGTGCTGCCAAGAGGCGGCAGACTCTGAACAAAGCAGACTCTTCGTACTCCTCCTCCCAAGACGGTGTGAATGACGATGGTGCGGGGGCCAAGTACCACGAGGGTGTCATTGCTGCCATCAGACATCACATGAATTACATCGGCAGGTGGAATCTGACCTCCCCCCCCTCCCCAACCCCCCTTCCATGTTTCTCTACGCGTGCGTGCGTGCGTCAAAAACTAAATTGCAACACTCCGCGCAGGCCATGCACGGCAGCACTTCAAAATGCTGCACAAGTGTTGGCAGAAGTAGCCACCGAGTTCATGGAGCAACAGGCTGGTGATGGGGAGGGTGAGGAAGCGGGTGATGGGCGAGCCAACTCTCAGGACCGACTGGATATGATCGAGGGAAGCATTACAGCGATCGAGGAGGAAGTGCTAGCACTGAAACAGCTAGTGGTAATTCACCGGCGCAAAATCAAGCCTCCAAATCAAAGAGAGGCTCTGCAGAGAAATTCCAAGGGTAAAAAGCGCTTGACGCGCAGTCGCTCCCTGGGCGATCTGCAACCGGCGCAAGACGGTGTGCTGCTCCTTCCCATATTGGAAGAAAGTGAGGGCTCGCGGACACGTCTCAGCAAATTCAAGGAAGGGTCCTTGGAAGAAAGCGAGGGGTCGCGCACTCGTGTAAGAAAATTCAGTGAAGGTTCCTTGCGGCGCCCTCTCAAGACGATTAAGCCGCCTAATGTGGAGGAGGAAGCGCAAGGCAACGGAGAACAAGCTGAATCTGAGACGGTCACGGTCCGGCCGACGCCTAACCCAGTAATGGACAGAGCTCTTGACACGCTCGACACATTCTTGTGAGTGACCTGCTCTCCACACCCTAGTTTTCCTCATTCTCGACCGTCACACCCAGAGTAAAAACCTAGGACTCTCGACTTGATTTCTAGTTTCTAGACTCCTGATCCTGAACTCTAAAATTGGGCAGCAACCCTGTTACACAAACTTGCCGCTTCGTGTTGGGCTTCTCACTCTTATGCGAGTTGGTGCTTCTTCTCATTCTCATCTGGCTCACAATTGTGACCCGAAAGCAGGTCATCCGTCCGCCCACACAAACATGCAATTATGCAAGCACACTAACGCAAGCACAGATACACAGTGCAAATTCAAGCACAAAGACATGTGCATACATGCACGAGCTTATAGATGAACTGTTGCTTGCATTATTCAAGTATGCATGTATGCATGTATGCTTGCATGATTCAAGTATGTTTGTATGCTTGCATGATTCAAGTATGCATGTATGCTTGCATGATGCATGTATGCATGTATGCTTGCATGATGCATGTATGTATGTATGCTTCTATGCATGTACAAACGTGTATGAATTTTGGCATGTGTTAATGCGTACGTCCGCAGGCGTGCGTCTATGTATGAGCGATTGCGTGTGCTTGTATGCATGCACTATGCAATGTACATGTACTTATTTGGATATGTATGCGTTGCTGTGCTCATACATAATCATGGTGAATGCATGTACGCACGCGCACACACATGCAGGTGGAGTTTATGGCCTGGATCGTATCAATGTGCTTTGTGGCAGTGTCGTTGCCCGTGAGCTTTTATCAGATGTTTCTCCATCTGTACTTCTACAGGTTGTTGTTCATGACTCAATAATCTTATTATTAGATTATTTTTTTTTTATTATTAGATTATTGAGTAAATCATTACTACTAAAATAATCTAATAATAATAATCTTATTATTAGATTATTGAGTCATGAACGCGCGCGGGCACAAGTGCACAGGCGTCTTTTTCTGTGATACGTGATACACACACATAGCGAGCACGTCTGGCGCGCGCTCGGTCGCAGGTGCATGCCGGCAGAATTGCATGAGATATCCGTGCTTGCATGGCGGTATCAATCATAGGTCGGCATGTATCCTCCTCCTCATATGACACGCATATATCCTCCTCCTCATATGGTGCTTGTATGGCGATATCAATCATAGGTCGGCATTCCAGAAGCGCGATGTCTAACTGCTTATCTCTCCATCTGTGCGTCCCTTGTGTGTACTGATGTGTGTGTGTGTGTGTGTGTGTGTGTGTGTGTGTGTGTGTGTGTGTGTGATGGTGAGTGTGTGGGTGTGTGTGTCGGTGTGTGTATGTTCCCATTATAGGTCGCCGCTCCAGATACACTATGTCAAAACGATAGCACTTGTTCCGCTTTACTGCCTCCAGGTGGATCTTCATATTGGGCTTCTCGCTCGTGTCACGTTGGAGTGTGTTCAATTTAGCCTGCCTGTGAGGGAGGCTTTCGCCTCAACTTGAGACTTTAGTGATTCCAGCCGCATGCCCTCTCTTCGTCAGCTCTTTGTTTGACTTTTCTGCTCCGGTGATTTTTCTGCCCCGCAGACCTGGCTGGCAGTGCGATTTGCGCCGGAGAGAAAGTACCTCGAGCTTGTTCGCGAATGTTATGAAGCTTATGTCATCTACACCTTCTACAGGTTTATTTGTGTGCGCGCACGCACATCACATGTTGGAGTGGGGCGGTGCGTGTATGATGTTCCATCCAACCACTGTGTTTGTGGCGCAGTGCGCCATCGCGAGGGTCTCTGTTCATGGCACTTCCACGTACTTGCCCGCAAACTTATTCTGGCTTGCGTGCTCAGACTGTTGACAGATTTTTTGCAAGCACGGCGCATACCAGGTGCTCGGACGGGTCTACAAACTAATATGTCAAGCCGTCGCCCATCGTCCATTGAGAGAAAGTACTGCGTGCATACGCACGCTTGCACAACGCACAAGCACACATGTTTAATGCTGTTTGCTGGTTAGTGTCAATCACCGCCACGCAGTAGCAATACATTAGCAACACATTAGCAACACATTAGCAACACATTAGCAACACATTAGTGTCAAACACCGCCACACAGCTGCGGCCACACAAGGGCTCTATGTCTTACGCCAGCCCCAAGTGACAAATGAGCATTCTCAGGCTGATACCCAGCGTCAAGGCCGGCGTGTACCAGTATTTTTTAAATATTTATGATGACTATAATACTTTTTTTATTTCCCAGGCTGATACCGAGCGTTAAGGCCGGTGTGTACCAGTATGTGGCTATGCGATCCGTCTTTGCAGTAGTGGCGTTTATCGTTGAGATGATGCCGTCTGAAGACAGCATCGATGCCCGCTTCCGAAATCCAACTGATTTCAGGTGATCATGTGTGTTTGTGTACGTGTGATGTGCGTATGTGATGTATTCGCGTGTGCTGTGTGCGCGACGTACGTGTGCGTGTGTTCGTGCGGGCTCGCGCGTGTGTACGCACATGCGAATTCGTTTCATGAAACTAAATTTACTTTCACCTTGCATATACGTGCGTGTTCGATCATGCTCGCGGACTTCAGAAATTTTTATTTCTGGCAAGCAATGCTGACAGTCGTGAGTCAAAACGTCGCCTTGGTAATGCTTGGTGTCTTCATTTCGGCGCTCAAGCAGCACCTAATACTCCTGCAGCCGTCAAGAAAACTTTTGGCCATCACCTTCGTCATATTTTGCACTGTATGGCAAAAATGGGCCTTCACCTTTGCCGTGCATTCAGGCGTCATCGTCCC
>Ga0315905_10006552_pt1 | contig 11840 bp, 21 predicted proteins | sample LakEriMetagenome_5_FD_203522 | JGI IMG/M metagenome (GOLD analysis project Ga0315905, IMG submission 203522) | Freshwater fungal communities from buoy surface, Lake Erie, Ohio, United States - Buoy 4 MA121 | ecosystem: Environmental > Aquatic > Freshwater > Lake | place: USA: Lake Erie, Ohio...
TATTGGTTCTTGGTTCATGGTTATTGGTTGGTTGAACGTCCGTTGAACGGGAGTTGCTCCGGCGTTCAGCTGATGCCTTGCCAGCCCTAGACGCCTGTTCAATTTTACCCTTAAAGTGGGAAATTTCCTTGTCGGCGCGGGTGTTTATCCAGCCATCTTCAGTTAGCTTAAAGAATTCCTGAAGCACCTCATGTACTTCTGCCTCGTGTTCTTTTAGACCAATCTGCCGTGCAACAGCCGCTAGACCGCTGTTCAACGGGCGTTCACTTAGATAGTAGGCATCAAGCAACCGCCTGTAAGCAATGTCTTCAATGGGGGAAAGATGCCGTGTGTGGCTTACATAGTCACCAATGTTGAATTGGTAGTAGTGCATAGAGTTTTCCTTCGCTGTCCTCCGTAAACAAAGAAACAAACGGCAGGCGGGGAGGCTCGCTTTTCGGCTGAGAGATCAGGCTCAGCCTAGCCGTGTTTCACAAAAATTATAGCCGATCAAACCACTCTGGCCTGATGACCATCAGCTGATAAAGACGACCCTTTGGTAGTGCCTTCCACTGGAAGACTGCACCTCTGGTAACACCCAGTAGCCTAGCCAACTTGGACTGTGAACCAGCTTTGATGATCGCTTCTTCTTTTGTCATCTGTACATTCTACTACACTAAAGACAAGTGTTGCTTATTAGGGAAAACCCCTACGAAAAAGACTTGATGAGTGTGCAGACCTCTATACAATAAAGCCATGCCCCAGCAATTTCGCAAGGGGTCTTTTAAGGAGCATCAAGATGAACATTCAACTGAAAAACATTAAGCACAGCGAGTTTGCTAGCCATGAGACAGAGTGCTTCCAAGCCACTATCTACATAGATGGCAAGAAGGTTGGAACAGTAGAGAATGACGGGCAAGGCGGGTGCGACAGTGTCCACCCACATGCAGTTGCTGAACGCATTAATGAGTGGGCAAAGACACTGCCACCTAAGGTCTGCAACTTCATCGACCCTGAGACAAACGAGGCTTGTGTGATGCCTCAAGATTGCGAGATCATTATCAATGACTTGCTGAACCAATACCTGACACAACGCTCACTCAAACGCCAATGTGCCAAGAAGGTTCTTTTCCGCAAGCCAAGTGAGACTTATGGTGAAGGTGAGTACAACACCATAGCGCGTCCTTACACCAAGGAAGTCAAAGAGTACTTGGTTCAAAAGTACGGCTCAACTGTTGAAATCCTTAACGAGCAAATTGCTTAACAACCCACGAGGCTTCGGCCTTTTCAATCCCTAACGGGTCTTTCAAGGAGATAGCATGACAACATCAACAGCAATTTATCTGGCTGAACAAGCAGACAAGGGCAACGCAGCAGAATACTCAATAAGCATAGCTGATGAACTGTGGCGGTTAGAGTCTGTCAATACCCAATTGCTTGAGGCTTGCATTGAGGCATTAACCCTCTTTGACAATCACCCTCAGTGTTACGAAGAGCTTGGCACATTGGAAGTTTTGCAAGCAGCAATTGCAAAAGCATTTGGCAAGAAGTCAGCATGAACATTCATTTTGACAAAACCATCTTTGGCTTTACCTTCACGGGCATGGCTGAGGTAGAGCTTGGTGAGGATGCCACCGACATCAGCCCGAGTTGGCCTCCCATCGTCACAGTCTACGCATTGTTCGTGGACGGCTCTCATAAAGAGTGCCTCGAAATCATCAACCCCAGACTTGTTCAGCATATTGAACAGATGATTTTGGAGGGTCTATGAAACTACTCAAAGACTTGGCCTTCAAAAGCAGCAACAACCCGCAAGAGCAAATTGCTTGTTACTTTGCACTTCTTGAATCTCACATTGAGACTCAAAACCATTTGCTAGAGACATTCCAGCAAGAACTTGACCTACTTTTACTTGAACTTACACAGGAGAAATCATGAAAAACATAGCCACCGCATTTGTCAAGGCTCAAAAAGCCTTTGGCCCTGCCCTTAAAAGTAGCAGAAACCCGCACTTTGGTTCACGCTACGCTGACCTGTCAGCTTGCGTAGAGGCTGTCATAGATGCGCTTAACGACAACGGCATTGCCTTGATCCAGAAGTCCTACGATTGCGTTGACGGCATCATGATTGAAACCGTGTTTGTGCATGAATCAGGCGAAATGTTGGAAACTGGAATTCTTAGATTTCCCATTATGAAGAAAGATCCCCAAGGCGCGATGGGATGTTTGACCTATGCCCGTCGCGGGTCGTTAATGGCCGCTTGCGGTATCGCACCAGAAGACGATGACGGCAACAGCGCCAGCCGCCGCCCAGAGGTAAAGACACCAGACATCACCGATCATCTGTTAGCAATCGAAGGTAGCGGTAGCAGTGAGGAGTTAGCAAAGATTTACAAAGAAGCACTTGATGCCTGTCAAGGCAATCAGGTACTTCAGGCCGAAGTTATTCAAGCCAAAAAAGCACGGGTTGAACGCGCAAAACAGGTGAAATCATGAGCGAAGCACAAGGAACTGAAAGCTGGTTTGCCGACAGGCTGGGCAAAGTCACCGCCAGTCGTATAGCTGATGTACTTGCCAAGACCAAAACGGGATACAGCGCCAGCCGCACCAATTACATAACTCAGTTGGTGTTGGAGCGTGTCACCCAGACCAGAGGTGAGTCTTACTCTAATGCCGCAATGCAATGGGGTACGGAACAAGAACCTTTCGCTAGAGCTGCTTACGAGGCTCATACAGGGCAGATGGTTGAAGAGGTGGGGTTTGTGCCTCACCCCGACATTGAAGCCTCTGGAGCATCACCCGATGGCCTGGTGGGTGACGATGGGATGGTGGAGATTAAATGTCCGTCATCAAGCACTGCATTGGAATGCTGGCTGTCTTACTCTCAGGGAGCAAATCCTGTTGATCCAAAATATTACGCCCAGATGCAGTGGCAGATGCGTTGCGCTGATCGCTCTTGGTGTGACTATGTTGTCTTTGATCCAAGAATGCCAACGAAGGCACAGTTGTTTGTTTACAGAGTTGAGCGCAATCCAGACTGGCTCAGGATCACTGAAGAAGAAGTTCTCAAGTTTTTGGCAGAGGTGGACGCCAAAGTTATCGCCCTTAAATCAATCATCGGAGAGTAAAAATGTCAAAAGTAGTCAAAGAAATTTCGTGCATCGTTGGTGAATACCGCAACAGCGAAGGCCAAACAAAGAAACGTTATCAGCGAATTGGGTCTGTGATCGACACAAAGAACGGCCCAATGCTCAAGATTGATGTGATCCCGTTACGCGAAGGCGGGTGGGACGGATGGGCATACATGAACGATCCAAAGCCACAGGATCGGACACGGCAGACCGATCAGCCTGATGATGACATGAACTTTTGAGGTGGCTTATGAACAACGATGATCTTTTCAAGCGTATTTTTGGCACTCATCCCAAAGAACTTGTTCGCACAAATGACCCAGATACAAGTCATGCTGCCGCTAACTCTGTTGACACTAGCCAATTAGAGTCAATGGTTTATGAAGTCATTAAAAAACACACCAATGGTTGCATTGCTGATGATGTTGAAAGAGAACTTGCCCACCTACGCAGTCATTCAATTACGCCAAGGTTTGCTCCTTTAATGCGTAAAGGTTTTATTGTCGATACAGGAGAGCGCCGCTTGGCATCATCTGGCCGATCTCAACGCGTTGTTAAAGTTACGGAGACAAAATGATGCTCAAGTACCTATGGACAGAACTAAAGCTGATGACAAAAACCGTGACGCCAGCACAGGCAATAGCGCATGAACTAATCCACGCCGAACATGATCTGTTGAGGGCTGAGACTGGTGTTGAGTACGCGCAGTCAATGGTGACGTACAACAAAAACAGGGTCAAGCGATTGAAGGCGTATTTGGCAGTAGACGAAACAAAGGAGGTGGTATGAACAGGCAATGCGACACGGGTGGCATTTGCCCACACAAGCCTCAATGTAAGCACTTTTGCCACTTCACCAGTGCGGAGCTTGAGCCGGAGACGCGCAGGGTCAAGCCGTGGCCCATCGTGCTTGATGACATACCCTTTTAAGGAATAACCATGCGGCATCCAAGAAACAGAAAAACAGACCCTTTGACCAGCTGGCAGGCGGCAGGGTCTGCAAAAGACCTTGCCAAGCGCCACGCCCAAATGATTGTGGATTGTTTAGCCAAGGGCGGCGCATTGGGTAAAGATGGCATCGCCGCCATCACGGGGCTTGAATCCATGCAAGTTGCCAGGCGGCTGCACGAACTAGAACGTGAGGGGAAAATTAGCTTGACGGGTAATGTTGTCAAGTCTTATTCAGGGCGCTGGGAACGCGAATGGAAAATTAACCCATTTCAAAGGGAATTAATATGATCAGGCAATGCGATGCAGGGGGCATCTGCGCCCATATCCCACAATGCGATCACTTTTGTCACTTCACAAATGCGGAGTTGGAGACTGAGACGCGCAAGGTCAAGCCGTATCCAATTGTTCCTGATGACATTGAGCCAGTGTCAGACCAATGGCACAAGATCGGCGTGGTAATGCTCTGGTGTATTTTTGTGGTCTTGGCGGTCATCTGCTTAGCGCTGTTCTTCACTGGCATTTGGATTTGGAGTTTGTTGATATGACACAAGAAGACATTATCCGCATGGCAGAGGAGGCGGGTAAACACTTGTGGCCGCTTGAGACTAAATTTCTTTTACGCTTTGCCGCCCTTGTCGCAGCAGCAGAGCGTGAGGCGTGTGCAAAGATGTGTGACTATGTTTACGACTACATAGTTACTGATGGGCATATAAAAGATATGGCATTCAAAATCCGCGCAAGAGGACAAGCATGACAGAACAAGAATGGAAAGCCATGTTAGTCGAAGACAAGATAGCAATAACCAACATTGTCATTGGCGTAGTCAGGAAATCTGGAAACATGTGTAGTAGGGCGCTGCGCTATCCTATTTGGCTTACGCCAGAGGCTGATTTATATGTCAAGGAAAAGCAGAAATGAAAGTTACTTTTGATAAGCTACCCAGCAAATGGATAGGGACTAATGGGCCGTACTATTGGGCGAGGGCTGTGTCTGGTAAACAGGAATATGCTCATTGGCTTATGTCTGCGGAAAACCTACCTAAGTTCATTCGCCAAGCAGAACACGCCTTAAAAGAGCAATGCTTTGAAGTGCTTTTACACAACTCCTGGACAAAGAAAAGAGAGGAAATAATGCGATGAGAGTGCTCAGAAGAAACGGCGATGACTTAAAGTGGAGCGCCAAGCTGATGTCCGAGTGGGGTAGAGATGATCAGCACCACAAAGCCGCAATGCTTGCGTTATCAAAGGACATCTTTGAATTGTCGGAAGTACGCAACTATTACCTTGACCGCGAGACTTTGCTCAAGATGTACGATCAGTACATGTCCTACGACCCGTCTGTAGCGCCGCAGTGGAAACAAAACCAAGATGCGTTGTATGACAAACTAATAGAAATTGCAACCGCACCCGAGGCTTCTTACGGATTTCCTCATGGTGTGGTAAGTGCGCCCAAAGTCGGCGGCAATGACTTGACTGCTGGAGAGACAGCACCTATTGACCCAAATAAATGGGCGTTTGATCATGGGTTAGAGTCAACATGACCCACGGCGGCAAGAGAGCCGGTGCTGGTAGACCGCCCAAGGACATCTCAGCCAGCCGAGTCTATTCTTTGTACGATTCCGGTGTAAACATGAAAGAGATTGCGCGGCGGTTCAATGTCAGCGCTCCTGTGATCAGTAGACTGATCAAGGCGTATCGGGCGCTTATGCGAAAGGCCGAGTCCCAGCGCGGTCAATGATCAGCGCTTGACGGCGTGGCGTTGAGCTGATGCTGATGTGAGTCCAAGCATCGAACTCACGGATAACCTGATCAAAGGGTAGGTCTGAGGCCACCAAAGCCCTCACCACGGCGTCTGGAGACATGCCGGGCACTCTGATGTCAGCCGCGCTGCCCGTGCGGTGCTGGCTGGTGTCTTTACTACCTACTGAATCGTTGACTTGCTTAGACCTAAAGGCAGAATTGATCATGATTGGCTTGCCGTCCAGCAGAGCTTTAACCTCCTCCAAGAACTCAGCCAGCTTTTGCAAGTTGGCTAGTTCTGCATCGTTTGGCGTATTGTCAAACTGGCGATGGCTGGTGGTGGTCAGTTCTGCAAGAGAGAAGTTGGGTGTCATTTCTTAGCTTTCATTTCCATGATCTTCTCAAGCGTCCGTCCACCAAAATAAGCAGACATAACCAGCATGCCCCACTGGCCAAGCAACTCGACATAGGATGCCTGTGCGTTGTACCCAAAGGCGCTCATCAGGGCAAACAAAAAGTAGGCTACAAAAATAGCCACCAAAGCCATCGGCCTAATATTTTTAGACAGCCACGAATCTGAAGACATATCTGCATCCCAGCGCTCAGACACGCCAGCCTGCTCTGCCTTGTAAAGCTCAGTGTCGTTAGCCATCTTTGCCAACTCACCATCCTGCGCCATCTTAGCCAGATCAAGCTGCGCTTTGGCTTTGGCTTCTGGGTCAGGAATCAGCTTGTCTATTAGCTTACCGCCGACTTCAAGTAGGGCTGTCAAAGGGAACATGCTTTACTCCTATTGCGAGATCATTTCTCTTAGATTTTGAGTCGGTACATTAAACAGGCCAGGTGTTGTGCGTGTAATGCTACTACCAATTGCTCTTGCTTTTCTCTGAATCTCGTCCCACTTTGAGTTGTCCATCAACGCTTTTTTAATCACATCTTGGTCTGTAGAAATTAAAATCCTAGCAACCTCCTGCTTTTGTTCTGGAGTCAAATTTGGCTCATTTTTTTGCATCCATTTGCCTAAAATTCTTGCAGCACTGAAAGTATTGCCGCTAAGAGCAGATGAAATTTCTTCACCAGAAATGTTGATGCCTTGTTGCTTTGCCTCAGCTTGCATGGCAAAAGTATCTGAACCTCCCATAACTTTCCCAGCAGCACGTTGAGACTGTGCAGCAGTCGCCGCCAGTTTTAATATGTTATCAACTTTGTCTTGAGGATAAATGACTCTAAAAATAGAACCTTCTTTTGTATTGGCGTCTGCCAATTTCCCCATCAATGTTGTTCTAGCACCAGATGACATTTTTGACCTCAGCTGATCCATTACACCAGCCCGATATGCAGACACAGCATCGCTGCCTTTTCCAACAATTGCTTCAAATTCAATTTCAATTTCATCCGGACTTTTCCCAAAGACTTTTTTGCCTGAGTCAAATGATTCTGTTGTGGTTTTATTGCTTGCGGCAGTACTCCTAGCATCTTTAAGCGCTTGAGAAGATTTGTTAATCTCATCTCTTAATGCTAGTTCAAAAGGCTTTAGCTCTGTCCCAACATCACCTTGGCCTGTTTTAAATTTGTCTTTAATTGTTGTCGCAATGCCTCGCCTAGCTGTTTCCATATCCTGAATGTTTGGCGCTGTGAGAAACTGAATCTCACCATCAGCATCAATTTTAAAAAATGGTTTTTGTCCAGTTTTTGCTAAGTACAAATCATTGATATTTTTAACAGAGTCTGGTGCTCTTTTTAATGCCTCACGGAATGCAGACAGCATTTCTGGGGTAATAATTCCACCAGACTCATATGCTTGGTCATACAACTGACCTCGCGCTGTTTTTCTTTCTGCTTCAGACGCCTTAAATCCACGCAAAACATTGGGGTCTTTTATGTCACCAGCTAATGTTTTTTGGATGTCTGAAACTACACCTTCGCGCAAAGCCTCTGGCCTTGTTCCTAATGAACCTCGCAAAATGCTAGCTGGTTGACCCCCTTGTGCATAAAGCAACCGCACTGCGCTCAACAAAGATTGGTTTTCAGAAAGAGGTTCACCGTTAGCAACGCGTTGCACAATCTCATCTGGTGTCATCCTTGTTGCTTCAGTAATGCGCCTTATTTCAGTTTCGACTGACTTAGAAAATTTATCGCCAAACTTTCTAGCGGCAAAATCTAGAACTGGGTCAGCTAAGTTACCAAGCAACTTTAAACCACCAAAGACTAACGGGGCTGCTACAGCGCCTGTTACTCCAGCTACTGCTGCAGGTGCGAGACTGTCCAACGTATCGCCCTCGGCTCGTCCATAACCACTTACTGCACCCATACCAAACCCAGTCCCTGCAACCTTGGCGGCAGACCGCACTAAAGTTGAACCAGCGGCTGGTGCGCCAACTACTGCCAATGGCAATGACCCAACAATCTCTGCGGCAGTTGATGCAATTGGGCTTGCGGCTTGGTAGTTTTTTAAGCCCATGCGTATATCACGCAAAGCCGCCTCTCTATCACCACCACCAAGTGTTTTTAAATAAGCCTCAATTTCATCTGCGGTGTTTAATGTCAAACCCTGCGCCATTTTTCGCAAAATTTGTGATGGCGGATCAGGCTGATTAGGATCAAGGACTGAGCGCGAAAATGTCTTTTGCAAATCTAACGACTTAACATGTGCCTCAATCTGCTCATCAGTAAACATTCTCTCACCATCAGGCGTTTTCATCGCCTTTGCTTGTGCAATCTGGTCTTCTCGTAGTCCCATGATCGTTCCTTAGTTGCTAGCTGGGGCAGTGATGATTGAAGATAAATCAGCCCCCGAAGTAGGTATTGGGGTTGGCACTTTTGCTCTCCCAGATGAAATCTCCGCACTTTTTAATATGTTTTGCAGTCTTGCTCTTTTTGAAACAACATTTTCTGGCTTGTCACCAATCTGTGGGAAGTATGATTTTCGATAGCCTTCAAGTTGGGCTTGCGTGTAAGCAGCACCAGTTCCAAGAGTCAATGCAGCGTCCAAAATATCTAATTGAGCTGACTCTACAATTTGCCGTTGTGCTGTTGTCAGTTTATTGGGGATAAATTCTGAACGGCTTAAAAATCTTGCGATTTCAATACTGGTATTTGGCATTGCTGCCGTTGGGTCTATTCCAATTGCTTGATTAATTTGCTCAACGCTAAAGTTTAATCTATTAGCTAAAGTTGCTGCTTTTCTTTCACCCTCATTGGGCAAATTAACGGTTGTAGATGGTCGTTTTGCCGCCTGTAATTGTAGGAATGATTGCTGTTGGTTTTTAGGCAGTGCTTGAAATGATTGCCACTCTGCAACAGCTGCTGGGGTTGCGTCTGGTGCTGTGTACAAAACACTCATGTTGTTTGCGTCTAAGACACGATTTCCAATTGTGATTGTTTTTCTTGCTGTCTCACTTACAGGCTTTGGTTTACCTTCACCAAATTTAGGTATTTCATACAAAACACCGCCAACTTCTTTATATTCTGGTCTTGAGGCAGATGCAGCTTTAGTAAGAGCCTCAAGTTCTGCTCGACCAGCTGCTGTTTTCATCAACTCAGGTGCTACACGCTGAATGTCAAAAGAAGCTGGTTGTGCTGGGATTACCACTGGTTGGCCTTGTGCATCTACTTCAACAAATTGTTGTTGCTCTGGCACAGGTGGGACATACGCACCCTGTGCAGTAGTTTGAGCCTGTTGTCTTTGAAGCAACGCTGCCGCTTCTAACCGGCGTTTTGTTGCCAAATCTGAGCGAACAAGCGCTTCATCACCACGGGTCAAAGCAAGCTGCTGCGCTTTGTCTCTTTCCATCTGCAACATCAAAGCGCCTTGACCATCACCACCTTGACGCAACATCTCAATGCCGCGATCAAATGTAGATATGTCGTTGGGATTCAGTTGCCCAGCTATCTGCTGGCGCATTGTGATGCGCTGCAACTCAGGGTCTTGCCCACCCAGAGCGCCGCCAATAGCACCAGCCAAGCCAGAAGCTCCACGACCAATGGCGTAGTTGGCTTGCTGAAATGGGTCGAGCCTAGCGTACTGCAACGCTTGCGCGTCCATACGGTCTTGCTGTGCTTGCTGGTAAGCCTGTGGCGTAACGCCGAATAAGGATTGAACGATGTCGGTTGCCATGTTAATACTGTCCTTCACCAAATGTACCGCTACCACCGCCAAAAGCGCCGTAATTGTAGCTAGGGCTAAACAGCTTACCAAGACCAGCTTGTAGCGCCGGATTCTGACCCGCTTGTGTCAGGGCAGTAGCAAACGGATTAAAAGCATTGGCCGCGAACGATTCGCGTGTCGGCCCAGTGCTCAACATTGCTTGTGCTGCTGCATTGCTTTGCCCTTTAGCACCGATGTTGATTCCCAGCTCAAGCGGTTGCTGACCAAGCAGCTCAAGCTGCTTCATCTGCGCCAGATAAGCCTCGTATGGGCCAAGAGCTGCTGCCTGGCCTTGATAGCCCTGCGTCAACAGATTGCCAGCAGTGCCAAGCAAACCAGCACCAAACCTAGCCTGATCCATACCGGCTTGTTGTGCGCCAGCAGCCAGTTGTGCATCCTGTTGAGCAATGGCGTTGTAATAGGCTTCCAATTCTGGGCTGGCTGCACCCAGACCCGCCGCGCCACTAGGACGAGCACTGGTAGCGCCAACAGATAGACCACCTCGGCCAGTGTTAAACAACCGGTTTTGAAGTTGTGCCATCTCACGCTCACGGCTAGGGGCTAGCAACTCTTGTTGACCAGCCATGTACTGTTGGGCGGCTTGTTGTGGAGACTGAGCCAAGTACTGCTGACCAAGACCAAACAGACCTTGAGCGCCCTGTTGCAAGGGGGCAAACTGCTGCTGCGCCATCTCAGCTTGAGACAGACCGCCACCAGCCAAGCCCATGAACCGGTCTTGATAGGCACGAAGGGCAGGGTCTAGTGTGTAGCCAGCGCCCGACACACGACCATCAGGCCCAGTCTGAAACTGCGACTGACCAAAGCGTGTCGTAACGCCTACGGGCCTAAAACGCGCTTCTTCAGCCGCAAGCTGGGCTGCTTTCATTTGCGCGTCGGCTTGTGTACGAGCTGCGCGTTCAGCAGATTTACCGGCTAACAAACCGCCAAGTAGCGATGAACCCCCCATAATTGCAGCGGCGGCCATAGGCATATTATTCCCCTTTAATCAAAATTTCGTCCACTTTAGACGGGTCTTTCTCGTCAGTGGCGTGAATACAAAACCAAACGCAATCAGTGATGGCCTTGACGCCATGCGTCATTCCAGCCTTAATTTCAATGCAAGCTGGCGCGTCAACAATGTCAATCTCTGTGCCTCGCAGAACCGCAACCTTACCCTTGGCAAGAATTGATAAGTGGTTGAAGTCATGCGTATGCTTCAGGATGGCTGTGCCAGCCGCAAATGCGGCTTCTTTGGCATACAAACCATCGCTGAAGTGGTGCGTGATCATGCAGTCCTTTTCCACATATAAACTGTAATGTACGGCTGGTAGTTGGCGTTTGTGCCGCTTGTGCCAGCGGATGCGTTAGTCGTGGCGACTGTAATGCCTGTAGATGCGCTGCTTGTTGATACTGATTGTGGATAAGGCACAGACTGACTGCCGCCTTGCGTGTACCCCACCAGACCTTGTGGCTGGTTGTATGTGTGTGCGTGGCTTGGATCAGTAACAGTAGAAGTAGCCGTGTGGGTGTGGCTTGGCAGCGTAGCATCCGCAGCACCACCAGTTTCTTCAGCCGTGTCAAACAAAGCATTGCCAGAGTCAAAGCCCACCATGACTCGCCCAGCGCCAAAGGCTGTCCAAGTGCCAAAGCCCAAGAGAGTGCCAGGGTTGGTGCTGACAGTGGCGTTGATGTAAATCGAACCAACAGGATGCAATGCCGCAAGTGCTGCTTGCACAAATGCAGTAGTGGCAAGTAAAGTTGAACTGTTACCAAAGGTCTGGGTTGTTGCAATCGTGCCGGTAGGTAAGGTTGGCGTACCCGTAAAAGTAGGGCTTGCCAAATCAGCCTTGGTTGCGATAGCCACCGAAATGTTCACAAACTCGGTATTGATCTCC
>Ga0315905_10006553_pt1 | contig 11838 bp, 8 predicted proteins | sample LakEriMetagenome_5_FD_203522 | JGI IMG/M metagenome (GOLD analysis project Ga0315905, IMG submission 203522) | Freshwater fungal communities from buoy surface, Lake Erie, Ohio, United States - Buoy 4 MA121 | ecosystem: Environmental > Aquatic > Freshwater > Lake | place: USA: Lake Erie, Ohio...
AGGACATCGGTTCGAAGGCGTCGATTCGGGCATGGGCGCAAAAACAAGGGGCGATGGTCCACGAAATGGCTTTAGAGAGTCAGTTTCGATGCGGCGGCAGCGATGGCTATCTGGCTTGGCTGGATCAGGTGCTGCAAATTCGCGATACGGCCAATACGGACTTGAACGATGTGGGCTATGAGTTTGGCGTTTGCCATTCAGCGACCGAGCTCAGGAACCTCATGGTGAAGAAGAACCATCAACCCCGAACGAAAGCGCGATTGGTGGCGGGATACTGTTGGAAATGGAACAGCAAAACAGACGCATCGGCGTACGACATTGTGTTTCCGGCCGAGGATTTTCAGATGCAATGGAATTTGGCATCGGACAGCAGCTTGTGGATCATGAAAGAAGAATCGATCAATCAGATTGGCTGCATCCACACTTGTCAGGGCTTGGAAATCGACTATGTGGGCGTGATCATTGGCCCCGACCTATTGATTCGCGATGGCAAGGTGGTCACGGACCCAAGCAAACGGGCGAGTTCAGACAAGAGCGTTTTTGGCTGGAAGAAGTTGATGAAGGAGGACCCGTCTCGGGCCGCTGCGGAATTGGATTTGATCATCAAAAACACCTATCGCACCTTGATGACCCGCGGGATGAAGGGCTGCTACATTTTCTCCGACGATGAGGAAACTAGGGATTGGTTTCGGGGGATTTAAGCAAGTTTAGAACAATTAGATCGGTGAAGTTCTGCTCTAAATTTGTAGAAACATCTAATTACTTACATTTACTAAAATTCAAGTTCTACACACTGAATAATATTACTCTTTGCATCAAATGTGATAAGTGAATAAACATGGTATAAAATTACGGTGCGAGGCAACTATCACCGAGTTAGTTTTTAACCAAATTCAATATATTTGTAACGGATGCATCTTTAAAAAATCTCGCACATTCAAATGAATGGAACGTGCAGGATAGCTTACGAATTCACAAAACAAAAATGTGTTTAAATTACAAAATCAATTGATGACTCACCGCAAAACTAAAGATACACGACTTACTTTCATAGACTTGTTTGCGGGTTGCGGAGGACTGAGCGAAGGTTTCTTGCAGTCAGGAAATTTTGAGGCTCTAGCTCATGTAGAATGGGAAACCCCAATGGTTGATACATTGAGAAATAGATTGGTGCAAAAGTGGGATCATTCTGTCGACGATGCAAAAAAAAGAGTTATTCATTTCGATATTCAAAAAACCGCTGAACTAATAAATGGTAATTGGGAGGATGACACATTAAAAAAGTATGCTAAGACAAATCATGAATTAATAAAATCCAAGGGATTGCGGGGCCTGATTGGAGATCAAAAAGTTAATTTAATCATTGGTGGACCGCCATGTCAAGCTTATTCAATCGCCGGAAGGGCTCAAGATAAAAACTCAATGAAGGATGATTACAGAAATTATTTATTTGAGAGCTTTGTCAAGGTTGTAAACGAATTTAAGCCCGATGTATTTGTATTTGAAAATGTGCCCGGTTTATTAAGTGCTAATCCCGGAGACAAACCCGTTACTGAAAGAATATTCGAAGCTTTTAATGAGATCGGTTATGAAATCAGAAAGCCAAATCAGTTAAAAAACTCTGTTTATACCGCATCTGAATTGGGTGTCCCCCAAAAAAGGAATAGGGTGATAATTATTGGTGTAAAAAATACTTCAGCAATTTCATTAGAAGAATTATACACTGAATTAGACAACCTTAAAATGAAGTTATCACCAAGAAATGTAAAAGATGCAATTGGCCATTTACCGCATTTTAGGCCACTAAGAAAACAGCAAAAAGTTAATGGAAAAAATGTATCTCATGAATTGGTGAATGATGAGAAGGTCAAATTTCATGAAGCCAGATTTCACAATCTAAGAGATGTCGAAATTTTCAAAGAATGGCTCAAAAACAATATGAATAAAAGTCCTTCACAAAATAAGATTACCTTTTACAATGATTTAATGGGAAAAAAATCAAACCACGCAAAATACAGAAATTTGGAATGGGACAAACCCTCACCAACTATTGTTGCACACTTATATAAAGATGGATTAATGTTTATTCATCCCGATGTCAATCAGGCAAGGAGTATTACGGTAAAAGAGGCAGCATTATTACAATCATTTCCGGATGACTTTGAATTCAATGTTAGCCAAGGCTTTGCTTTTAAAATGATAGGCAATGCGGTACCGCCTGAAATGGCAAAAAATATTGCTCAAGCGATTTCACAAAAGCTCAATACAAAATGAAAAAGTTGAATATTCTTGTTGCGTGTGAAGAAAGTCAGGCAGTAACTAAAGAGTTGAGATTATTGGGCCATAATGCATATAGTTGTGATTTACTTCCGTGTAGCGGAGGCCATCCTGAATGGCATTTTAATACGGATGTCTTTGAAGTAATTGACAACATAGGCGGGATATTGCAAAATAATAAAACAGTTAAATTATCTACCAATTGGGATATTATGATTGCTCATCCACCATGCACATATTTAGCAGTAAGTGGCGCTAGATGGTATTATCACCCAGAAGATAAAGATCTGCCATTCGATCAAAGAAGACCACATCCAAGATTTCCAAATCGCGCCTTAGACAGAGAAGAGGCACTTGAGTTTTTTATTAAATTGTTAGAAGCCCCAATTGATAGAATTGCAATTGAAAACCCTGTAGGTATTATAAGTACGCGTTATAAAAAACCAAACCAAACAATTCATCCTTGGATGTTTGGAGATGAAGCATCCAAAGCAACTTGCTTATGGTTGAAAAATTTACCATTACTGCAGCCAACTAATATAGTTGGTAAAGGTGAAAGAGTTGTTTTAAGCAGTGGTAAAAGTTTACCCAAATGGTATTCTGATGCATTAACACAATCGAAAACAGCATCTGAAAGAAGAACATTAAGAAGTAAAACTTTTATTGGAATGGCAAAAGCAATGGCGGAGCAATGGACTAAAATTTAATACTATGATATACATCAAGAAAATTATCAACCAAGATTTAGAAAGAACTCCAACATTCAATATTGAATCTATTCATGATTTTTTTAAAATAAACATACCTAATGGGCAATATTTACTAAAAACAATAATTTTAATCCCTAGCAATATAGAATTTGATATTAAATTTCAAAAAAGGGAAACAAGAAATGAATACAGAGTATTCCTTAATGATTTATTTCAAAAAATAAATCCTGCAGAAGGTGATATTTTAATCTTTCGCAAGCAAAATCAAGAAGTTTTTTTATGTGAACACATAAATAGAAACCATGGAAGTCACGAACATTTCAATCATTTATTTGAAGAAAGGAATAACCACCAACTAATCATAAATGATATTGACAATGAATATATAGAGAGTAATATGACAACAGTTGATTTTCTTGACCAATTTATTTCATGGTTTATCAAATTAAATAATGTTAAGCACAATTACTTTTTTGACTCATTTTCAGGAAACAAAGAAAAACTAAAATCAGAATTAATAAAATACGAAGAAATTTATGAAAATGAGTTTCAGTCTAAATTATTTACTATACCCAAAAATGAAATCAGTATTCTAATAGAGACTTTAAAAACCAATCTCGAAAAAAAAGAAGGGGAATTTTTCAACTACAGTGCAAAAAAATCCAACCACATGCCAAGAGCAATTCTTGGTAAAAATAACTATTTAAAATTTTTAGAAGAAATCTGCGATAAACCAACTGTCGATCAAATTGAATTCAAAATAGATTCTTTTAAGAAAGCCACAGAAGAAGCTGGTTTAATTTTTTCGCCTCAGCTTATTCGGCGTTTTATTGCATCCTTGTGCACAAAATCATTTGTAATTTGCAGTGGTCTTTCTGGCTCAGGTAAAACTAAATTAGCACAAGCATTTGCCCATTGGATTACTGCGGATAAATCTCAATATACTATAGTACCTGTTGGAGCAGATTGGACGAATCGCGAACCGCTATTGGGCTACCCGAATGCATTAAGCAATGAAGAATATATACTTCCAGAAAATGGCGTTTTAGATTTAATAATCAGGGCAAAAGATAACATAGAGAATACAAAAGATCAAACAAAACCGTACTTCTTGATTTTAGATGAAATGAACCTAAGCCACGTTGAGCGCTATTTTGCTGATTTTTTAAGCACTATGGAATCAGGGGATACTATATCTCTGCATAAAATAATCCCAGAACCTACAAAAGATTTCATCACCATCCCCCAAACATTACAACTTCCTAAAAATTTATTTATAATCGGCACTGTAAATATTGATGAAACCACATACATGTTTAGTCCCAAAGTATTAGACAGAGCAAACACAATTGAATTTAGATTAACAGAAAAGGATTTAGCAAATTATATTAAAAGTGAAATTAAACTAGACATGGCATTATTAAAGACCCAAGGGTTAAATATGTCTGATAGTTTTATGAAAATTGCATTACAAGAGACGAATAAGAATTTGAAAGCATCAGAAACCGATTTATTACTATTCTTTTCTGAATTAAAAAAATCAGGTTCTGAATTTGGCTACAGGACCGCAGGCGAAATTGGAAGGTTAATGTATATGCTTAAAGAACTTGGTGAATCAGAAGATAATTTACTTGACGTTGCCATCATGCAGAAATTACTACCCAAATTGCACGGTTCTAGAAATAAACTAACAAAAGTGCTTGCTATACTAGGCGGTTTTTGTTTAACAGATAATTCAAAAATCAAAGAAGATTACCTAGACAAATTTGTCAACGGTACTATAAGCGAAACAGAAATAAAAGCCGATGAGAATGTAAAATACAAAATTTCTTTCGATAAAATTTGCAGAATGTATAAAAATGCGATTGAAAACGGTTATGCAAGTTATGCTGAAGCATAATTATGAAAATTAAGCTTGATCATATCAAACAAGGGTTAATCTTGGAAATTAAAGGCGAAGACGAAACGCTTTTTGAAATCTCCGACGAAGATGTTATACAATTTGGTGAAGCTAAATTTCAACTAACTGAAGGCTATACCTATGAGTATCAATTTTCAGATGAAGAAACATATTTCAAGGAAAACAACAAAAGGAATGCAATTATTACACATTCTAAGTTTGGTAAACATAAGGGAATTATAAATCCGAACATTCATGTTGGCACGCATACATTAGAAATAATTAATTCAACAATATTACTGCCTGTTGAAGTTAGATCCATAAAAAGTAATTATAGATCGGAATATCGATATATGCTTGAGTATATTGCTGAAAAATGCACTGATTTAATCATGCAGATTGATTCACCGATCAATCAACATTTTGAAACCGATTTCAACAAAAGTCCAGAAACCTTATATCAACGCTTTTCTTTTGTAAAATCATTAATTAATTCGAATGAATTTGAAGAAGCAATTCAAAAGATAGTGTCCAATCCAACTACTAAATGGGATGAAGAACATGAGTTAAAAGACATTAGAAAAATACGAAAATTCAATCAAAAAAACGCAAAACAATTAATTAATAACAGTAACCGGATTAAAAACAACAGTGCTCATTTTTTATCTAAATCTCTCGGATTAACATCAATTCCAGCAAAATTAGACAGCACAAGAAAAAAAGAATCTCAAGACACAGCTGAAAATAGATTTATTAAACATGCTTTAGAAGAATTTCTCAATTTTTGTGAAAATTGCGAATTGAAATTTGAAAAATATTCAACCGCCAAATTCGAGTCAGGATTAATAGCAACAAAAATTTCCATTTATTTAAACCAATCATTTTTCAAGCAAATATCACGACCAACTTTTCTAAAGCTAAACAGCCCTGTTCTTCAAAGAAAGAGCGGCTATAGAGAGGTTTTAAATGCATGGTTAAAATTTGACTTGGCCGCTAAATTAATTTGGCCCGGTGGCGACAATGTTTATAATGCCGGGAAAAAAGATATTGCATCTTTATACGAATATTGGTTATTTTTCACATTATTAGACTTACTACAAGAGATCTTCAAAATAGAGCCCAAAAGTATTGCTGAATTAATTCAATACGAAAAGGGGCAATTGTCACTGAATTTAAAACAAGGGACAGCAATAGCAATGAAAGGTGTATTCAAATCACCTTCGAGAAACTTAAATATTCAATTTTCTTACAATCGTTCATTTGGTGGAGGAAAAACCTATCCGAATGCGGGAAGTTACACGACCACACTCCGCCCTGATTACACATTATCCATTTGGCCTGAAGAAATAAAAGACGCCAAAGATGCAGAAAAAAATGAATTAATTACACATATTCACTTTGATGCAAAATACAAAGTCAATAATTTCTATGAATTGATTTCTAAATCTAAAGATGAGGAATTGTCAGAGGAAGAAAATATTGAACTAATAAAGGAAGAAACTGAAGAAGTAAGAAATGGAACATTCAAAAACCAAGATTTACTAAAAATGCATGCTTACAAAGATGCAATTAGAAGAACAGGTGGCGCCTATGTTTTATACCCTGGTGAGGGAAAAAACGATCCATTTAGAGGATTTCACGAATTAATTCCGGGATTGGGTGCTTTTGTCATTAAACCTAACAAAGAAGGCAAAGACAAAGAGAATTTAAAAAAATTCATTGAAAAAGTTATTGAAAACCTTGTTGACAGAGCATCTCAAAAAGAATACACAGCAATTAAAGTTCATCATATTCACAAGGACAAAAAGGACGATGCAAATGTGCTAAATGAGCCAATGCCTGAATATTTAGACTATTTGAGAAATGAAAAGTTAATACCACATGAAACATTTGTACTAGTTGGATACTGTAAGAACAATTCGAATTTTAATTGGTACAAGCAAGAAGGAAAATACAATTTCAGAATGGATGACGACAATGGTTCATTATGTTTGGAAAACAACGTTGTCAATGCAAAATATTTACTCTTGAGAGAGTCTGGAAAGGATGTTGCAAACAGAATTTTTAAAATAACAAGCACAGGACCAAAAGTTTATAAGGGAACAAGCCTTGTTGGCTACAAAACTAACGACCTTAAGGATTATTATTTAGTAATTGAAATAGAAAAGGCAGAAAGTAATGACTTTAATGGAGCAAGTTTTAATTTCAATGATTTAGAAAAATTTAAAGAAATCAAAGCAAAGTACAATTATATCACCGCAGCAGGAATACCTTTTACGGTATCCTTGGCAGATTTGATGAAAGTGAAAGTCAAATAGTTAAAGTATTGGTTATGCAAGAGGATATAAAAAGAAGTTGTCACAAATGTAGAACCAAGATTTCCCCCCATCCTAGCAAAGCAATATTTAAAGGGGGAATTCAATTACAAAACCCCTTAGATTTTTACTGAGTTTATTTTGATTTGTAGAGACAAGTTATTTGACCGATTATTATATCTAAAATAAAAAAAACTAACTACTTCTTTTGAATTCAAAATTTATTCCTCAATTCTTATCGGCAATAATTTAGCACAAATACTTTTCACGTCCTCCTTTGACAGTAATGGAAGAAGAGTAACACCGCCATAATTGTTTAAATCCCTAAGTATTTGTTGGATTTTTTTACTTTTCGCATTCTCGAATGCCGCTTTATTCTCTATGTAAAAATCCAAGACGCCAAAACGGACATTAGGATATGTGCCCATAGTTCTCTCTAAAATGGAGGTAATAAAATCCTGTGATTCACAAATGACTTTTGTATACCTCCATTTATCATCTTCGTCTTGCTCACTTTGTTGAACAGTTAGGTAAGCTATCCACCATAAACGCGCGATTCCATTTCTAACTCTCGCCTGCTGTCCAGAACCAGTTAAAAAAAATCTCTCAATAATATTCTTTAGAGTTCTTTCTTCTTTTCCTTTCATCCACCTTTCAACCATATACTTATGGCAATGATCATGTGTCAACCTAACCCACAACCGCTCATCATTTGCGTCTATTGGTGTTAACCCTTCAAAAGCTTCGAAAATAATTTTCGCATTTTCGAAGTCATGAATTCCTGAATTATCCATTTTCAAATTTATTCTGCCATCATAACCTTCGAATTTTTCATCAATATTATAACTACCTTGATCAATAACACCCATGCCCAAAGTAAGCGATTGAAAATCACGATCATGACTGAGATAATTACTCTTTAATTCCTCAAAATTGCCATTTAAATTTTGGAGCAGCAATTTGCAAGATCCGGCGGTCAATTTTTTAATTTTCATCCTTTTAATTCATCAAAAGCTTCTAGAATAGGAATTTTACAAGACTTTCCTTGCCTCGACAAAATTTCCATTAGGTAATTCTGTGCACTCCGATAGGTATCATCATTTCTCCAATCGTGATAGCTCTCAGTAATGATAAGTGCCCATTCATGATTCTCAACAAATTCATCAAAAGTACCGGCTTCCTCTTGTTTACATAGCTCTAGAAAAGCACAATTCAATGCTGGTATAATAAATAAATTTAAAAAAGTCATTTTGTTAGACTTTGACATATGCTTTGTAATATCCGCCTCTTGCGATTCGATATAAGGATATGTTATCACAATTTGATCCCCTTCTAATACATCAAATGACACAAATACATCTTCACCTCTAGAAAATCTGAACATAGAAGATGCGCCTTTCACCCATGCTTTTTTTAGTGGAATTTTTATTGACCCTGCAAACCCGACAATATTTCCTTTGTCCAATTGAAACAAACCTTTCGAGTATCCAAGTTTATAATCATCATTAAAAGTATCATCTGAATAATCAGCAATATCAGTATTAGTCACTAAAAACACTTCCATTATTATATAATTAGCAAGGAGCTCCAAAGGGATTACAATTTGCTTTTGATTAACCACTGAAACACTATAGAGAGTTGACGGACATACAATCTTGTAGGCTGTTGTCACATTCCCATCCTGAAAAAGTTTAGCAATATATTTATTTGAAATATCTACAAGATCTTCAGAAATGTGTAACTCATTATTTAATATCTGAACGGTGGGCTTAATGATAAATCCACCATCTTTGAAATCACCATCTAATCCTAAAACTGGGTATGGCAGTGAGACATTACTGTTTGAAATCATTTGGCATCAATTATTTGTAAAGCACTAATCGATTTTTCTTCTAGTTGGACATCATATATCGAAGGGTAATCTTTGTCCACAGAGAGTGATTTGATTTGATAGCCTGTTATTTGACCCTTTTTATTCTTAACCTCATTAAAATCTAAGTATTGTCCGTTAAGTTTGACTGTCTTTAAACGTGAAGTCATTTCACCATCCTTTCTTCCCGAATCACCATATTGAGAAATAACAACATCAAAAGATAAATAATCATGCTCCGACCGTAATACCATTTTATAAGTATTTAAGTTATTTTTTGATTCAGAAATAAAAAATCTTGACATGAGATTCATTTTAATTTTCCCTTTCGATTTTTTATCTGATTGAGAAGCCCCCCCGAATTCACTCTTTTTTACTCCGGAACCGCCTCGAACACCCTGCCCACCGCTACCCGGTCCAATACCTGGCCCATCACCATCTCCTTGGAATACTTCGTCTGAATTATCAATAATTGAATTTCTCGAATTTGAAGAAAACACACCGCTATAGTCTACATGAAATATTCTCCGATTAAAGGCCTCTTCATTACTATTGGCCATAATACCGGCTCCACTTCCCTTTCCAAATCCGAGCATTGAAGAGAACAGATCATCAACAATATCTACACTATCGCCTTCTTCGATATACTTTCGGCGCAATTCCTCTAATGTGGTTTTTTTAAATGCTTCAATTTCGTTGAGTATTTTTTTTGCATCAGCAACTGTGACATTGGACACTTGTTTTTTCTCAACCAACTCCGGTAGAAATTTATCGTGTGCATGTGGCTCCATCGCACCGAGTATTGTATTACCCATCGGATTATCACAAAATACAACTCCTGCAACACTTACAGGCAACCCACTAATTCGCAGTGGATCATGTTTGATTTTCATGCCGTCACGCAGGAATACTATTCTATCAGGGAAGTTATCACCGTCTTCAGCCTCTTTTATATATAAATTCACCGGGCCAATTTTGAATATATCTTTAGTTCTGTGGATTTGTACCTCTTTAAATGACTTAATGTAAGGCAGTGGATTATCGCGAGTATTATCATCATTGAATAGGGTTGTAGCAATTTGGTAATAATTCGATTTATTCAAAACATCACCTTGGATGTCAACCTCTAATTTTCCCATTTCCAACAATAACCAATAGTTAGAAACAAATGCTTTTTTTACATTTACTTGCCATTGATCATTGAGTTCTGCACCAATAACAAATTGACTTAATCCTATTTCTTGCCGCTTGAAGCAATTAGGTATTCGATGAGGATCATTTAGCAAACGAACTGTTTCGCCATCAACATCACCGTAATAAATTCTATCGCTTCGCTTCACATTATTTTCATCTTTATAATTCCCAAGTTTACTAACTCCTTTAAATTTGTATTCGCCTAACCTATTTAATGAACTATAGTATACAGTGTGTATTCCAGAGTAACCAAATATTGAATTCTTTCCGATTCCATGATTACCGAGCGAATCACCATGCTCTTTTCCCGATACATTTTCATCATTAACACAATTTTTAAAAGTCCCCTCATAATCATTTCCTTGTAAACCTTTTGTCAAGTAATCCTCGAAGACTAGTATATTTAAATCATTACTAGATATCGAATTTTTTGAAGTTTGAAAGAATCTTTTATATTGATCACTTTTACTATTCCAATATTTCTCCATTTGATTTAATGAGGATTCAAACTGTTGAAAATTTGGAATATCGCTTTTTGAAAGCACCATTGATTTAACAACAATTTTTAAATTGCCATTTCTTGCCATTCTCGCATCTAACGAATTCTGAGTTAACTCCTTAACAAAAGAATCATTTGTATTTCCTGAAAATGTTAGCACTGATGCAGTCCGAGGACCATTATCCGATGTATCGTCATTAGCGCGATAAGAAAAAAAACCTAATTCTGCCATAAATATTTAACAATTATAAAGTATTGTTTAATAAAACGAATGGGGTACTAGAGTTTTTTCTTCACATCCTTTTCCACTAACACCCTCACATCCACCACCTCCAAAATCCCGCGGCGAAGGAAATGATAATACTTGGTGCCGAAGAAGCCGTCGTCAGCCACGTTTAAACCCATATCGCGGAAGTGCTGCACATCCACAGGATCGCAAGCAAAGACCAATCGCGTGCTCCAGGTATCATCGCGAAGAAACACCTTCGCCTTGAAACCGTTCATCAACACCTGCATCGCCTTTGAAAACGCATCCCCTTCGCAATCCTCATCCCCAACTCGCGGAAGATCCGCCTCGGACAAAAAACGCTCATCATCCGTTACCATGGCCTCCAACCGTGCCTGCTTCAGATAATCCGCCCCACCTTCGACCATTAGGTCTAAACCCTGCTCCAAGTGATAGAAATAATCCTCGTGCGGCGTGAGTCCGTCCTCCACCTTGTTGGGATGCGCCACATACACATAGGCATTCACCGCGGTGCCATCGTTCAACTGCACCATCATCTCCGTGCGGATATAATGTCCACCCCTCACCCCTTCAAATCCATCCAAGGCTTCAATGCCGGGGCGATCTACTTCGTACAGAACCCCTACCACATCATAACCCCGCTCCGCCACAACATTGGCCACGCCATGTCCGGGATAGGCGCCTGAAATTTTGTTAAACACCAACCGATGTCCGTGAAGTATGCCCCGCTTCCGCTGGGTGAAATACGCCGATCGATCCATCATGCGTTGTAGGTTCATGTTGGAGCCATAGGCAAAGTACCACACGCGGTCTGTGGGATTGAGAA
>Ga0315905_10006555_pt1:0-10000 | contig 11837 bp, 13 predicted proteins | sample LakEriMetagenome_5_FD_203522 | JGI IMG/M metagenome (GOLD analysis project Ga0315905, IMG submission 203522) | Freshwater fungal communities from buoy surface, Lake Erie, Ohio, United States - Buoy 4 MA121 | ecosystem: Environmental > Aquatic > Freshwater > Lake | place: USA: Lake Erie...
AGCTGGTTTCCCCCATGGTGTTAAAGGTCGAGTACGTCCAATTGGAGTTCTACCTTCTCCTCCACCATGCGGGTGATCACATGGATTCATTACCGAACCTCGTACAGTGGGACGTTTTCCTAACCAACGTGTTCTGCCCGCTTTTCCACTCTGAACTAAAAAAGCATCATTATTACTTACCTCTCCAATTGTTGCAAAACATTCTTTACGAATTAGTCGAATTTCTTTCGAAGGCAAGCGTAATGTTACATAATTTCCTTCTTTTGCTAAAATTTTTGCACATGTTCCTGCTGAACGAACAATTTGTCCGCCACGATTGGGAATTAATTCAATATTGTGAACTGCTGTTCCTAAAGGTATTTCTTCTAAAGGTAAAGCATTTCCTATATCTAACGCAATCCCTTTTCCTGATAAAATCGTGTTACCAACATTTAAATTATTGGGATGTAATATATATCGTTTTTCTCCATCTATAAAATGAATTAACGCAATTCGAGCATTTCGATTTGGATCATATTCAATTGATTTTACGATAGCTGATATGTTATATTTATTTCTTTTAAAATCAATAACTCTATATTGTTTTTTATGGCCACCCCCACGATGCCGTATAGTAATAATTCCTCGGTTGTTTCTACCTTTACTACGATGATTTTTTGTGACTAAACTCTTTTCTGGTTTATTACTTGTTATTTCTGTAAAAGATGAAAGGGCTCTATTTCTTGTCCCTGGTGTGTAGGGTTTATAAAGACGAATACTCATAAACTTTATTAATTTATTAATTAATGGTTGTCTGGTCGTTTTTTTCTAGAAATAAGTCTATTGTATCGCCTTCTAATAACGTTACAATTGCTTTTTTATAGTGTGATTTCCAACCTAAATATTTACCGACTCTTTTTTTCTTTTTAGGTAAATGCGAAGTAGTAATTTTAATTACTTTAACATTAAATATACATTCAATTAATGATTTAATTGTTAATTTATTAGCTGTAGGGCTAACAGCAAAAGTATACTGATTATTTACTAATAATCGAGTAGCCTTATCTGTAATAATTGGATACTTTATAATACTCAAATCTGGATAAGCATCAAGTATAGGAAAAATATCTTTAGATGGAAGTTGAACAATTTGGTTTTGAAGTTGAGTAAAATCAGAAAAATCAATGTCTTGTTTCACATTCACTATAAATCTCCTTTATGTCTTATTTGGTCATATTTGTCACAAAATATCATGCGTGGATCTACGTCGTTCATAAAATGATTGATTAAGGAAGCTACCATTAACACCCTTTTTGCTTTTAATAAACTTAATGTATTTAACTCCAATACAGAAATTAATTCGATATTTTTTATATTTCTAGTTGCTAGTTTTTGAGCTTCTGTTTTTTTAGGCACAATTATTAATATCTTTTCATTTTCATGAAAATTTCTGTCCCCACCCGTTATTTGGCCCTGAAACTTATAGGATGAAGCAAATTTCTCAATATCAGTGTATAAGTTTTGAGAAAACTTCTTTGTGCGCCCATTTTCGAAAATACCATCGTCAATCAAAATCACATTGTTTTGCTGGAAGCGGTTAAATAATAAAGCTTTGAATGCTCTCTGACGTTCTTTTTTATTTACTTTTAAACTAACTGTTTTAGGTTTTGGTCCAAATATAACACCACCACCTTTCCATAATGGCGAACGGCTTGATCCCGCTCGAGCACGACCTGTTCCTTTTTGGCGCCAAGGTTTTTTTCCACCACCTCGAACTTCACTTCGAGTTTTTGTTGAAACTGTTCCTTGTCTTTGAGAAAGTTGATGTCTTAAAATATCACGATGAATTACATACTTATCGGACTTGGTAGGTTCAAAATCGTTTATATCTTTTTTTATATCCCAAATCATATATTACTTTTCCTAATATTTATTTGTTTACTAATCTTTTTTTATTCATTATTTTGAAGGAATGATACTCAGTAAATTTCCTGGTTTTCCAGGAACAGCTCCTTTAACAACTAAGATATTTTCATCATGATTTACTTGCACAATTTTTAATTTTTTAATATTTGTAATTTTATTACCAAGTTGACCCGCCATTCTTTTTCCTGGTAAAACACGACCTGGTGTTGTTCCCATTCCAATTGAGCCAGGAGCTCTATGATTTTTAGATCCATGAGTCATCGGTCCTCTTGCGAAATTATGACGTTTTTGAAGACCTGAAAAACCTTTCCCAATACTTTTACCTGTAATATTAATTAATTGGCCTGTAAAAAATGATTCAACGTTTAAAATCTGTCCAACCTGAAACTCAGTAGGATCAGTTACATGAAATTCTTTTAAGTATCTCAATGGTTGAATATTTGATTTTTGTAGATGTCCTAATTGTGGTTGAGTTAACATTTTAGCTGAAATATTTCCATATCCAACTTGAATTGCATTATATCCATCTTTTAAAGTAGTTTTAACTTGTGTAATTACACAAGGCCCAACTTTTAAGATTGTAACTGGAATTATATTTCCCGATTTATCAAATATTTGGGTCATTCCAATTTTATTTCCTAATAGACCTAAAGACACAATATTTTTCTCCAAAAAATACTTATATATATATTAAAAGTGATAAAAATTAACTTCTAGAAAATTTATGAATAAATAGTTCGATAATTAAAATAGTCTAACTATCTATAACTCTAAAAAAATGACAAGATTTTGTCTATACAAGAAACATAAACACTTTTATTATACAATAATGCATTATATATGTTTATTGTATATATTAACAAAAACATATATAATGCATTATTGTATAATATTTTAATATAATTTAATATTTTATAATATTACATATAAACTTATATAAAAAGAGAGATTTTATGAATAAAGTCGTTGGAATTGATTTAGGAACAACAAATTCAGTAGTTGCTGCAATTGAAGGTGGACAACCTACTGTCATAACAAACGCAGAAGGATTTAGAACAACTCCATCAATTGTTGCTTATACAAAGAAACAGGAATTATTAGTGGGACAACTGGCTAAGCGTCAATCAGTAGTTAATGCAGAAAATACTTTCTTTTCTGTAAAACGATTTATAGGATGTAAAGCAGATGAAATTTCTGAAGAATCAAAAGAATTACCTTATAAAGTAATTAAAGATAATAATGGAAATATTAAAATTAAATGTTCTTCTTTAAATAAAGATTTTAGTCCAGAAGAAATATCGGCTCAAGTTATAAGAAAACTAATTAATGATGCTAAAGAATATTTAGGCCAAGATGTGACAAAAGCCGTTATTACTGTGCCCGCATATTTTAATGATTCTCAACGTCAAGCAACTGTTGATGCTGGAAAAATTGCTGGTATTGAAGTTTTACGTATTATTAATGAACCAACTGCAGCCTCTTTAGCTTATGGCTTAGATAAAAAACAAAATGAAACCATTTTAGTTTTTGATTTAGGAGGTGGAACATTTGATGTTTCAATTTTAGAAGTTGGTGATGGAATTTTCGAAGTATTATCTACAGCGGGTGATACCAATTTAGGAGGTGATGATTTTGATAAAGCTTTAGTTCGTTGGTTAGTTAACGATTTTGAATCAAAAGAAGGTACCGATTTAACTAAAGATATTCAAGCTTTACAACGATTGACAGAAGCTGCAGAAAAAGCAAAAATAGAATTATCAAATGTTGAAAAAACAACAATAAATCTTCCATTTATTACAGCAGATAAAAACGGCCCAAAACATATTCAACAAGAGTTAACAAGAGAAAAGTTTGAAACTTTATGTCAAGATTTAATTAATCGGTGTCGAATCCCAGTTGAAAAAGCTTTAAAAGATGCAAAATTAGATAAATCAGCCATTAATGAAATCGTCTTAGTAGGTGGATCAACGCGAATTCCTTCTATTCAACAATTAGTCGAATCATTAACGGGAAAAAAACCAAATAAATCAGTAAATCCAGATGAAGTAGTCGCTATTGGAGCTGCTATTCAAGCGGGTATTTTAGCAGGTGAAATCACAGATATTTTATTATTAGATGTAACACCATTATCACTGGGAGTAGAAACTGTTGGGGGAGTTATGACAAAACTTATTTCTCGTAATACTACTATTCCCGTTAAAAAATCAGAACTATTTTCAACTGCAGTAGATAATCAAACAAATGTTGAAATCCATGTTTTACAAGGTGAAAGAGAAATGGTTAGTGGTAACAAAAGCTTAGGAAACTTCAAATTAGAAGGTATCCCACAAGCTCCAAAAGGAAAACCACAAATTGAAGTAACATTTGATATTAATGTTGACGGTATTTTATCTGTAACAGCTAAAGAAAATGAATCAGGAAAACAACAAAATGTAACCATTCAAGGTGCTTCTAATTTATCAGAATCAGAAGTTAACGATATGTTAGAAGAAGCAGAAAAATATGCTGCAATTGATAAAGACCAAAAACAACTCGTATCGATGACACTACAGTGTGATGAATTAGAGAAACAATTATCAGAGAATAGTGATATGGCAAGCCAGTTGACAGAGGAACAAAAAACAGAAATAAATACAACAATCAAAAATCTTCGTGAAGCTATATCTTTACAAAAAATTGAATCAGCGAAAGAATATTACAAACAATTAGAAAAATATTTAAACAGTACTGCAGCTTAATATAAATAAATTTAAAATCAACTTATTAAGAAAAAATTTTTAGTAAAAATTGAAACTTTTGTATAAAGATTTAATTGTTTCACAAATTAGGTTGTTAAAATTAAAAAATTCATACTTAAAGAAGGACTTTTTAATAATGAAAAAATTTAAGTTTTTTAAACAAAAATGACTTTAAAAAGTTAAGTTTTTTCATTATTAAATAGACTTTGACCAAAATAAGTTATTAAAAATTATATTCTAGTATTAAACTCTATTTTTTATGTTCGGAATTATTATCTCGCGTAATAATTTTAATTTTACTAAAAACTAGTTTATCAATTATTTTTAGTTCATTATTTTTATATCATCAACAATAATACATTCTGTTGTTAAAATCATACTAGCTATTGATGTGGCGTTTTGTAATGCCGAACGAGTTACTTTAGCAGGATCAACAACTCCTTCTTCATACATATTGCCAAAGATATTTTTTGCAGCATTATATCCGACTTCAAATTTTTGTTCTTGAACTTTTCCAATAACAACTGCTCCATTAACTCCCGCATTTTCCGCAATTCGTTTTAATGGTGCTATAATAGCACGAGAGATTATCATTGCACCAAGTAATTCATCTTCTTTTAAATTAGATTTTGCCCATGATACTAAATTTGTTGACAAATGAGTTAATGTTGCCCCACCACCAGGAACAATGCCTTCTTCAACAGCAGCACGTGTCGCATTTATTGCATCTTCTAAGCGCAATTTTTTATCCTTCAGTTCTGTTTCAGTTACTGCTCCAACTCGAATAATAGCTATTCCTCCTAAAAGTCTAGCAATCCGATCTTGTAATTTTTCTTTTTCATAAGAAGTTTCAGCAATATTAACTTGTTTACGTAATTGTTCACAACGGGATCTAACATTTTCCGTTGAGAATTCATCTCCAACAATTGTTGTCGTATCTTTGTTTACAATAATTCGTCTTGCTTGACCTAGCAAATTTAATTGAATATTATCTAAATTTAATCCAGCATCCTGAGTAATAACAGTCCCCCCAGTTAAAACAGCAATATCTTGTAGCATTAATTTTCGTAATTCACCAAACCCGGGAGCACGAATAGCAACGACATTAACAATACCACGTAATTTATTTAATATTAAAGTTGCTAATGCTTCTTTTTCAACATCCTCAGCAATAATTAATAATGGTCGCTTTGTTTTTGTAATTTGTTCTAAAATTGGTAATAAATCTTGTTGAACTAATGTAATTCGTTTATCAGTTAATAATATATATGGATTATCATAAGAAACTTCCATTTTTTCTGTATCAGTTATAAAATAAGGAGATATGAATCCTTTTTCTAATTTCATACCTTTTGTAATTTCTAATTCAGTACTAATTCCTTTCCCTTCTTCTAGTGAAATTACTCCTTCTTTACCAACTTTTAATAATGCATCTCCTATTAAAGTTCCAATGCTATCATCATTACCAGCTGAAATAGAGGCCACTTGTTTAATTGATTCAATGTCATCAACTGATTCAGCAAAGAAATTTATTTGATAAAGTAAATACTTCGTCGCCTTTTCCATCCCTAATTTTAAAGAAATTGGGTTTGCTCCTGCAGCTACATTTTTTAATCCTTCCTTAACCATAGCAGCTGCAAGAACTGTGGCTGTTGTTGTCCCATCCCCAGCAACATCATTTGTTTTTGCAGCTGCTTGTCTAATTAATGAGACGCCTGTGTTTTCTATATGATCTTCTAAATTGATCTCTTTAGCAATTGTGACTCCATCATTAACAATTTGAGGGGAACCATAATTTTTTTCTAAAACAACATTACGTCCTTTAGGACCTAAAGTTATAGAAACTGCTTCTACCATTATGTCCATTCCACGTTCTAAAGCACGTCTTGCATTATCTTGATATAATATTTTTTTTGGCATAAATTTAACTAGTTAGAAATTGAGAAAAATTGTCTATTTATAATTTTAAAATATAAATTCAGAATTCGGCAAGCCAAATTTTTAATTTTGTTAAAATTTTTTTATTTAAAAGCTTTACGAAAGACAACAATAGTTAGTATCATGAAAAAGTAATATAGTGTGGGCTTGTAGCTCAGTGGACTAGAGCACGTGGCTACGAACTACGGTGTCAGGGGTTCGAATCCCTTCTTGCCCAATATTTTAGTTTTCTTTTTATGAAATAGTTCTTAAATTAATATCAATTACTATATTACTTTGTTGGGGTGTCGCCAAGTGGTAAGGCTGTGGACTTTGACTCCGCCATTCGTAGGTTCGAATCCTGCCACCCCAGTTTAAAAAAACAATTTAAATAAAATTGAACCGTTACGTAAATAATTTTTATAATTATCGTTAGAAATTCCTAAAAAATATGAAAACTCAAATTCAATTTATAAAAGGTATAGAGGAAAAAGTATTACCTAATGTTAGGTTAACTCGTTCAAGGGATGGGAGTACAGGAACTGCAACATTTCGTTTTAACAAACCAAATGTAATCGATAAAAGTTTATCATTAAAAGGAGAAATTACAGGTATGTATATGATAGATAAAGAAGGCAGTTTAGAAACACGTGATGTTGTTGTGAAATTTACTAATGGTGAGCCTATAGCTGTTGAATCTATTTATATTATGAAAAATGCTGAAGCTTGGAATAGGTTTATGAGATTTATGGAAAGATATGGTAAACGTAATGGGTTAGTTTTTACAAAAGCTTAAACTTTTATTTTAAAAATTCTAAAATTTAAAATGAAAAAGAGTCAAAACTCATTTCACTTTAAATTTTAGAATTTCTAACCACCCCCAACAATTGTTACGATTTCAATTTTATCTTGATTTTTAACGAAAATAGTAGACCAATTTTTTTTCGGACAAATAAACTTATTATATTCTAAGACTAAAAGAGATGTATTATAATTCAAATAATTAATCAGATCGAATAAACTAATGTTTTGATCTGTAATGTATTCTTCTCCATTCAAAAAAAAAGTTTTTATTTTTTTCATAATAAAGTTTAAAAATCAAATATTTTATTCAGAACCTAGACGTTATAACATATAACTTGGTATAATTGTCTAGAGAAATAGTCTGGCGGGTGTAGCCAAGTGGTTAAGGCAGTGGGTTGTGGTTCCACCATTCGCCGGTTCAAGTCCGGTCACTCGCCCTATTTAAAAAAGTCTAAACTAAAATCTAAGAAAAATCAAATAGTTATGTATATATAGATATTAAACAACAATTTTATGTCACGATATCGAGGTCCAAAATTAAGAATTACAAGAAGGTTAGGTAATTTACCTGGATTAACACAAAAGAAATCAAAAAAATTAAATAAACCAGGACAACACGGAAAAATTTTAGGGGAAAGTAAGAAAAAAAGTACTGAATACGGTATACGATTAGAAGAAAAGCAAAAATTAAAATTTAACTATGGTTTAAGTGAAAGTCAATTATATCATTACATTAAAGAAGCCCGCCGACGTAAAGGAGTAACCGGGTTAATTTTATTACAGTTGTTAGAAATGCGATTAGATACTCTTTGTTTTTCATTAGGTTATGCAAGAACAATCGCAGCAGCTCGCCAATTAATAAATCATGGGCATATAATTATTAATGGTAAAGTTATTGATATTCCGAGTTTCCAATGTCAGCCCTCTGATGTTATCGGTATTAAAGCACAGTCGCCAGTAAAAAAAATAATTGAAAATAATTTAAAAACTATCAATTTTACACCTAGTCATTTAGTATTTGATAAAGAAAAATGTGAAGGTGTAGTAAAAAATTATTGTGAACGAAGTGAAGTTTTACTAGACTTAAACGAATTATTAGTTGTTGAATATTATTCAAGACGATAATTAAAAACTTAAAATTTATAAATTACTTTATGTTAAAATTTCGATTAAAACGAACTGGAAGAAAAAGACAACCTTCATACCGATTAGTTGTTATGGAAAGTACTAGTCGACGTAATGGTCGTCCAATAGATGAAGTGGGATATTATAGTCCAATTACCAAAAAACTATATTTAGATGAAGACAAAATTCTGACATGGTTGAATTACGGTGTTGAACCTACTGAAACAGTTAAAGACATATTCATGCGAGAATTGAAAAAATAATTTAAATTTAGAGAACTTCGTGTATGCTAGAATATCTTTTTTATTATTTTAGTATACACTATTCGTTATAATGTAAAATTAAACGAATAGTGTATACTATATGTAAATAGACGTTTAAAAATGAGTTAAAAAATTATAATAAAAATATAAAAGAAATTATAAACAAAATTTTTATGTCCCATTTTACTAATTTAAAAACAAGTTTTAAAAATTTATTTCATCTAGAGAATGCCTTAAATAAATTAAAAATTGAATATCGAAGAGAGGAAAAATTACTTGATTCTCGTCATGTTAAATTTTCTCCTTCTAAAAATGATTATAGTATTAATTTAGTGATTTCTACTAATAAAAATTCTAATATTGAAGATACTTGGGATGAGAAAGAACTACTAACATCAAATGTTTCTGATATAATTTTTAATTGGAATGGTGAAGAATATGAGTTAATTTTTGATGCTAGTTTCTGGATTCAACCTTACTCAGTCGAAAAGTTCATTAACAAAATTTCACAACAATATGCAAATAGTGTTATTGTTACTGAAAGTCAAAAGATTGGATTCCAACCAATTAAATCAAAACAACACATAGATGGCTCAACTACAATTATTTTACAAAGATGGAATACCGTTATTAAATAATTTTCGTTTTTAAATTTTTCATTTAAACTAATTGTTTAACAGAGTTTGACTAGACAATTTTTTATAAAAAACAAGTTTAAACCTTAATGAAACAGATATTTGAATTTTTTGATTTACAAAAAGAAAGATAAATAAATAGTATATTTTTAAGTAAAATAATATAGTATAAACTTAATGATAAAAATAATTTTTATTGGAGAAATTTAATGGATTGGAATAATACTCAAAATTTTTCATCAAATCTTGTTTTTGGGATTCTCTTATTTGCTATGATTATCTATTGGATTAGTTTCTCTCTATTTAAAGACACTAAAAATATCATACAATTTGGAAAATTGAGTGCTATAATTGCAAATATTTTATTGTTCTTTATTCTTTGTTCGAGATGGATTGTTGCTGGTTATTTTCCATTAAGTAATCTTTATGAATCATTATTATTTTTAACTTGGATATTATTAACTATTTATTTGTATATAGAATTTAAAACAAAAAGTAAATTATTAGGCGCAGTTTTATTGCCTCTTGCCTTATTAATTAATGGATTTGCAAATTTGACTCTTTCTGCTGATATGCAAAAATCAAGTCCCTTAGTTCCTGCTTTACAATCAAA
>Ga0315905_10006556_pt1 | contig 11836 bp, 12 predicted proteins | sample LakEriMetagenome_5_FD_203522 | JGI IMG/M metagenome (GOLD analysis project Ga0315905, IMG submission 203522) | Freshwater fungal communities from buoy surface, Lake Erie, Ohio, United States - Buoy 4 MA121 | ecosystem: Environmental > Aquatic > Freshwater > Lake | place: USA: Lake Erie, Ohio...
GAGTTTACCTACCTCGTTACAGATGTAGCACAAGCAAATGTTCGTTCTCTTAAAGCACATAAGAAAAGGGGGTTTAAAGTCATCAATGAATTGATGTATGGTGGTTTTGGGTGGGATATTGTGTTGTGGGATTGGAATGCAGCATCATAAACTGCTTAAAGCAAGTTGCTCTTTTTTATGACTACAATTGAAGCACCTTTACAAAAACAAGTTCTATGTCGCATTCTAGATTAGATACACGAAACCTGCTGGTATCCGTATTCATGGAGTTAGGGCTTGATTTTTCTCAGGAAATAACCAGGGAAGTCATCATGAAAGCCTATGAAAAATACATCCTGATTTACAACAATATGCTGGAGGACGGTCAATTACCTGATTTCAAATTAGAAGACAAGGAAGATGCTGCAAATTATCTTATTGCGTTTTACTGCGGAAAAAACTCTGCATGAAATCCAAAGACCACAGGCTCAGGAACCGTGGCACGCGCTATCTCTTGCATGGTACCTGCATCAAGCAACATTAAAAATGAATTTCCCTGATTGGTGTCCAATACAATAGACAACAAAACGCCATCCTGGTCATCCTTGCTATTGGGTGATGGAATAAAACAGGGTTCCCCTGGATAGCATCCTTCACAATACCAATAGGTTGCATCACCAGTTTTGGTATTGATTTTTACCAAACTATTGTAAAAGCCCAAAGGCTTTTCTGGATGTAGACTGATTCCATAGGTAAATCCATAATTACTTTCGGTATTGTATCGCGCATAATCAATGCGAGGGAGTTCAATGCAAGCATCAGAAATTAAACCTGAACTAATTTTCTTTGAACGCAGGTTCATTCTGTACCGACGAACCGTTCCAACAGGCAACTTTATATCTGGCTTCTCCAATTCGCGCAAATAATAGTGATTCACAATGGAGGCATCATCGTAAGCATTGATATCCATCACCAATTCTTCACCCTCTTCCCATGCATTCACATGATGAAAACTAAAGAAAGGATCAGTTTCAAACTTAGCTTTCACCTTTCCAGTTTCTTTTTCAATCACCCAGATCATACCCCCTTCATTCGGTAACCACTTGTGATTCTCAATGTACGGTCTTTTCCAAAACAACAAATGAATGGGAACAACCACCAACGGACCTGCTGCAATGATGAAATATTTTTTACTCATGCCAAAACCATGCATGTATGCTGGCTTGGAAACAGATACTGAAGCAAGGGGCTTACCCTTGTGGATCATGTCATGGATCCTGTAATAACTTTGCATGCCGAATTTAACAACAAGGTTATAGGCATGGTCCTGTTCAAAATGAGGATGTGCCGTGGTTTTATACGCAAATGCTCCTGGATCAATCTCATCAACACCTACTTTTTCCAATGTCTTCGGATCAAATTCAACCTGCATCGGTGTTTCACCCAATGCCATATACCTTTCCCCAATCTTTGCAACATGTATCTTCGGATTGTCCGTCATGTTGGGTAAGGTCGGGAAAACATAGGATTGCACCTTTTTAAAAATAGAGCGACAAGGATCAGTGGCAAATTCAGAATACTTTAAATCACCATTCTCTGATGCGTATTTGTATGAAGCACATTCGATGTATTTACAGATATAATCAACTTTACCGCCCCGGATATTGAAGCTATGCAAAGCCCCCATCGCATCAAACCAGTGGTTCATGCGCTTTTCTTTCAGGTTGTACATTCCTGGGCCATTGCGAATATAATTGCCTTCAAGCCATTCAGGAAATTTCCCCTGGATGGGAATATCCTTCATCGCATACTCACGCTGATTCCTGTCAATTCCCAAGGAAAAAAATGAATGTGTGGAACTCATGCTCTGATATGGATTTCTTGATTGATTAATTTTGAAACATGTACAGAGGATGATGGATCGATGGCATTGGCCGCAATCTTGCCGGAAGCCATGACCGCAGGCACTCCTGCACCTGGATGTACACCTGCGCCGACAAAATAAAGGTTATCAAAGAAACCCGACTTTACCTGCGGACGGAAATAACCAGATTGCATCATGGAGGGCTTCACTGAAAATGCAGCACCAAGGTGACTGTTCAGGCGGTTTTTGAAATCGAGTGGACTGACCGTATGTTGTGCAATGATGTTTGACTTGAGGTCAGGGAGATAGTTCTCCTGCAAATATCCCAGCACTTGATCAGTGTAGGATGGCAATACGCTGTCCCAGTCAGTTTTGGAACTTAAATTAGGAACAAGGGAAAGCACATAAAACGAACCGCATCCTTCAGGAGCAATGGTTGGATCAGTCCTGCTGGGCATGTGCAGGTATAGGCCCAGGTCTTTGCCTACTGACTTCTTCCTGAATATCCCTTGCATCAGTTCTTTATAATTGTCGCCCAGCATCAGATTATGGTGCTGCAGTGGCGATTCCTCATATGATCGTTTTGTACCAAAATAAATCACCACCAGTGAATTGCTGTACTCCATTGAGTTGAGCCATGTCTTCAAGGCGAAGGGCATTTGTTCTGATGATATAAGGTTCTTACAAGTGAAAGCAACATCGCCATTGCAGACCACCTCATCGGCGGTTTCAACAGAACCATCCATCAGCATCACACCGCAAGCTTTTTTATTCTTTATGACGATTTCTTTTACTTCTGTATTGAAATGAATCTTACCGCCACAATCAAGGAACAGTTGTCCAAGCCCATTTACAATTGCACCCGTGCCGCCAATCCCATAATGAACACCCCATTCTTTTTCAAACTGAATGATCAATCCATATATTGAAGGTGTGTCAAATGGATTTCCACCAACAAGCAAGGGATGGAAAGAACAGACTTGCCGTATAAAATCATCCTTCACAAATTGGGCAGCATAACCATACATGCTTCTCCAGGTACCCGTGCTGATGACCTGAGGAAATATTTTTGAGAATTCGCCAAACGAATGGAAACTCTTTTCGGTAAAGGGATGAAACCATTTGAAAATGTCAGTTGTACCCTTGATGAATTTTCGATACCCCTCAACATCAGCAGGACTGAATTTTGCAATCTCCTGCACTGCCTTTTCGTTATCTCTCCAGTAATCGAAATGCCTGTTGTCTTTGTTGAATATCCTGTAATAGGGATCCAGGGGAACCAGTGTCATGTAATCCTGACGGCGCTTGCCTGCCAGCTCAAACAACTCATCATACTGATAAGGTGCGGTGATCACAGTTGGTCCACCATCAAACTTGAAACCATTGACCTGGTACTGATATGCCCTTCCACCCCAATGGTCAAGCTTCTCGTAAATGGTTACATCATGACCTTTGGCAGCTAGTCTTATTGCTGCAGACAAGCCGCCAAACCCACTTCCAATAACGGCAATTTTTTTTCTTCGTTGCATCAAAAATCAATTAATATTTGAGCACCATTGTGATTGAATTAACCTGTGGAAATTGGAATGAGGCGTCTTTGTAACTCGGTGCACTGAAAGTATTGAAGGCATTGTTGGATACGCCATAACCTTCCTTGGGAATCCCCAGTAAATTTGTGTTCAGGATGCCATCACCATTCGTGTCTTGAAACAATGAAATGGCATATTTGCCAGCAGCCAGGTTTTTTACAACAAGTTCGGCTTTGCCGCCAACAGGGGTCGCACGAAGCAACTCGACTGCCTTCTTGGTATCACTTGGAAATCCATTTTCCCCGCTGAACACGGCAATAAGGATATCCCCCTTGCCTTGTTTTATGCCAGTAATGCTCATCTTCAGCTCCTGCGCGGAAAGACCAAACCCAACGCCCAAGCATATTACCAAAAGATACAAACTCTTCATAATTGTGTTTTCATCCAACATTGAACAAAAAAGATAGAATGTTGTTTAATAAACATCAATATTTTACCAATAAACCACAACAAAACTGCTAAAATGAAAACAATACAGTGCAAATGGCTTGGAATTGCATTCCTGGGGATGATCGTGACGATGGGAAGTTTTTCCAAGGCAGTTGCCCAAAACCTGGGGAACATCAACGGATTCGTCCGTCAGGCAAAAACACAGGTTCCATTACAAGGTGTTACCATCAAAATCATCGGAACAGATAAACAGGGGATGACGGACAGTACTGGCTTTTACAGAATCCGTGGTATTGAAACAAAATCATACACCATTGAAGCCACATCCATAGGTTATAGGTCGGTGCAGAAATTTGACGTGGAGGTCACTTCAGGAAATACATTGGAAGTGAACTTTGACCTTGAAGAAGAAGGACAGGTGCTCGGAAGCATTGTCGTTCGTGCAAATTTCCCAAAACCTGTAGGAGTAGTCAATTCAGTGCAGAGCCTTGATGCCAATGAAATTGTCAGGTATCCAGGAGCCAATTTCGACATGGCAAAGGTAGTCCAGTCACTACCCGGTGTTTCCGGATCTGTCGGATTCAGAAACGACATCATCATTCGTGGTGGTGCACCCAATGAGAATGTTTACTATCTCGATGGTGTTGAAATACCGACCATCAACCACTTTGCGACACAGGGTGCAGCCGGCGGACCAGTGGGCATGCTGAACGTTTCCTTTCTTGATCGTGTTACACTGCACAGTTCTGCATTTCCTGCTAAATATGACAACCCATTGTCGGGCGTTTTGCAATTCAAACAACGCTCAGGTAATCCGGAGAAAGTACAGGGGAATTTCCGGCTCAGTGCAAGTGAAGCGGCACTCACTACAGAAGGACCACTCGGTAAGAAAAATGGGAATACTACTTTTTTAGCCTCCGTAAGAAGATCCTATTTACAGCTGATCTTTAAATTGATTGAACTTCCCTTTCTACCGGACTATTGGGACTACCAATACAAGATTACCCACAAGCCAGATAAAAAAAATGAGATCAATATCATCGGTATCGGCTCCATTGATAATTTCAGTTTTCTCAAACCCAAAGATGCAACACTTGAACAACTGACGATTCTTGATCAGATACCACTGAATTCACAGAGGACCAATACGATTGGTATATCATGGAGACATGCACTGAGAAAAGGATTCTGGCAATTGGTGGCCAGTCGGAACCATCTTGACAACCGTGCTGACAAATTCGTGGGAAATGATATTGGCAACGAGAGCAAAAGAGTACTAAAGTACAAGTCGACAGAAAATGAAAATAGGGTTCGCTATGAAATAAATTTCCCTCTTGGAGATATCCAAATGAGCGCAGGCGCACAAATGATCCTCACTGAATACGACAACTCAACTTATCAACGTCGTACAGCATATGTTGCCAATTATGAGACGGAGTTTAACATGTTCAGGTACGGCGCGTTCATTAATGCAACAAAAAAACTACTGGACAACAAATTGACACTCGTCGGTGGTCTCAGAACTGACGGGAATGACTATATGGACGAGGGAAATGCCTTGGGCAAAAATATATCACCCCGCTTTTCAGCAACCTATGCCATTACAAGTGGATTGAATGCCAATTTTTCGCTGGCACGATACTACAAAACTCCTGCCTACACCATACTTGGTTTCAAAGTCAACAATGAATTTGTGAACAAGGATGCAGACTTCATAAAATCTGACCATGTTGTAGGTGGTCTTGAGTGGCTTCCTACATCTACCACGAGAGTGACCGCAGAGGCCTTTGTCAAGAATTATGAAGATTATCCTGTATCAATTGCTGAAGGCGTTTCCCTGGCCAATTTCGGAGGCGACTTCGGCGTACTGGGCAATGAACGGATCAAAAGCACTGGAAAAGGGAAAGCTTCGGGGCTTGAACTGCTGTTTCAACAACGACTGACAAAGCGATTCTATGGTATACTTGCCTATACATTTTACCATAGTAAATTCTCTGGCACTGATCCGAAAATAATGATTCCCTCAGCATGGGACAATCGACACCTTATTTCATTCACCGGAGGATACAGACTGAAAAAAAACTGGGAAATCGGTGTTCGTTTCAGGTACCAGGGCGGAGCCCCTTACACCCCGTATGATATTTTCCAATCTGTAGAGAACTATTATTTCCTAACTGATGGAGTACTGGATTATAGTAAAATCAATCAATTGCGGCTTCCTGCCTTTCATGCAGCCGATATCAGGGTCGATAAGAAATTCAATTTTAAGAAACTTACACTGGATCTGTTTTTTGATATCCAAAATGCATACAACAGCAAAAATCCAACAGCACCTAGTTTTACGCTCAAAAGAAATCCGGATGAAACCTTTTCAACAACAACCGGCGCCCCATACAACCCCGGCATATTCGGGAATCCTTCTGCACCGAACAACAGACAGGCCGCCATACCTATTCTGCTCGCGAATACAAGCGGATCATTGTTGCCAAGCATGGGTTTTGTGGTTGAGTTTTAGAAGTACTTAAGCAATTTTACGTTATTAACTGAAACAATAGATGATAAAAAATGAAAGGGTCATACATGCATAGTATGACCCTTTTTTAATGAATAATACTAGCACTAGTCATCAAGAATTTCAAGAATTTATTTCCTGGTATATTTCCTAATTTACCAGGCGCCAATGATTTGACCGATTCCCTTTATTGTAAAGCCAACCAACTTGGCATCGCCAATGAATTCAAGTTTTTCAATCGTTATATCATCATAATGGATGTAACGTCAAAGCTTTAATTTCCTTACAGTCACATAATCAATCATCGAATTATAGTTGCATCTTTCTTAGAAAAGGGCAGCACAAATCAAAAAGAGGTCATTTTCAACCTCTTTTTGTACTTTTAGAACCTTCTAAAACCACTTTTAGCAGTTCGTTGTTTTTATTCAATTAGTTTATCACTGCATTAATTTTCGCCCAAAGTTCATTGTCAAAACCAGATAAAGCAAAATTTGGATTTGCAGGGTCAGACGCTTCACCCATTCTTATTATAACCATTTTTTTACTTGGAATTACATAGATCCGTTGGTCTTTTGCTCCCATTGCAGCATACATATCAGCAGGTGCATTGGGTACTAAAAAGCCTTGATAAACAGTTTGTTCACTTGGAATCATAAAATCTGTTTTTCCATTTAACCACCACAAATATCCATATGAAGGATTTATATTTTGTGAGGTTGATATACTCTCGTTAAAAAAAGATTCATTTAGTATCTGTTCATTACTCCATTTGCCTTTATTCAACGCCAAAAGTCCAAACCTTGCCATACTTTTTGTATTGCTGTGGTAAATGTTAAAAATTGGCCCAAAATTCCAAAACCCTTCCATTCCAATTTTACTCTTTATTTTTTCATTAAAATAAGTTTCAAAAAGTTTATTACTTGCGCTGCTTACTACATCAGTCAATTTTTGGAAAATATTACTATAAGCCCACCTTGTTCCAGCATCTGCAACATAAGTAAGGTTTGGTTTGATAACATATTGTTTAGTGTCATCATTGCCTGTTGTCATAGTCAGTAAATTCTTAACAGTTATTAAATTTTCTTTTGGCAATGGCATACTCGTCCAATTTGTTCCCAAGTAATCAGATACTTTCTTGTTGATACTTAAGAGATTTTCCTGTTGGGCGATACCAGTAATTGTGCCGACAAGTGTTTTTCCAGCACTATTCCATTCCCAAGTGGCTGTTGGGGTGTGTCCATTAAAATATTCTTCCATTACAATTCTTCCATTGACAAGTACCATAAAGGATTTTGTTCCTTTTTGACTAAGGTAATTTTTCAATGGTTGAACAGCATTTTGATTCCAACCTAAGCTAGAAAGAGATTTAGTTTCCCAAGAATTATCAGTACTGGAAGGGAAATACATCGTTTCATTAGGTGAAGGTTGAATTTCATTATCATTTTTATTACAACTACCAGATAATAACAAAATCAAAAACAAGTAGGTCATATTTTTCATAATTCCTGTAGTTTAGATGTTGTGTTTGACTTATAAATTGTCAAAAGGTTAAACATTATCAATATATATAAAAAATAGGCAACAATTATAAGTCCTGCATTTTGCAATAATTTGTAAAAATCGCGAGTACATTACATTGTTTGGCCTTGGGGTACAATTGCTCAAATAAAGCTTATGTAGCAGAAATGAGGTTTAAGGAATGAGTTTGCATATAGTCACTTACTTAATCAACACATTATAGCTGCATATTGGGTCAATAAGGGTGATACACTGAACAAACCATCAGAAATGATGGTTTGTTCAGTGTATAGCAGTGATGTAGAGTGGATGCTTCTCGATATTTATTTATTAACTTCAAATCTAAAATTCGTCATTCAAAAAAATGAAAAAGATTACTCTCCTATTTCTGGTTTTTGCACCACTTCTTGCTTTTACTCAAAATATTCCAATGACCTTTCATAATGGTTCATTCGTCTCAATTTATTTAAGTATTCCTGGCGTTATGAATCCAAATTTATCACCCAAATCTAATAGTGGAGTAAGTCTAGATGCGGGTCAGGTAGTCTATTTCTTTCCAAAAGGTAAAAATGGTAAAAAGGAAATTTTATTTACAGTAACTCCTAATTGGAAAAAGGACACCATTTTACAAATAGATAAAATCGTCAAAACACGCAAGAAAAATTTAGGGTATTAAACAAATTGTCAGCTCCTGCAAACTTGCATGAGGTACAACCGTTTTATTTCCTAATAGTCATATACTCAATCATCGTATTTCAGTTGCACCTTTTTTGTACTATTGTATATTACTATTAAATCGCTTGAGGTAACAAGGGTATCAAGTCCAGGTGAAATAATTGGCATCAGGGATTTACAAGCTTTGAATTTAAAGCAAAACATCACGACTGAAGAGGCCATTGACCGGGGATTCCTCACTGCTGCCTATACAATAGAATATTTGCAGGAAATGAATTCAGTTTCTCCTTCCATCATTGCAAAGGATGGCAACAAGGTTGTTGGGTATGCGTTGGTTGCAACAATTGTTTTATGGGATTGGAATGAAGATGATCAGCTTCTTTCTTAAGAATACGTTATTATTTTATTATTAAATTGGCAATTTTTACAATGTAAATGGCTTAAAAGAAGAAAAGAAGATCAAACTGTAGTCAATCAGAAACTTATAAAAAAATAATCTAACTTTACATGAAAATTGGAAGTAATTGATCAAAATATGTTAAATACTACGAAAGTATCTGTATTAATGACAGTTTTTAATACAGATTTTTCTTACACGAAAAGAGCGATTGACTCGGTCTTAAATCAGGATTTCCAAGATTTTGAGCTAATTGTCATTGACGATGGCAGCAAGGGAAATGACAGGGAATTGTTAATGGAATATGTAGAAAAAAACGAGGACAAAATTAGCTATATCCGACACAACAATCGCGGTCAATCTGAATCAATCAATCGTGGCGTTTTATACAGTTTAGGTGAATATATTACAATGATTGATAGTGACGATGAATACAAATACAATCATTTGAGCAGTTGCTTAATGGAAATAAATGACTTGGACTTGATTTGCTCAACCTCGGAAACAATAGTGGATAACGACAACGATTACTATGTGCCCGATAAAAACGACTTAAGTAAACTCATTCACTTAGATGAAGCTACCTTGTTTGGAACTTTATTCGGCCGGAAAAAAGTATTTACCAGCATTGAATTTAAAACGGGGTTTGCAGCTGATGCTGATTTTTACGAACGAGCTAACAAACAGTTTTGCGTAAAAAAATTTGACTTGCGCACCTATATATATCACAGAAATATACCGAATAGTATATGTGCAAGAATCAAGAAAGCTAATTTAATCAGCGCTTAAACATGCCTGTTGAATCTCTTGTTTTTCTGCCAAATACAAATTTAGTAATGGCTTGTCACATTACTGGTGTTCACGATGTGAACCGCAACACTACTCTTGACAACGACTCATACGAATTGGTCAAAGATTGGGAGCAATCCATTACAGCAGCGAATTTACAAGGTATTATTTTTCATAATAATTTCTCCGAAGAAACTTGTAATGCAATCGAAAGTGAAAACATTTCAACCATTAAAATCGATTATAATCCCCAGTTTAATCCCAATGTATTTCGATATTTTGTTTATAGGGATTTTTTACAGCAGCATATTCAACAAATCAACGGAATCTTTATCACTGATATTACAGATGTTGTACTTGTTAACAACCCATTTACAGATCCGCTTTTTAGTGCAAATCCTACTGCCCTTTTTTGTGGCGATGAACCCAAGATATTGAACAATGACTGGATGATTGCTCATGCTGAACATTTAAGGAAAAACATGCCTGACTATGCAGCTTATGAAACTAATTTTGGAAATGAGACATTATTGAATTGCGGGATTATTGGAGGATCTGGTTCCTTATTTTTTGATTTTTTACAACAGCTATGTTCAATTCACCAACATGCTAATAACGATAATAAAACCGAATATACTGGTGACATGGGTGTATTCAATTATTTAGCACGAACAAAGTTCAACAAGCAACTAATTCATGGCGCACCAGTAAATACTATCTTCAAACAGTATGAAATCGCCCGAAAAGATTGCTGGTTTAGACACAAATAACTAGCTTTAATTTTATCATTTTGGCATAAAGAGCAGACTAGAGTATATCTTAACCTAAAGAATTGAGAATTAATTGATTCTATCGAATACAGTCTCCCAGGAACGCTCTTCAGCCCATATATTAGAAGTTGCTTTGGCAGTAACAGAAATAGATTTACCATCCTTGCTCAAATTCCAAACCTCAGTCACATTGGTAAATGCATTCTTTCTTACATTTACTTGGTAAGGAGTGGCATTCATAAAGTATACAATTGAATGAATCGTCATAGTATGTCCATCGTTTGACAACTTTACAGAACACTTCTTTTCGTTATCTTGGCTATGGCTAATTTGTCTTGTTATACCATCGAAAATTAGCTTCTCTTGGCTTATAGCCAATGATGTGCCTTGATTTGGATTTGGATTTTCTATGGTCAGAAAATCTGCCTTTTCAACTATTTTTATGGTTTTAGAAACCATACGATCTCCCGCATCATAAGAGCATACAATATTACCGCCCATGCTTATCGACTCCTTGGCTTTCCACTCGCCAGAAAAATCAACTCGATGAGTAGCCTTTTTTTGCTGAGCTTGAACTGGGAAAGACACTAACCCCGTTAACAAAATAATGATGCTGGATAAAATGTATCTTTTATTTTTCATGATTTATGATTAAACTATTTTCTATTTTTTATAAAGTCGAAAATTGCCCCGATAAATACACCAATAGATAAGCCCAAACCTATACCTCTGGGAATATCGTCAGGAATAATTCCATAGGCTGCTCCAAATACTACTCCAAAACAAGCGCCAAGAGCAATGCCGTTTCCAGAATTGTTATTTTTTGCCATTGTTATTAGTTAAAATAATTCTATAAAGTTACATAAATTCAAAATAGTCATCTGCTCAACTATACTAAGGTTGCATCTTTCGAAGTAAAATAAGATTATATCGCAAACGAGAAAGCAGCTGGATCAGGGCAGTTAATAGTATAAAAAGTCATATCTCGTTTTGAACAAACGCCAGGATAGTCCCCTTTAAAACCTTGCATATCCCGAATCAATTGAAAATGCAGATGTGGTGGCCATCCCCCATTTTCATGCGGTTCTCCTAAGTGGCAAAGCAGCTGGCCCCTGGCTATCGGAGCGCCTACTTCTAAATGGGTTAAATCATCAATGGCCAAATGACCATATAAACTGTAGATCTTTTCTTCGGGATGTAACAAGATAATTGTTGGGCCATAATTGCCGGATCCCTCATTGACCTGAAAACTATGCACCTCACCTGCCAATGGTGCAAAAACAGGAGTTCCGGCTGCTGTCCAAAAATCCATACCCAGGTGAATATTTCTGAAATCCTCAAGGTCTGTGGCAA
>Ga0315905_10006557_pt1 | contig 11835 bp, 9 predicted proteins | sample LakEriMetagenome_5_FD_203522 | JGI IMG/M metagenome (GOLD analysis project Ga0315905, IMG submission 203522) | Freshwater fungal communities from buoy surface, Lake Erie, Ohio, United States - Buoy 4 MA121 | ecosystem: Environmental > Aquatic > Freshwater > Lake | place: USA: Lake Erie, Ohio...
GAATCAGACGTTGTTCAACAAGAAGCCAAACAACTCTTTGAAGATTATCAATCCCTTACAAAATTAGGGGGAGATTATGGCAAATTTGACCGTGAAGGAAAAGTATTATTTATCGATCAAATGGAAGCATTAATGGATCGTTATAAAATTTTCATGAAACGCTTTGAATTATCCGATGATTTCATGGCCAAAATGACCGTTGAGCAGCTAAAAACCCAGTTGGGTCAGTTTGGTATGTCGCCGCAACAAATGTTTGATCAAATGAATATGACTTTAGAAAGAATGAAGGCAGAAATTCATTAAGTTGACATCATCACTGTCCCCTAAAGGCAAGGAATTTTTAGACCTCACGGTTTAGGCTTCGGCCGTGAGCTCAGCCGAACGGTTTTTGCTTCATTGCATCTGCCTAGGGTTGCCGACCCCCATGATTTGCTCCAGTAGGGTTTGATGTTGGCGAGTTTGGTGTTGAATTTCCTGTAGTTGCTGGCCGGTTAAGGGTTGACCCCGATGGAAATGTGCCTGCCAAGCCTGGCTAATCTCCGCCACTGTCCAAGGTAAATCGGACATCTCCCAACCCCCTAAGCCCACTTCCGCCATTAAACGACTAACTTTGGGATCATAACTGAGGGCAAAACAGGTATTGCCTTCGGCGGCGGCCATAATTAGGCTGTGCAATCTCATACCGATGGTTAAAGTTACTCCTTGAAATAATCCTTTGCAATCCCTAGGATCTACTCGATAAACCAGTTCGTAATTCCCCGGCAGTTGGTCGGCGATCGCCGTCATGATGGCTAAATCCTGGGATTCTTGGAAAGGAATCAGGCGTAAATAGGTCTGGGTTTGCTGCTGAAAATCTACTAAGGATTCGGTGATTAACTGCAAACGTTCCGGGGTGAGTAACCGATGGGGACGCAAATTTACCGCCACAATGGGTCGATTGGTTTCCTTGAGCGAGGAAGGACGACTTTGCAATAACCAAACGGGATCGGGAGCCAACAATGCTTGTAATCCCCATTGCTGGACTAATTGTGCCGAAGCTTGATCCCGCACACTAATCGCATCACAGCCTTTTAAAACCCGGCCGGTTAACCAGCGGATCGGTGGACGGGTCAACGGCCCAATGCCCTGGCCCCAGGCGATCGTTTTAAGCCCCAATCTTTGAGCCAAAAACATTAACCCCGCATAATACAAAGGGCTGGTCACACTGGTCACATCCTGCATCAAACTGCCCCCGCCCCAGATAAAGCCATCGGCGCAACGCATTAATTGCCAGATCTTGCGCCAATCCCGACTCGGACAAGCCTCAATGCCATAACGAGCCTGGGTAACACGGGGATTCGCTGACAGGGCGATCGCCTCCACGTTAGCTGGTAAGAGTTGCAGTAATGAAACTAATAACGCCTCATCTCCCGCATTATCTTGACCATAATAACCACACAAGATGACGCGCATTTTGCCCCCACCCTTTCCAAGAAAACAAAAAATAAAGGATAGCTTCCCGTTTTAGAGAAACTATCCTTCGATTCAATCATGGATCAGTCAATTGGCGATCGGGGTAATCAAAGCATTGCCCCAATGCTAAATCGACAAAGACTTAAACTTCGGCTTCTTTCTGAACACGAGTAGTTTTGTCACCCACTTTCTGGAATAGACCCCATTCCACTTGTTCTTCCATATCAACTGGAACACCAGCAAATACATCACGGAACAGTGTCCGGGAACCATGCCAGATGTGACCAAAGAAGAAGAGCAACGCAAAAACCGCATGGCCAAAGGTAAACCACCCCCGGGGAGAGGTACGGAATACACCGTCGGAGTTGAAGGTTTCTGTATCAAAGGTAAAGGCTTCACCCAATTGGGCTTTACGGGCAAATTTCTTCACATCAGCCGCATTGGAAAAGGTTTGACCATCCAACGCGCCACCGTAGAAGCTGACCGTAACGCCGGTTTGTTCCACACTAAACTTCGATTCAGAACGACGGAAAGGAATATCGGCACGAACCACACCATCTTCATCGGTCATGATGACGGGGAAGGTTTCAAAGAAGTTAGGCATCCGACGTACTTCTAATACGCGACCTTCTTTATCTTTGAAGATGGGGTGTCCTAACCATTCTTGGGCAATGCCGTCACCGCTATCCATTGCGCCGGTACGGAACAAGCCACCTTTAGCAGGGCTGTTGCCGACATAATCAAAGAAAGCCAATTTTTCAGGAATGGTTTCCCACGCTTCAGCCAAGGAAGCACCAGCGGCGACCTGACTATCAACGCGACGTTGGATTTCCTCTTGGAAATAGCCTTTATCCCATTGGTAACGGGTGGGGCCAAACAATTCGATGGGGGTGGTGGCGTTTCCGTACCACATGGTTCCTGCCACAACAAAAGCGGCAAAGAAAACAGCAGCGATACTGCTAGACAGAACCGTTTCAATGTTCCCCATCCGTAGGGCTTTATACAGCCGCTCTGGCGGGCGCACCGTTAAGTGGAAAAGTCCTGCAATAATGCCGACAATCCCCGCTGCAATGTGGTGAGCGACAACACCGCCGGGATTAAAGGGATTAAATCCGGCTGGCCCCCACTCTGGAGCGACGGGTTGAACATGGCCGGTTAAGCCATAGGGATCGGACACCCACATACCAGGGCCCCAAACGCCAGTCAGGTGGAATGCACCAAAACCGAAGCAGAGAAGACCGGAAAGAAATAGGTGAATACCAAACATTTTGGGCAAATCTAGGGCAGATTCACCAGTACGGGGATCGACGAATAATTCCAAATCCCAGAATACCCAGTGCCAAACGGCCGCGAGGAATAATAAACCAGAAAGCACGATGTGGGCTGCTGCGACCCCTTCAAAAGACCAGAAACCAGGGTCTAAGCCTGTTTCTCCGGTCACGCTCCAACCGCCCCAGGAACTGGTGACGCCTAAGCGGGCCATGAAGGGAAGTACGAACATGCCTTGCCGCCACATGGGGTTGAGGACGGCATCGCTGGGATCAAAGATGGCTAACTCATAGAGGGCCATAGATCCCGCCCAGCCAGCCACGAGGGCGGTGTGCATTAAGTGGACAGAAATGAGTCGTCCCGGATCATTCAGGACAACTGTATGAACTCGATACCAAGGTAGTCCCATTGACGCTCCTTCTAGTAACGGACTGTGTTTTGTCTTAAAGACGTTTAATTTTTATTCTGTATTATTCGGGTAGATGAAACCCTTATCTGTCGGTTGTGTTAACCGTACAAGACGGACAGAGTCAAGTTTTATCTATTATCCCTTAGAAAGTGAGAATATTTTGAAGTAGTGTAACGAGACACTTAGTTTTTCGCAAGTTGCCAAGGGTTGAATGCCGTACAGGTTGAGCTGATGGTGATCCTTTTGACTGGCGATCGCCGACAAAGCCGCGAAAAGCCGCGATGGGATGCACCGTGGAGGATTGGCAATGGTCGTATATCGATAACAGGGCGTCAACAAGGCATCGAGCCAGAGGTGACAAGGTAAAGTGAAAGAAACTGCTACAGCCCCCACCTAACTTTTGCTATGACTGTGACGCTTCCTTCCCGCAAAGCCTGGGCTAAAAATCTAGCCGAGCCGGCCCAAGAATTTGATTCCACACCGTTACCCATTTTGTCTGGACGCATTCCGCCCGCCTTAGGAGGGACTTTATATCGCAACGGGCCAGGGCGATTAAGTCGGGGCGGGGAAAAAGTTGGCCATTGGTTTGATGGGGATGGGGCGATTTTGGCGGTGCATTTTCAAAACGAAGGCGCAACGGGGCTTTATCGTTACGTCAAAACGGCTGGTTATGTTGCTGAAGAAAAGGCCAATCGCTATTTGTTTGGCAATTACGGTATGAAAGATCCCAAGGGTTTATTAAATTATTGGGGCAAGATGATCCGTCAGCAAGATGTGTTTAAAAATGCGGCTAACACGTCAGTGATCGCATTACCCGATCGCCTTTTAGCGTTGTGGGAAGGGGGAGAACCCTATGGGTTAGATTTAGATACATTGGAGACATTCGGACTAGAAAATTTTGAGAGTCAATTAGCCCCAGCCCAACCTTTTTCCGCCCATCCCCTCAAAGATCCGCTGACGGGGGATATTTTTAGTATTGGAGTGGATTTACAATTTAATTTGAATTTATATCGTTTGAATGCTGCTGGAAAATTACTGAAACAAACCAAAATCAAACTGGAAAAAGCACCATTTTGCCATAGTTTTTGTTTGGCGGGTCAGTATTTAATTTTCTTTTTACCACCGATTACCTTGGAAAAGTTGCCGTTATTATTGAACCAAAAAACCTATGCTGATGCGTTAGGTTGGGATCAGTCGGACAGTACAAAAATTTTAGTTATTGATCGAGACAGTTTTGAGATTGTGAGTCAAGGGGAAACGGAGGCTTGGTTTCAATGGCATTACGGCAATGGCTGTGTGCTGCCCGATGGCAATGTACGCCTAGATTTTGTCCATTTTCCTGACTTTATCCAGACCAATGAGTATTTGCGGGAAGTGCCCACCGGAATCACAAAAACAGCGAGTCATGGCCATTTATGGCAGGTAATTCTTAATCCTAAAACGGCTCAAATTTTATCGAAAACCCCCATTGTTGAGCGTACTTGCGAGTTTCCGGTGATTAATCCCCAGTTAACGGGGCAGGATTGGCGCTATACCTATGTGGCGTTGCAACGACAGGGGGTTGAATTGGGAGAGGAATGGTTTGGGGCGATCGCCAGGGTGGATTATCAAACGGATCAGATCATCGAAGCGGATTTGGGTGAAAATAAATACCCCAATGAACCTCTTTATATTGCCCACCCGACTGACCCCGATCAAGGCTGGATTATTACCCTAGTTTACGACGGCGATCGCCATCAAAGTGAGGTTTGGATTTGGGATGAAGCTCGCTTGGATCAAGAACCCATTTGTTGTTTGGGTTTACCAGTGGTGATTCCTTTTGGGTTCCATGGGACTTGGCGATCAGGGAAGGAAAGTTAACTAAATTTGGGGGACATATGCCGCAAGAATAGCGAGTATCCGCTGAAGTGCTCTTTTTCAGTTGAGCAGATTCTAGACAAGGACTTTGATCACGATTAGGAATCAAAATACTTTGATTTACAATAACTTTGCCTGTTTTAAGCGTTTTGCTAACGCCGGAGTCGGTGGATAAGAAACACTGAGTTTATGCAAACGTGCCTCAAATGCTATCTCCTCCCGTTGCAATACCGCCAAATCCCTTAAATCCTGCAATAATTCAACAGCTTTTCCATAGGAATGACCTTTTTTATCCCTCATCACTTCCTCAACTTCTTGCCACAGTCTAGATGCCTGGGGGGTCAATTTTTGCAAGGCTTTAATTCGTTCCGCCTTTGCTTTTTCCTTTGCTAAACGTGCCGCTTTTTCTTGTTCAACTGCCGCCATCTCTAATAACGTTTTCACCGATCGCCGTGGTTGTTCTTGAATGGTGGTTGACTGCTCCTCTAGCAAAGGACGTAACACCTTTTGTAACTTAGCAGTTAGATTGGTTTCCCCCGACGCTAACCGAACTAAAAAACTGTGCTGTTGCTCCGGCGATAACTGGGCGATCGCCCGTTGCCAATTGAGAGAAGTTGACGCGGTTAAGGGATCACTTGCCTGTTGTGCCGCAGTCAGTAATGCCGGATCGATTTCAAAGGTTTGAGCAAAAGCGGCCTGGGCGGTGGACAATTTTTGCAGTCCGGGGGGCACGGGGGGTTCAATGTCCTCATCTTCTAGTTCAAAATCATGATAGGTTTCCTCTAATTTTAGGGTTACAAGCTTGAGCCAAGCTAAATATAATCCTCGATAATCTTGGTTTAAAATTTCCTGCCGTAGGTTGATTAAGTCCGGCAACATGTTCTGCTCTTCTAGCCAACCAAACCCCTCTTCTGTGCTATATGAAAATTCTAAAATATACCATTCCCCTTTTGTGATCAGACGAATACATCCCTCAAACAAATAGGGAGCGATCGCCGTTGTATCTAGCAACGCTTTTGGAAAGCGAAAGGCTAACTGTTGAACCCCAAAGTTGGCGATATAGTACATTGAATCGAAATACGTCGCCAAGGCATTCAGCGGATCGCCCCGAAAATCGCCATGACTATAGGTAAACACCGCTCGGTGGCTTGTGGGGTCAACCCGGCTAGAAAGCTGGCGGATCTGTTGACGCTCTTCAGGGGTTAAAGGGCGATCAACGCTCTGAAATTCATAAATTTGATATTCACTCATTAATTTTTCGGTGGAAAACAGGTGTAATTACGCTTTTTAAGACCTTCTAGATTATCAAGGATTAATCGATGTTTTAATCGCAAAACCCAGTAGGGCTAAAAACATCCCTGAAATCAATACCCATAGTCGATTATCTTGTTTGTCCGTTTGTTTTTTGAGTTCCGTTAGCGTATTACCAATTCCCTCGATTCGTTCATCCATTCTGACTTGGGTTAAGCTAATCGCCTCTAAGCGTTCACTCATCTTAACTTGGGTCAGTTTGAGATCGACGATCATCTCTTTTAATTCCTTGAGATCTGAATCGGTAACGGTGGCCATAACACAGCGATAATCATTGAGCTTTGGTTTTAGTGTAATCGATACAGCAGTGACAACGGATTAAGCTTCTGACGAGGAAAGGAAAAAAAGTGATCGGCAGTTTAGCTTTCTACGCGAACAGTTTCTGTGGCATGGTGTTGCAGGGCATTGGCGATCGCCGTTAAGGGGTTGGCCATGGTGGGGGAAAAGCCGAGAATACCCGGATCGCGGTGTTCAAAAATCAGTTGTTGGTGTTGATCAAACAAAAAAGTACCGCCCCGTTGGGTAATGTAGCGAGCATCGGACACATAGGTGGACCAATGACCCAACACTTCGATCATGTTACGCAGGCGTAGGGTGGCCAACTCAAAGGGCCGTTGAAAGTTTTTACCCCCGGCTAACGCAAATACCGATCCCGTCACGGTGGGAAACGGGGAGAGTTTAACTACTTCTTGATCGCCGATTAATTGGGGCGCTTGGCGATCGCCGGTATAACCCCTGAAAACTTCTTTGAGAGTGCCGGGACTGCCAATACCTGCACACATTAACAGCAAATTTAGCCAGACCGATTGTTGGGAAGTTAACCCTGCCCAAGTCCGGCTCAGACCGGCATATAACCCCAATTGGCGATGGAGTTGGGCATGGGGATCAATCCATAGCTGATCCGCTGGAAAGCCCGTATAGTCACAAAAATTTTCCCCAGAACGGCGATCGCCAATGCCCACCGCCCGCACTTGGATCTGGTTTTCGACGAGGAAAGAGGGCGATCGTTGCAACCACCAGGCATATTCCAAACTGTCAAAGTCTCCCAACTGGGGCCACACCAGCACCAAGAGGGGTTTTGATAAATCACAGCCCGTCAAGAGGGGGATTTGATCACCGCTACTGACCTGGGTTAATTCGGTTTGCGCTAACTGAGAATAGACCGTCATTTGTTTCAAAATTTTAGGAATGGGGTTGGAAAAGCGATGAGGGGGCGATCGGTCGGAGTTGGTAATACTGTTGCAAAACCTCATACAACTGGGAATGATTTTGTCGCAAAGCCTCTCCTTTTTCAAAAAACGTTTCCGTCACCACGGCAAAAAATTCCACTGGATTGGTGGCGCCATAGGGATCGATTACCGGGGGAATATTGTGTTCTAATTGACTTAAAAGTTGTTGATATTCCGCCGTAAACACCGATCGCCAGCGTTGATAATCTTTTGATTTTGCTAACTTGGGAACCCCATTCATGGCCCCATCCCCCATATCCAACTGGTGAGCAAATTCATGGAAAATCACATTATGCCCATCTTGCCACCGTTCCAAATCCCAGGTGATCGTCCCCCAAGCTAAGATCACTTGCCCCGCTTTACCCCAGGATTCTCCCGAAACAGGTACTTGTCGTTCCTCTAAAATATATTCATCAATCGCTTGGGTTTGTCTAACCTGAAAGGCATCGGGGTAAACCAAAATGGAATCCAGGCGGGGATAGGGATTACTGCCCAAATTCAAGGCGAGGTAACAGGCTTGGGCGGCAATGATTAGACGGACTTCATCGGTGATCACAAAATCATTGCAACCAATGAATTGCTTTTGTTTGAGAAATAATTGAATTTTGGCCTGGAGGCGTTGTTGTTGGGACGGGTTTAAGTCTTGGTAAAACGGTAATTTTTGCGTTAAGACTTCCTGCCATGCTAGGGAAAGTGCCCGACCGCAGAGTTGAGTTTCTCGCCAATCCAACCACAGAGGATACCCCCAAATATAGGCAATAATGCCCATTAAAATCGTAAGCACAATCATTGTGGGGAGCATAAAGTCTTAGGCAAAAGAGGGCATTAATTAACCCGCGTTAACGAGGTTGTTTACCTGATTAACAAACGCCGCATGATCGACCACCGGCTTAGCAATATAACTTTCAGCACCACTTTCTGCCAGCAACTTTTCCCGATCGCCGGTCATGGCATGGGCCGTCACTAAAATAACAGGAACCTTTTCCGTATCAGGATTTTGCTTAAGTAATTGGGTAATTTGAATGCCGTTATAGGCTTGGCCTTGGTAATGACTCCGACACAGGGACACATCCATCAGGACTATATCCACGGCGCGATCCTTGGCGAGTTGCAACACCTCCGCCACATCTTCCGTTCCTTTGACTGTAAAGCCGCCCCGTTTGGTGAGAATTTTAGAGAAAACCCGGAAGTTCATCGGATCATCTTCCACAATCAAAACCGTTGTCATAGCAATATCCCAGCAAATTTAAGGGCAGGAGGCACCCTCCTCAATGCTACCATTGGCCGCGAAATGACGAACGCATAGGCTTCCAGCTTCATGGCCAGACAACTCAACACCATCGGTCAAATTATCCCTACAGAATTGCATCAAGAAATGGAACGTTCCTATTTGGAATATGCCATGAGTGTGATTGTGGGGCGGGCGTTGCCAGATGTGCGGGATGGGCTAAAACCCGTTCACCGCCGCATTTTGTACGCCATGTATGAATTGGGTTTGACCCCTGATCGCCCGTTTCGGAAATGTGCCAGGGTGGTGGGGGATGTGTTGGGGAAATACCATCCCCACGGTGATCAGTCGGTTTATGACGCCCTGGTGCGGTTGGTGCAGGATTTTTCGAGCCGTTATCCGTTATTGGCGGGCCATGGCAATTTTGGCTCGGTGGATAATGACCCCCCAGCGGCCATGCGTTACACCGAAACCCGTTTGGCCCCGATCGCCATGGAGGCAATGTTAGGGGATATTGGCGAGGCGATCGTTGACTTTACCGACAACTTTGACAGTTCCCAACAGGAACCGACCGTAGTACCAGCCCAATTACCCTTGTTGTTATTAAATGGCTGTTCCGGCATTGCCGTGGGCATGGCCACCAGTATTCCGCCCCATAATTTGAATGAAATTATCGATGGGCTGATTGGTTTAATTAATAAACCTGACTTGTCCGATGGAGAATTGTTTAACCTCATCCCTGGCCCCGACTTTCCCACCGGGGGCGAAATCCTTGACAGTGACGGCATTTTGCAAGCCTATCAAACGGGACGGGGTTTAATTCCGGTGCGGGGGGTCAGTCACCTAGAAGTCATCAAGGGGGAGAAAAAACGCAGTCATAACCGCACGGCGATCATAGTGACGGAACTCCCCTTTCAGGTCAACAAAGCCGCTTGGATCGAAAAAATTGCCAGTTTAGTCAATGACGGTAAATTAGAGGGCATTTCCGATCTGCGGGATGAGAGCGATCGCACCGGAATGCGGGTAGTGATTGAGCTAAAACGAGATGCCACCCCAGAGGAAATCCTCAAAAAGCTCTATCGGATGACCCCGTTGCAGAGTAATTTTGGGGTGATTTTTTTAGCCCTGGTCAATAATCGGCCGGTGCAACTGTCATTGCGGGGGATTCTCGAAGAATTTTTGCAGTTCCGCGAAACCACCCTGATGCGGCAATATGACCATGAGTTGGGGGAAGCCAATCGTCGTTTGGAACTTTTGCAAGGTTTGTTAATTGGGTTAGAAAACCTAGATGCGTTGATTGAAATTTTGCGTTTTGCCCCCGATGGTACTACAGCCAAAATCCAACTCCAAGAACGTCTGGGCATTTCCCCCAACCAAGGCGATGCCATTTTAGGGATGCCCATGCGGCGTATTACGGGACTTGAACAGGAAAAATTACAGCAGGAACATCAAACCCTAGCCGATCGCATTCAAGAATTACAAACCCTCCTAGGCGATCGTCATCAACGCTTAAAAGCCTTAAAAAAAGAACTACGAAGTTTAAAGAAAAAATTTGGCGATCAACGTCGCACCCGCATTTTGCAAGGAATGCCCAAAACTATTATTCCGATTCAAGTCGATCCCGATCCCTTAACGTCTAATCCCGTTGAATCCGCCGTAATTGTTGACATTAATCCCATCGTTGAAACTCCAACTTCTGCCGAAACTTCTCTCCAAGATTCAGAAAATATCATTAATTTAAACCCCAATGAAACATTATCTAATAGTGAACTAAGCCTAGATCAAGACATCGTTCATCAAACGGAAAATCCTTCACTCCCTTTAACATTTTCCCCTGAAATTACTGAAACATCTAAACCCATTACCTCGACAACATTAACGCCACCGTCAGAACCCATTACCATCACTGCTGACGAAACTTTATCAATTCCATCTGATCAACCCAAATCGCCGTCACCAAAACCCACTCCCCGCAAAAATCCCCTCACTTTATTTACGCCCCAAACGCCCCCAGAAAATGCCTGGTTAAGTGTGACGATTAACGGGGAAATTGCCTGGCATGAAGGAACATTGACTTCAGAAACAAGGATTGAACCAATTCAACAACAATTCCCCATTAACCAGCAAGAAACCTTAATCGTGATAACTGATCAAGGTAAAGCTTACGGTCTGCCAGTGCAAGACATTCCCCCTTTAGAATTAACCCGTATCCCTTTATTAGACCTGTTACCCAAATCTGCCCAACGGGATGGAGAAAAGATAATTTTTCAAGGATTTTTGCCCTTAGAAAATGATTTAGCAGATCTTTTACTCTTAACAAAAGAAGGCCGCATCAAGCGCTTAGCTTCAACGGAGCTTAATGATCTGGGTAATCGCGGTTTAAGTTTGATCAAATTACGGGACGGCGATTGTCTGCAATTAACTCATTGGGTCACAGATCAGCAAACTGCCCAGAATTTGGTCATTGCCACCAGTAACGGACGGTTATTGCGGTTTCCTTTTAATGAACAAATTTTGCCACGATCTGGCCGAAGTTCCCAAGGTCAGCCCGCTTTAAGATTACGCCCCACGGAAAATTTAATCGGATTGTTAACCCTTTCTTCAACGGATTCTGTTTGTTTATTAACTCAATTAGGTTACGGTAAACGTTTAAGTTTAAACACCGTTCGTTTAGGCAATTTTGGCGATCTAGGCACAACAGTGATGCAATTTACCGATAAACAAGATCATTTATTATTAATGTTGCCAGTGACGAATTTTCCCATCCTTGCTTTAAGTAATCAGCAGAAATCTTATTTTATCCAATCTCTACAATTTCAAGATTGGGGTAAAGATGGCACAGGGGATTTATTAGTTGAATTACCTCCCCAAGAATGGTTAAACATTTTTATCTAAAGTTTAATAGAATATTCTAGTTCCAAACAAGTTTGTGTTAAGTCTGAATGCGAGGTCTACGACCGTTAAGGGAGGAAGCAATCATCAGATTTTGAACCAGTTATCGTGGTAACGAAAGCCATTGAGTTCCTCAAAGGGACAGAGTACCCCTGCCTTTAAAGTTCGAGTCTTGCGACAATAGGGAT
>Ga0315905_10006558_pt1 | contig 11834 bp, 17 predicted proteins | sample LakEriMetagenome_5_FD_203522 | JGI IMG/M metagenome (GOLD analysis project Ga0315905, IMG submission 203522) | Freshwater fungal communities from buoy surface, Lake Erie, Ohio, United States - Buoy 4 MA121 | ecosystem: Environmental > Aquatic > Freshwater > Lake | place: USA: Lake Erie, Ohio...
GCAAGAACCTGATGAAAAGATTGCGCTGAATACTGGATTGATGAAAGAGATCTGTTCTTGCGAAAAGATGTACGCGCGTGACCTGTTCAAGTCAGGCACGGAGTTCGAAGTTCAAGCTAAGTTTCATCTTGCTTGTAATGACAAACCTGAAATCAATTCAACAGATGGTGGTACATGGCGCAGATTGATGGTTATCAACTTTACTTCCAAGTTTGTTGAGAAACCGGTAGAATCATTTCATTATCCGATTGATGAAACTATTCAGCACGCAGTAAATTCTGTAGGCTGGGCAACACCGTTTCTCAGTTATCTGATTTCAACGTTTAAGAATGGACACGGTTATCATAAACTGGTTCCTCCTGGAAAAGTTATGGAATATACTACAGATTATCGTAATGATAATGATGGTATTGCTAGATTTATCACAGAAAAGATCGGCGAACCTTTGGAAGATACATTGGTATCCAAAGAAATGCTGAGATCTACATTCAAGCAATGGAAGATTCAGAACGAGCAGATGTCTCTGACTCCTTCTGATCTGGAAAAAAGAATTGTGGAATTGTACGGCAAGTATTCAAAAGGCGGTTGGCCTACATTCAGAATCTTGGACGCTTAACGACGACTAGTTCGGCGTTTACGTCTACCTAGCATACGATCACCCTTTGCTGTTCTAAGAAGTTTTCTCATACTTTTTCCTGATGCCGGATCATAACCAGTATGTTTCTTTATTCTGCGTCCAGCAGTCATAGCCATTTGTTGACTGTCTTTTACAGCAGTTTGAACTGGAGCAGGCAATGGAGATGTTGGAGCTTGGGACATTACCGGAGCTAAAGCGGGTTTAGTTGCCAAGGGATTATTCTCTTGAAACCAGGCAGACCAAGATTCAGCACCTCCTTTAGTTTTTCTTCTGCGAGCCATTTACTTTACGCAGAGAAGATATCCGCGACTAGCGGCGACCGGCCACTGGGACATATTCTTTTAAGTAAGGAAGGGCAAAGGATACTACCGCAAAAACTATAGCTAAGTTTAGACCTTGAACTAGGAGATCGCCAATATTTAATTTGATCCCGCCAAGAACAATAACTAATTTCCCGACATCACCTTCTGCTGAAGCTAGTGGAGATAACATGGGCAGAACTAAGTCACGAATGACTGCGTTAAAAAACTTGGTTAGCGACATACCTACATAAATAGCAACTGCAAACGTAACTACCTGATTATCTACCATTTAATATAATGGATACAAAATTCTGGGGACCCTCAGGATGGAAACTTCTTCATCTAATAACCTTTGAACGTGGATCTCTCCAGAAGAAAAAAAAGTTGTTCTCTGTTCTTGGTCAAGTTCTTCCTTGTAAATATTGTCGTCAATCTACATCTGAATACATTCGTGATGAACCACCTCAAAATAATTTAGCATTATGGTTGTACAACCTTCATAAAAAAGTTAATCATAAATTAGAGTCGCAAGGATTACACGCAGCTCCTAATCCTGGATTTTCACAAGTTGTCCGAAAATATCGTGAAGACTTAAAAACTGCTTATCTTCCTGGAATACCTTTTTTGCTATCTATGGCTTATAATTTTGATTCAGAAACACATTCACGTGAAGCTCATCAACAATTTTGGGAAGCTTTGAAAGACTTATATCCTAAACAAGGATTACCACGTGTCCCTGAAATTCACGATTGTTATTTTCGTGATGTGTACGACATCTTAGTGGAAATGGGATTTCAAGGATCTTATACAGAAACATTGAAAGCAATAGCAAAACATAAAAGTTCCTGCTCAAAAAAAACCTTTAGAGGTCGAACATGTCGACGCACTAAACGGTAATTAGCTTCATCCTAGTGTAATCATCTTCAGTCTCAAGAATAACTTCAAGAACTCGTCTGATCACGCAGGCATACTTTTCAGACAGGATGGGGATAAACTCCTCACACTTCCTGATAGTGACTTCTCGAAGTTTTGTGTACTTGAGAAGAATTCGGAACCTTGGATTCAGCAAATGAGCCAGAGCTTTTGTCAAGCTGTGCTCATCATGCTGTTTTGACAGCATTCTGCAGTATTGGTCCCTCACTGTAAGTGCGTGGTGCTCTTCTGCTTGCTGCCGCGTAAATTTGCGCACAACAGGGTCAGGATAAATCTTGTTTAGGTTTATCCTGTCCTCGTACTCCAGGTACTTGAACATTCGCTCCCACATGTGGGTATTCTGATAAAGCCCGTCCATTTTTGGTAGACTATAAATCTGTAGTATTAAATTCCATTTTAACGTGTTATCCAAAATAATTCAAATGACTTGTGCTATATGCTGGGATTCAATGGACATGGAAGAATTTCAAGATGATAAAGACTCTACAGAAACATGTTTTAAACTAGATTGTGAACACGCATTCCATACAAAGTGTATTGTAATGTGTCTTCTCAAATCTAAACATTCGTGTCCATTATGTAACAAAGAAAAAGAACCAAAAGAAGAATTAGAAATTGTCGGACTAGCTCGTAAGTTATGTACAGAAGCATTACGTGATCCTGAAATTTCAGTTATCAGACATGAACTGTATGAAACTCTATCTGATTATCAAGAAAACCTCAGACAACATAAAAAACGTTGTCTGGAAGCAGTTCAAGCAATAACTAAAGAAATGAAAATTACTGAATATCGATCACATCTTTTATATACAATTGGATTGTTGAAACGAAAAATTAAGAGTAAAGTTACAGAAATGGGTCCTAAATATATAGGAGCCGCTCTTTTTAAAGAAAATAGATGGGATACATCTTTAGTTGAAAAATTGATATTGCCATTATATGCGAGTCGTAGATGGCGTTTTTACAGATTAAAATATCCGCGATTTTATTGTGATATTATTAAGACTACAAGGAATAAATGAATTGGCTACTTCCAATTGTAATAGGAACTACAGCTATGGTGTACGTACATTCTTTTAATCGTATGTTTAAACTCTATGAAAAATCAGAGCGAACTCTAACCTTGGATAAAGTATTCAACTAACCATGTGTGCGAATACATTTCTATAAGAATGAGCGCCTGCTCTTCTGTATAGCATTGTTCCGTCACAACTTCTTCCTCCGGATTGTACACATTGGTAAATCGAACGGTATAAAGCTGCATCCTTTTAGGATTGTAAAACAATAAGTTATTTATCCGTTTTTCGCTGAATACAGTAAAGATGTTTGATCAAAAAACTTTAGAAGCTTTACAGAAAGCATATAATTCTGAACATCCTAAAGATCCGATTACAGGAGATATTTGGAACTCATTGAAGACCAAACTGCATAAAAAATGTCGGGCTGGAAAGACGTCATGTATTGTTGCTCATTTGCTGACACGACCAAAAGCTCCTGATTCTTGGATTACTAAACCAGAAGATTGGTTATCATCTACAGAAATTGAACAAGTTGAACACGGGTTCGAAAAGTTATTTCCCAAATATAAATTTTTAGGATGTATCCCGATAGACTTTGACCTAAAATCTAATTCAGGTCAATGTTTAGTTAGTGTTTTGTGTTCTTTACATGTTAAAGACTTGTACGCAAAAGGGACACGTCAAATTGGAATAGTATTCAATACGGATAAACATGATGGACCAGGTAAACATTGGTTCGCATTGTTCGCAGATGTAGATGAAACTTTGGAATATCCTCGTATAACTTATTTTGATTCGTATGCTACCAAACCTGAAAAAGAGTTGAATGTTTTGATGACCAGATGGAAAAATGAGATTGATGGTATGGGATTAGGTAAGACTGTCCTAACAAGAAATTCAACACGGCATCAGTACAAAGATTCCGAGTGTGGAATATATTCTGTATATTTTCATTACTGTTGTCTCCTAGGTATTCCTTTAGATGAACGTATTCCTGATGATGTGATAAATAAATTTCGTAAACTTCTTTTTAAGGTAGGATAATAATGGAAGAAACACCCTTTCTACAAAGATGGGGACCTCCTGTATTTATTGTGTTAATGATTATTATTGGATTATTTCTGATTTATCGTACTATTGCGGGATCGGATATGGCAACAGTAAAACGAGCATCTCTAACTATGGGAACGTATGAACAGGTAACTCAATTAGTTCCTCTAGGATGTCCAACAAGTGATGATACACGATTATGTGATTATTATATAGCATCATCATCCTATTCTGTATTTCCGTCATCTTCAGTGTACGATTATGTTTCTGATGGAATTCTGCCTCTTGTTATCAAAGCAGGAGCTCGTCTTGTAGAATTAGATGTGTACGCCGATGAAAATAATAAACCAGTTGTCGGCTTAAAAAATGAAACTATGGGATACGATTATGCTAAAAATTCTGTATCATTTGAATCTTGCTGTGTATCCATTGCCAATACAGCATTTAATAAAGTTGAAACCAAGACAGCTTCTGATCCTTTTGTGCTCAGCTTGATGTTTCATACGAATAAACGAGATGTTATGGAAGCTTGTTCTGAAATATTGAAACAAACTTTAGGTGGATACTTTTTACCATCTAAGTATGCCTATGAAGGTCAAGGAACTTTAGATTTAGCTTCTGAACCAATTTGTAATCTTGCTGGAAAACTTATAATCGTTTCAGGTCCTGAAGTAAAAAGTGTACCTGTAATGCATGAACTCGTAAACTTATCTTGGGGATCTTCAAATTTGAGACGTTTATCATTTATGAGCGCTTCACAACCATATGATCACGAAGAATTGATTGATTCAAATAGAAAAGCAATTACTATGGTCATTCCTGATCCTGATCCTGATTTGAAAAATAGTAATCCTACTGTTTTATTCGGATACGGTTGTCAATGGATTATGATGAATTATGGTTCTTTAGACGCAATGATGGAGATCTATGTAGGTAAGTTTCAGCAAGGAAGTGTTTTATTAAAGCCCAGTTATTTAAGGTACAAACCCGTCGTCTATAAAAAGCCCGCCCTCCCTCCTCCTGAACATTCTTTTCAACCTATGGCTGCCACATCTCCGATTTACGACCATAATCCTAAGACTGGAGATAAGTCAATTGTGTTTTAGTGGCTACTCAAAGGAGCCTTCGTGGCGACGAGTATTTTCCTGCGTTTAAATAAAATGGCCAATAAGTGGATTATTCACATCAAGAAAACGATGAAAACGATGAAGAGTCGTGGCACGTACAAGAAAGGTATGGGACTCAAGCAAGTGATCAAAGAAGCCAAGAAGTCCTGGCACAAAGTCAAGGGCAAGCGTGGTGGTGGCGAAGGCTCTTCCTCCGAAGAAGAGGCAGCGAAGGAAGAGAAGACGGAGGAAATGAAGGAACCTATGGGTGGACGTCGTCGTCGCAAGCATGGTAAAACTCAAAGACGTCGTAAGCACTAAAAAATTATGCGTATGAACATATAAATGGGAGGTGGTCTTCTACAATTGGTAGCTTACGGAGCTCAAGACGCGTATATTTCTGGGAATCCTCAGATCACGTTTTGGAAGGGTCTATACAAACGACACACCAATTTTGCTATGGAACCATTCCGTATCAACTTTAACGGCGAACCTAACTGGGGAACTAGACAGACTGCCATCGTTAACAGATACGCAGATCTCCTCTTTTCTACGTACATTCAGTTAGAACTTCCTACGAATGATAATTCCGGAGTTGCGGGTCAACGAGCACTCTGGAATCACGGTTCATTAGACACACCTGTTACATTATTTAATGGACAGCAGGCTTCTCCTCTTGGCTTCAATTTTATTGATCGTGTAGAACTTGACATTGGTGGACAAATTATTGATCGTCTATACTCCGAATATATGTATTTATGGTCGGTTCTTACGTCAGATTATCTAAAATTGAGCAAATTATCCGCTATGCTTTCAACTCAGGGGTATAATGTAGGAGGCAACCTTGCGTTTGCTGCTAATCCTGGTTGTACAGTACCAAATGGTCGTCAATCTTTACCTAACGTTCTGTACATTCCCCTAACGTTCTTTTTCACTAAGAATCCTGGAACTGCTCTACCTCTAATTGCCTTACAATACCATGAAGTCAAAATTAACGTAATCTGGAAAACTCCTCAAGAAATTACAGGAAATTTTAAAGCTACTGGAAATAACCCCGGAGCAGTAGGAAATTTACCTCAAGCAACTTCTGCTGCCCTATATATTGATTACATTTATCTGGACACTGATGAGCGTCGCCGTTTTGCTCAACAGAGTCATGAATATCTCATTGAACAAGTCCAGTTTAATGAAGACGTAGGAATCAGCTCAGCGTCCAAGCGTATTGATTTAACTTTTAATCACCCTGTCAAAGAACTTTTGTGGGTTGTACAACCTACTTGCTACACTAACTGTAAGGCAACGGAAAACAATTACAGACTAATTGCAGCAAACCGCCTGACTCCATTTGTGTATAATATCCCCGCTGTATTCGAACAGCATCTACAAATTAACGGCCAAGATCGTCTAGAGAAACGTTATGGTGATTACTTTAATAAGGTTCAGCCCTATCAACACCATACAGGTATTTCTGCTGGACCTGGTGTATACATGTATTCTTTTGCTGTAAAGCCTGAAGAGCACCAACCTTCTGGAACTTGTAACTTTTCTCGTATTGATACGGCTACTCTGGTTGTGACGATGGATGGTGCTGTACAAGTTGATCAAGGACAAGGAGATGTGTGGGATATGCGCATGTACGCTGTGAACTATAACGTTCTGCGTATTATGTCCGGTATGGGCGGATTAGCATTCTCCAACTAAGCGTCCGGGAATCAAAATTTTTTTTTACAGAGCATACTAAAATGCCTTCTAAAACTCTCAAACGAGGTTCTAGAAGAGAAGTATGGAATGGAAAAGCTGCAATGACGGCTGGTGGATTAAAAAAGGAAGATCTTACCAAAAATAAGAGAGGACGTATTGTTTCTGTTAAAAAATGCCAAACGATGAAAAAGACCTATAAGGGATCAGATTCTGAGGAAGAACCCGAGACTAACGAGCCTCAACCCAAGGAACCCAAGGAACCCAAGGAACCCAAGAAGTCTACAGGAGGATTCTGGAATTTATTTGAATAATATAAATGAAACAGAAACTTATTTTTATTACTGGGAATGCTAATAAGCTCAGAGAAGTTCGACAAATTTTAGGTGATGATTTTTGTGTAATTAATGTGAATGTAGATCTTCCGGAAATTCAAAGTACAAGTGTTGAAGAAGTAATTTCTGAAAAAATCAAAGAAGCTGAAAAGGTTTTTTCAAGAAAAGATGTTGTTCAGCATATACGAAAACAATTTGAAGAACAAGGTGAAAAATTAAAAAATTCATCTGATTTCACAGTTGTATGCGAAGATACTGGATTTCATATTGATTCATTAAACGTAGGAGAAAAAGCCGAGAAAGGTGATCATATGTTTCCCGGAGCTCTAATTAAATTTTATTTACAAGCGATGGGAGCAGAAGGAATTATTAAACAATGTAAGGGTTCTAATGCTAGACTAACTTGTTATATTGGAATTCTGAAACACGGTGAAATTAAGAAACCAATTTCAGCAGTTGTAGAAGGATCAATTGCTAAAAAGTTTGTTGCTGGAGGATTTGGATTTGATCCTTGTTTTGTTCCAGAAGGAAAGAAACAACCGTACAGTCAATTATCTGCTGAAGAAAAAAATGAGATTTCTCATAGAGCACTAGCTTTTAGAAAATTAAAAGAGTATCTGAAATAATGACTTTAAGCACATTCTCACAAGAACTATAAAATGTATTCGGTGGAAGCAAAGACTGTTCAGACCGGTGCTGTCAGAACTCTGGTTGAAGCTCTGAAATCTATTTTGGTTGAAATGTCTTTATTGTTTGATAAAGATGGAATCAAAATGATTGCTATGGATAATACTCGTACAGTTCTTGTTCATCTCCGTCTACACGCAGATAAGTTTGAAAAGTATGACTACAATCATACTTCTCCTAAATTCATTATTGGAGTAAACACAGATCATCTGTACCGTATTGTACGTACAGCTACGAATGATGATATTCTTTCTTTTTACATTGAAAAAGATGATCCTAATTCTCTAGGTATTATCATGGAAAATTCCGAGAAGAAACAGATTCACAAGTATAAACTCAACTTGCTAGATCGTGATGAACCCGATCTTCAACTTCCTGATACTGAGTTTTCCACCCGAATTACGATGCCTTCAACTGACTTCCAAAAAATCTGTCGTGATATGACTCTGTTATCAGCAAAAACTATTGAGATTACTAATGTTGGTAATTCTCTATCTTTTACCTGCAAAGGACATTTTGCTTCTAGATCAACAACTATGGGAGATAATGATTTCAATATTCAGAAGAAAACATCTGAAATCATTAGTGAACACTTTTCTTTACCTCATCTAGTTCTGTTTACTAAGTGTACAAACCTTTGTAACAATGTAGAAATCCATGTAAAGAATGGATGGTTTCTGATGATCAGGTACGTCGTAGCTAACCTAGGCGAAATTAAACTATGCTTAATGCCTTGTTCTACCTAATCAGTCCATTTGAATACACTCTTTAACCAGATTACTAATACTGCTGAAACTAAAACGTTTATAGCACCAGAACTCATATCTTCATATGTTTCATCGTAATTCGATTTGAACATATGATCAATAAAATCTGGAGCAAAATTCTTTGTTGGATCTTTGTGATGTCTTCCATGCGTCTCAGATTTCAACCAAGAATATTGGATCATATGATAGGTTGTATACGTCAATGACAGCAAAAGAATCACACTAAAAGGTATAACCCAATCACCGGTCATCCATTGGATGAGTACTGGAAACAACATAAAATAACCAAGTTCCAAAATACCTTCAAGAGGTAAAGCTAACCAACGTGGTAAACAAGCATCATGATGTAACCAAAAATGAAAGTTTAACCAGTGATCATTTGGCAACAGATGTAACAATCTATGCGAAAAATAATAGTTAAATGCCATTAAAGATCCACCAACAAGACATGTTGGCCATGGACGATCTGGATATACAACTGCAATTGTACATAACGCAAAAGTTAGAATCGCATAACCATAATTATCTAGTAAAATCATCTGTTATTTGTTTCCTTCGATTAAATAATGTTCATTATAGTCTTAGCATTGTTCATATTGCTGTTTAATCCGTGCTTATACTCTTGCGTAACATGGAATTATTCATTGATGGCTTTTATGGGCCTTTTGGGATACACTAACATAATTGCCTTTACTGTTGTCTTTTTGGTCTATATGATTCTTCCTTCTTCAATCGTAAAAGAGATCCTGCTGTATTTCAAGGATAGAATACGTGAAATTTTTAAGACTAGAATAACTGAAACAGAATCCAATATCAGAAAAACATTTCAATTAAACGTCCAATCTCCTATTCCCCCGAAATCAATCAATATTTGGCATCCTCATGGTATTTCTGGAGTAACTCCAGTAATTCATAATGGGTATCGTATAACAAGTCCCGATTACAAACCTACTAAAGGTGTTGTACACTACGGATACTTTATGCTTCCATTTATCAAAGACATTATTCCTTTATTGAACGCCATACCTTCTGATGAATACAGTATTCGTGACACTCTACAAACAGAATCTATTTCTATTACCCTTGGAGGTGTAGATGAAATGAGACGAGGTTCTCCTAAAGATCTTCAACTAGTTGTCAGAAAACGTCGAGGTATTTTTAAGATAGCTCTGGAAATGGGTGTACCTATAGTTCCTATACTAACATACGGTGAACAAGAAATATTTCCAGAATCAGATCTTGGAATCTTGAAAATGTACAATGAATTAATGTACGATTGGTTCCGATTTCGTATCCCATTCCCAACATTGAACTCTGTGATCAATTGGACTCGATTATCGCAAACAGCTTTGGAACCTATTGTTTCATATACAGGTAAACCTATACGAACAAAAAAGATTTCCAATCCTACAGAACGACAAATCAAAAAACTCAGAGATCTTTATATTCAAAGACTCCAAGACTTATTTGATGAAACTAGTCCTCCCGGATATACCATGACTATTTTGTAGATCTTGATTGATGCGGTGTATACACTACATCATCTGTGACCTTGAAGTAAGTCAGGTTCTGGTTCAGAAACTTTTTATCATTGATTTTTGTAGATGTGTTCCACAGTTTAATGATGTGAAACTGTCCTTTGGGAGAAATTGAAATTCCCGCAAGAGAATCTTTGTGTTGAATCATAAGTTCTTCAGTGATACAATGAACCATCAGATCCACAAACGTGGTATGTGATTGCTCAGCATCGATCTTCTTAGACCAAGAACCGCCTCCTCGATGTTCTTCAGCTTCCCACAAAGGTTTGAAGCCTTTGCGCATAAAGAAGTACATTCCAGACTCCCAAGCTTCCTTGGGAATACTGTCAATGACAGACCAGAATTGTACAGGTGTCGTAAAGGGAGCTATTTCAATGTAACTTTTCAGAGAATAGTCACGGTTTTCGGGGTCATGATACCACAAAACCCAAGTTGTCTTGAGTTTGGTGGTTTCGGTAGACTCCATTTTGTTATAATTGTTCAAGGTTACTTTAAAACGAATTCGTTTTGATACTGATAGAGTAAACAAAAAAATGGAGTTCACAAGCGCTTTGATGTATTCTATGCGGTTTGTCCAGAAGATTGATCTTCCGGATATTATTAAGCAAAATATATCCAAGCTCAGATTGGTTCAGGCTGCTTACAGACCTGGACGATTTGTGCGGAAGGTTCAAGATTCAAACTGGAGAGAAAAGGTTCTCGTAGACTACGTTCGACGAGTCCGAGAAGTCGAAGATCCAGATTATGATCAGATATTCTCAATCCTGAACAAGGTTGCTAAGCCTACTATAGACGCTCTGTCTACGGAAGCCATAGCTATACTTGCTAAGCGAGATAAAGAATTTCGTCTACGAGTAACCACCTTGTTGTTTGACAAGGCTATTCGTGGATCGTTTTATGCTGGGATTATGGCAGAGTTTGCTTTGAAGCTGAATTCTGTTATCCCTGAAGTATCTGAAGACTTGGAAGCGAATGCTTCTATGTTTGGAACTTTGTACGACATGTCAGGAACACTGACATTTCCTCGTGCTGATGAAGAAGGATTTGAAGATAAGATTGTAGCATGGTCAAAGCAAAAAGATGTCCGTCGTGGATATTCCCGATTTCTGACTCATCTCTACATCGTGGAACTTGTTCCCGGAAAGATCCTACACGAATCAATGCAAAAAGTTCTGGGGGATCTGGAAGATACTGTTGTACAAGTCAAGACTGAAAAGTCCGAGGAGAATGTTACACAGTATGCTGACTTTCTCTTCGAAATTGCCAAGCTTCTTCCAAAGACAGCTGTGGAACTTCGAGGATTGATTCAGTCAAGAGTCAATGCTGTTCTGAAACGGCCTCGTGCTGAACTTCCAAGCTTGAATATGCGATCCAGGTTTAAACTTGAGGACACATTCAAGTGCGTACAGGCGTCATGAGAACGCGTTCAGAGAATTCGAACATTTTCAGTTTAGTAGACAAATGGCTCTACCCAGTGCAGCAGTTCTTTTAAAAGTTACTGAAGTTGCAATCAAGGAAGACAAACCTGTCTTTTTTGATTACTATCGCGATTCTTGCGAAAAGAAATGTTGTATTGGTGTACAAGACAAGATTAAGTACCTTGTAAAGTCCAATGATGAGTACACGTCTACTATCCAGCAGGTATTCAAATGTGAGAACTGTTTCATTGTGATGACTGAAAATTCTTTGTACGTTGTAGATGCTTCCATTCCTGTCAAGAGAGTAAATCCGCCTACAGAAGACAAGAGTTCTTAAGAGAATG